>Ga0181612_153580_pt1 | contig 25116 bp, 12 predicted proteins | sample HoacroProtozoa21_FD_119630 | JGI IMG/M metagenome (GOLD analysis project Ga0181612, IMG submission 119630) | Hoatzin crop microbial communities from Cojedes, Venezuel. Combined Assembly of Gp0051906, Gp0051904, Gp0051908
ACAGGGACTAGACATACCTTAAAATTAAGACTCACTCTTCAGTTTCGTCTTGTTTCTGCATCTTTAAGGGTGAAAACAACCTCCCATTTACAGGCATAGCTGAATTTTGGCTGCTCTTCACACTCTCTGTCAGAGTTACTATAAGAAGGTTGTCCTGCAAAGTTAGATCAATTTTATCAGCTTCTTGCTAGTGGTTTCTGTAAATATGGAAACCAAGCAAAGCTTGCTCTTGGCCTCATAATTGTGTTTAGTAAACCCAATTCTGCAGTTCTTATCACTGGGAGTGATGTAAGCACCTGGATCATTATCAGGCAGAGCTCCAAATGACTGAGCATCCTCTCGCTAATCACATTCACTTTCTTGGTCTCTTCCTCCACATGACTGGAAGCATACATCTTTTCCAGGCTGCCAAATCACTGGTCATTTACATTGCTACCTTCCAGAATATTTAATCTTCATAATGCCGCACACCTGTCATCACTGGCAAGGAATTCTGCTCATGAAACAAAAATAAATAATGCAAACAGAACCAGACCTATCCCTTCACTTTTCTTACAGCAACAGTTCAATCTAATGAAGTCCTAGGAGGGTAGAGAGCTAACAGTGGAGCTACAAAAAAGAAAAATGCATCTCAAATTCAGAAGCGATGAGAACGGTATTACAAGTTACATAAAAAGTATATGTTGCAAATGAGTGCGGGTGTAAAACAGAGGAAACAAAAGCCTGGGTTTGCAACAAAAAAGCATCATCAGCAGCATAAATGGTGTTCTTTAGACTTCTTTTTATAACATCATTTATTTCACCTTTGAATTTGTACCATGCAGTAGGAGTTGTGACTGTCACGTACAAATGACCAGGGTATGTACAATGGGTAAGACTACACACTTAAAACAGATGCGTGGTGTTTCAAACAAGTATCACATTTCACCTTACCCAAATCATGTTTCCAGTGCTCTTCCCTAGGCTTTGTTCAGCTGTTATGTCTTTAACAAAGATCAGAAGTAATTTCAGGAAACTCAGAAAAAATATGTGTAAATCCTAGCATCAGTAGAAGCCATCACAACAATCTATTTTAAATATGATGAATTATTTTTTTCCTATGGGCTACCTATCTCTGATTAGATGAAGAGTCCGTGGAGCCTCCAATGTACATTTAACAAACTAATTTCCTTTTAAGGTAGACATTTTGTTTTCAGGCCTGGGGTGAATGTTAATTATTTAATTGCTTATTTGTGTATGCATGTGTCTGTGTGTGTGGAGCAGAGGTAGTGTGTGTGTGTGTAAATTTAAGTATATGTGTACATAGGTACATACAATGTGTGTGTATCGGTGTGTAAGTGCATGCCAGGCAGGTCAGTTACACTGCAGAGTCTCCCTTGGCCATCACCAAACAATTCAGTTAAGCACATGATTGCAACTCTTGAAAACACAGTGATAGGATACACACTTGTAAGGGGAAAGTGGAAGTGTCAGATGACCCCACAATTCACAGAACCAGAGCAGTGACATTTGCAGCCATCTCTGGAATCTACCTTTTAATGACAAACCATGCAGAAGACTAATTATTTATTAATAACTGCAAAAAGAGAGATGGCAGAAGGAAACAAGAATTTTCAGTTTGCTAGAAAAGCTCCTCTGTCATAAGCTAGATCAGTCAAACATAAAACCTCTGTCTCACTTTACCTCCACGTTAACTGCGTGTTTAGGGTGGGCTACTGTAAAGAAACAGCTCACAGGAGAGAGTACATCAAGGAAACACCTATCACTGCAGCTTTCTGAAGTGTACCAATAAAAAAAGATCAAAACTGCCTGGGATTCTGGGACTGTCAGACTGAAGGCAAATAATACTGCAAGCAAACAAAGGCTTCCTAGACCTGAGCATTACCCTACCACCACCAAGGGCTGTGCACTCTCGTCAAAGGGATTTTCCAGGAAATATGTTAATGTCTATGTCACACAGGCTAATTGTAGGCTATGTAGCAGCAGTATTCAGGATGAAACAGTGCAATGAAGCTGCCCCGCCCTTCACAGGTCACTGCAGGGTCCTACTGCATTCTTTTCACAACAAATGAACTTGTATTTAAATGTTTGTAGTAGATTTAATTCACAAACACTGGCCACTTCCACTGGAAAAAGAATGCTTCCATCAGAAACGCAAAGATCTTAACTCCTCTGGTACCTTCACCATGGAAGGGAACAAAGGTAACAAGTATTGCAGGGTTTAGCAGATTATAGTTCAGTTTTAGAACCCACTCTGTAAATGCCTATAGAGATTTGGTAGAGTTCAAGATTTCGCTTTTAAAGTGACTGACATTCTCAAGTTGTGAAAATAACCTAAAGAAATAAAATTCTTTTTTTCCCCGTCTCTAACACTCCCAGTATGTCCTGTTATGCAGATTTTACATAGATAAGCACAGCCACAATGTACTCGGGGGCTATTTGGATGGAAATAGAAAACCTATGGAGCAAGACAGAGCCAGCCTCGATGTAAACAAGCTGGAACTGCTGGCAACTGTGCTATTACAAATAAAATTGCATTCCCCACTGTCTTCTCACTTATCAATTTTGACAGCAGACTGTCCTGACTTCTCATAAACAGCATCGAAAAGGACAAATCACATTGGGTGTCAGATTTGCCAGAATGGATTTGGTTGGTAGCTTACCACAAAGAAACAGAGGGTTATCTCCATTCTGCATGGTGGGGAAAAACAATGCTCCACCCGAGGGGTGGGGGCTCTACCTTATAGGCTAAAGTCTCATTTAATCCTCATTTTTTTAAAGTCTGGTTTAGATTTAAGAACCTCTGACACAAGATTTGTTTACATCAAAGCAGAAAGGAAAAATATCAGCAAGCATTTCTCAAATGCATAATCCAAAAGGAAATACAACATAGTATGAGAAATATTTAAAAACAAAATCACTTTCCTGCTGATCCCTGCTTTATAGCTACCCTTATAGCCACATGCTGCTTTGTGACCAGACAAAGAATGCTCTGGGACAGCAGGATGCTGTAGACAATGATACCAGGAAAGACAGAAAGACAGAAAGAAAGACAGAAGGAAGGAAGAGAGGGAGGGTAGTAGTTGAAAAAAACCCAGAATTAATATGCTGACATACAGGCACCTATTAATAAAATATCATCTTGCACCTGGGGGAGCAGAATTTGGCCCTGCAGCTGATGAATCCTTTGATAATAAAGAAGCTCCATCAGATATGGGTATTCACTCTCTCCTTGCAGCTCCGGAAAGAAAATTTTTGGTGCGCACAACACTTCTGTGTAGGAAATCAAACCACGGACTAAGTTAAGGCATGGCAAGCCTGCCAGTACATATTCCGCAGTCTGATGTGTGATGATCAGTAGCGGTCTGATGGCTGTGAGTGGGAGGAGGAAGACACCCAAGCATCAGCTGAGGCTCCCGATGGGTGAGGATGGGGGGTGGACAACAGCCGGGGAGCAGATGGGGGAACGAGTTGGGCTGAACGATGGAGCTGGACTGTGAATGTGAGAAACCTTTGATCACTGCGCTGTGAACAAATTCAGCGTTGCAATGGGAAGTAGGGTCTAAGCATATGGGGATGAGATAAACAGAACTTTAAGTTCTGTGGTCCTCACAGACTTGATGTGGCCTTTCTGACTTGCTTTTAAAGGATGTTTTAAGCCTTGAGCTTAAAGACTCATGGTGAACTTTACAGTGAGGGTATCTCATAAGGAAGTGAGAGGGAAAAAAAAAATCCTTTACAGATTACAGGCTTCCCAGCTGCAGAAGGTTCAACAGCTGCAGGAAGTCCCAAACATCCACTCGAACCTGAGTTTTCCCCCTTAGCCAGCATGTATAATACCAAATATTCAGATCCCTGTCAAAAGATAAATTCAAAAATCAACCCTTATGGGAAGTATTAAACATAAGTACCCTAAATGCTATTAAAAAACCATTTTTTTCCCTATTGTCTGGATGTTCACACTTACTGGAAAGTAAAATGTGCTCAGCATACTTAGTTATTTCAAACAAGACACGGTCTTACTTTTCTCCCTAATTCTTCTACCTCCCTATATATTCTTTTTAATTCTGTTCTTTCCCTGTGCTGCAGTACAAATGCTAATTTATTAGAAGCACTTCACTATATACATATATTCTCCTATGTTATATATGCATATATATGTTTTCACCTGCTTGAGACCCAACACCCCTTCTGGTATGTTCTGTACTTGAGAAAACCATGAATTCTTGCTCTCTGAGGAGAGATCCATGATGAATTGTTTAAATATAGTATTTCTCAGCAGTCAGCTTTGGTCCTCAGTTTTGGTCTTTCACTCCATGTAAGTGTGAAGTTGCAAGGATACGAGCAGAGTTAAGTATAATTAACTAGCTGATGATATGCCCGGGAGGGTTTCCTTTTCACCAATCTTAGATCCTACATTCTCACTTTCTTCTCATTGAACAAAGTAGGTGGGAATTGCAGAGACAAGGCAGAAACTGAACCGTATGGTAAAACGAGATAAGCAGACTGGAGTGGTAACTATTCCATTGTGCAGTGTGTGTGAATATACTAAACTGTCACACTGGCTCACAGCGTCTATAATCCAAAGGAGTCCTTCGTTTTTTGACAATTTTGACAAAAAAAGGAAGAGATTTACAATTACATGTATTTGAAGAAAAAAAATACTGACTTTTCGTTAAAGCTCCTATTCTGACACCCATTACTGAAACTCTTTGACTTTCAACATTGAAAAATAAGAGACACAGCTAAGGAATCACTGATCTGAGCCATTTTTTTTGAGCGGGGGGGGGCGCGGAACTCCTCTAACCTTATCAGTCCAATCTGGTTTTGGGGCTTTCTAGAATTTTCTCCCCAATCAATGAAAATGGTTTTGACATAAAGTGTTAGAATGGACCTACTCTTGGTTATCAGGTAAGAACACAGCATTCCACATCTGGCTAGAAGTCCATTAACCAGTTAGGGGGCTGGAGCACATTTCCTGTGAGGGGAGGCTCGGAGAACTGCATTTGGTTAGCCTTTTGAAGAGAAGTATTTTCTTAACAAGGAGATCTTGTTGCTTCCTTCAAGTACCAAATGCAAGGGTCCAGAGAAGTCAGAACCATACTCTTCCTGGAGATGCACTGTGACAGCCACACAAAACAACATCTATGACTTCCTACCCAGGAAGTTCCAATTATATATTTAGGGAAGTGCTTCTTACCATGAGGGTAGTCAAACACTGGAAGAGTTGTCCAAAAACATTGTAGACTGTGTACTATAAAACATAACCAACTGTAACTATATCAGCTGAATAATCAGCATCCACTTCTTTGCCCCTCTACAATAGGCTCTCTCTGCAATTTCTGGACTTGCCTCAAACAGTGGTACTTGAACACAACTTGGAAAACACAGTGGTGACATCTACTGAAGTGAATAGGACAATGTTAGAACATGACGTCAGTGCTAAAATCTTTACAGTGACTTCTCCTACATTTATATTTGCCATTCGTTGTGTTGGAGACTAAGGTCTGGAAGGGATCCAACACCTGCAGAAGCTCTGTGTACTTGGAAACCAGTGTCCACACTTGAGACTGTCATATATATCCTTCTCTGTCCATGTCCTCTTTGATACACCACTGACGTTCTCAGGAGAAGACCCCAATGTCTGGAGTTTTCCTGAATCTAACGGCATAAAAACATTCAAATCTGACACACTTCAAAGGGTAGAGGAAAACCTGTTGAAAGTAAGAATTCTGATAAGATCAGGAACTTCAAGTCACCAGAAGACAGCTATCCCCCTTCCAAAAAACACATACACTGCAGCTGTTTCTAAACCTGATTCCCAACTCTCCTAAGTTTATGAAAGAGCCCCTTCATAGCTCAGAGCTCTTTCTAAACTGTAGCAAATGCCATTTTCTAGCCAACAAACCTTAGATACACAAAGTCCAGAGGTCTATGGGTTGTAATAGATGCAGTTGAAATCAGCTGAGAATCACTTGGCATAATTAGCTTTCACTTTTTACAATAAATTTCACCTATTGCAGGTAAAATCATACTTGATTTTTGCTATATTTCAAAATGTTACTGCCCAGCACTTGGCTCTGTAAACATCATTATTACTGCTGCCTGCCTGCTTTGGGCCTGAAATGTGTCAGAAGATTTATCTGCCTCATCAGCACTTTCTAAACACCCAGGCAGCCAATCGAAATGGGGAGGCATAACAGATGTGCCAACATCTGCTCCAACGAGCATTTATCTGGACAGCAGAACATGTTGCTGTAGATTCAAACTCCTAACCAGTTACAATTTCACACAATTGGACAGCCTTGATCTACAACTGTGTGGAGCCTATTTTTGAATATTAATTAAAATCAAGTTGAAAACATAATTTTTCAATTTTAGACATCTATGAGAAATATACCTTTCTGTAATTCAGCTTACGCCTTTCAGACACAGCAAAGACAAAACACTATGAACAAGCCAAATTTGAAGTTCAGCTTATAAAATTAGAAATTCTTAGAAAGCTCTAAGCAAAAACTCCACCCCATCCATGCTCTTGTTTAAGATACATACATACTAAAATATGTATAGTTAAAATATGTAAATTTTAATCACATACACGTGCCTATAAATCAAGCACATGAAGCGATAGGCAATGACTTATAAAACACATTTTTATTTTCCTGGCAGCAAAATGAGGTCTATGGGCACCACATCCATGCTGAGTTTCAGCTGTTCAAACTTCTGTCACACACAGAAATGTCGTCCACCCCCAAACACACACTTGTATAGATTGATGAAATCATGAGATGAAATACAAAGCACACTCATCATCTGCTTTTTTGATGCACAATACAGTTTCACCTGTATTCCTGCTCACCAAACCATGCCCTCCAGGAACGACTATCACATTCTCTTTGAAGAGCTGCCTCATTAAATAAAAAAGCAAACTTCCAGAGAAAAGACCTCTCCTGCTTTTTTGATTTCTCCTCTGAAGGCCCAGCATGTATAATACTGAAACCTTGTTTAAAGTCCATTTTCTTGTAAAAGGTTCCCTCTTGCTAGGGGGATTTGGCCCTTGCTTCCTGTGCTTTTGAATTTCCTAGGATACTAAGCTTTAAAACAGAGACATTATATTAAGCTGGTTAACATGACTTGGGTTACTTTTAAAAGAATATGTAAAAGAAATTATTTTCTCTCATCTTTTTTCTGTACATCCAGATCCCATGTCTCCAAGACAGACTACGCAAACTTCCAAGCAGAAGCCATATGAAAAATAGTATTAATAAAACCCTTAGAAACTTTTTCACTGTAAAGCATATAGCGAGGTATGTGGTATAATAGTATAAAAACTGTCTAAACAAAGCATTTCTCCAAACCAGAAGATTTATAATCCACAGATTTCCATAAATATGAAAATATTGCCAGCACCTTTCTCTTCCTTTGCTGAGTGAAAAACATATACCTTAAGTTGTAATGTTGCCCAACAATCAAGTGCTGCTGAACTAAGCTCACTTTTCTTCATTTTTCTGGAAAAACATAAGCTCTGACAACAAGGAAAAATTTTATTAGCTTTCAGGTGAAGTGAGAAGTAACCCTGGATTTGTTTTATGAAATCATGAAACAAAATGAATATCACTGACTTGATATATTTTCCTACTGTTCTAAACCACAATGAATGGTAATAACTTTGATAAATATGCCCATGTCAGTTTTGTGTCTTCTTCTCCCCACTCTCTCATGATCCTCTGTAGTTGTGGACAAAATTCAAATCCCTAAATTGGAATATTCATTACTTAGCGGAGGTGAGATGACAGCAAATTCGTCTGCTTTGAATGTCAGAATTTTGTGATGACATACAGTAACACACTCAAAATTAACAAACAACTGTGGCAGAAACTACGCTGACATCCTCTTCCATCTAAGTGATCCAATGACTAGCAAGAAAGCAGAGTGATTTAATAGCCAAAAAAGAGATGCATTACAACTAAAGGCTCCTGGGTTTTACTGCCAGTTCTGTCACTGATTGACTTGGCAAGTCTCTCAATACGACTGTCCTTAGTTCACCTGCTTGTGAATTCCTGTAGCAACACAGGACATAGTAACACTGAAGAACCTCAGTGGAATGGTGTTAAGTTTAATTAATTTATACTTGAAAAGTGACTTCAATTCTTAAAAGACAGATGAAAAAGTAAAAGGAAAGGACTGCTCCTTTTACCATTCCTTTTGCCTGTTTGCAGTGCACAATTTGCCACAGTTAGGGAGAAATTACGTATTTATTACTATCCATCTGTAAATTATGATGACTTCAATCCTCAGGTGTTTTAAAAATAAAAATGCTAGTGAAATACTTTATCTTGTGCTGTAGTATGCCAAATGCATGCTAAAAGAATCTTCTTTTAATTATTACACAGTGCTATTGAAAGAATTGCAGCAAAAAAAAACATTCCAGTGCCACTTCTCCATTTTAACGGTGACCTTGTCCATTTTCAGTCCACCGTGACAGTCAGCTGGATCACAGGCCAGGTGTTGGCAGCTCAGAACTCCTTCTGAGTTCAAGGGAAAAAATCTCAAGGAAGGGGTTTAGAAGCCCCGATCATTGTAGTGTTTTCTCAGGTCCAACACTTGCTCACAAGCTTTTCAACTAACAGATTTAAAACACAGTCCATTTTTTTCTCTTGATTTGTATGTACAACAGGTAGGAATTGGAAAAAAAAATAAAACCACCCCAAGACCCCATAAACAAGAAAGACTCTCCTAAGCAACCCAGACCACAGATGACAGGGACACACATACCTGCTCACTTCCTTCACGACAATACTTGACAGCAGATGCTATATATTAAGAATTGTCACAAAAAATCACAATAATGGCGTTGATAAAATGTCTTTATACCATGGGGCATCCATGATTCAGCCATAATCGCTAGGCAGTTACAAACTGATGGTCAGAAAACAGACGTAATACAGTAAGCCCCAGTTTATGTAAGCCCAGTCCGAGCTGTGAGATCAGTCCCTCCACCACAAAAGCAGCTGGATAAGGTAAGGTACGTGGTGAGAAGTATCTGCTTTCTCACTGAAAATCTACACCACACTTAGCTGCAAGCCTTTTCACATTCCCCTCACCACACCAGTCAGGTTTGATGGTGATGGACACAACCTTGTCTACAATAGCAGCTCTTGTACACTGCAACAGCCATATCTCTATTAGGATCCTTATTTCTTGAAGCCTTCTCTTTTAAATTACATCTGGCAGTTGCTGAATTAAAAAACTGTCTTTTATTTGCTAAAGGCTCTTTCTTGATCCATCCCAACTTTCAAGAAGTTCAGGAAAAAAAGAACCCAGTCACAGTAGGGAAACAGAAGAAACAAGCACAACCTGATAGCAAGTCATAGAGGTATTCTAGTGGTTCTGCCCCTTCACATCTCTGTCATCCTACCCGAACATGGCTGGAACTTGGCTTGAGTAATCCCTACCAAAACAAAGTTTCTCTCTCTCTCCCCTTTATACTATTAAATAAAAAACATGACTTAATAGCTGTGCTGAGAAATTCCATGCTACGTGTAAGGAATTTATAGAAAACTGGTATCTCAGAAATGTTTTCTGTTTTAGTGGTTACACACCCATCTTCTGCGTTAGCTTCGTTGTACAGAAACACTCATCAGGTAACAAAACAAGAGCCTGACTGCCGCAATCGGAAGCTCCTGCAGTGTATGCACAGAAGCCGTTTCCATAAAAACTGTTTATTCAGGTGACAGCAATTGAAGCAGGAGCTCCAACTGCGCTGCCACAAGCGCCTGTAATGCTCGCACAGGGGTGTTTGTGGGCTATCACAGCTCTGAAGGGAGCTGTTACAGGCTATCAGCTCAGTAATCCTCACGCTAAAAAGGCCCTAAATATGTATTTACAAGATAGACAGATCTGTTTGGTTTACTGGTTAAATAATCTGTGTGTTGAAAAGGCCTTAAATATGAATTCACAGGGCAGGCAGGTCTCTCTTGGTCTTTTACAGCAGTGGTGGGCTTTCAGAAAGTCACTGGAGACCACGCTTTAGTGGCCCAGGAGGTCCTCAGCCCACAAATACTTACGCGCTCAGGTAACTTTATTCAGATGAACAGTTTCACTCAGATTGCTAATCTGAACAAAATTACTCCTTCTTTTGCTCTAAGGAAAACATAGCCATAAAATCGATCGCTTCCAAAGTGTTATGTCGCAGAAATGGGAAATTTAAATCTGCACCTGAAGTGCCTTCCCTCATCACGATGGGATGAGCGTTACTGGAGGAGTACACCAATGTGTTCATGCTGCTTTGCATCTGTTGTGAGGCTCAGATATGGCAAGAGAAACAAAGAGAAACAGGAAAAGACGCTCCCTTGCAGGAGCTTCAAGTGTTTGGTCACAAAAGGTCTACACAAAACCTTACTCGTGGCCAAATCCCAAAGTTTTCTAGCTTTTCTCTCTTCAAGGCCCAGTTTCAGTCGCTTGTGAAAACAGCCGACAGCATCTGATCCAGAAATTCTCAGGCCAGTAGGAAACCTTAGCAATTTCAGTGAGTTTGGATCAGGCCAGTGATTAACTTAAAGGACTAATCTACATTTACAGTTAACAGATTTATGAGTGCAAATACTTATCAAAACATTTAAGTGAACGGCTGTGCGTAACCATAAATTAGCACTTACATTCAACACGCATACACACACATTTATTTCCTTATTCTGACTGAAAATCTGTCCCTTGGGTCTACAAAGCAGAACATGAACGTAACTCATTTTAGCCCTGAGGTATTAACCGACCCTCAGCATTCTGGTTTGCTCCATTTAGGAGGAGACACTGATGGTGGAGTAAAGCAAATTTCATATGAATTTTCTAATTTCCAGAAGTCCTATTTTCCAGAGCATAGGAGGAATAAAAATGGCAGGTGTCTAGTTTCTAGCTCATGCTCCAAGTTTCACAGAGGCACCAGGTGGGAAAAATCTCACATGGCTTTTCTCAAAACACTGTGCTCTTTTATGGCTGCTGTTTCCTGCAGGAGGTCTGGTTCTTTCATTGTCTGGACACAAAAGGCTTCACAAAAACTGACCACAGAAAGATTTCACCTGCCCATGCCCCATGTGGTTGTCTGTTGATTTAGTGACATGCACTAACTTTCTGAGCAAAAAAGTAGAATCAAGAAGATCAATGGTTTCTAAGGCTTTAAGTGAAGAGCATCAGAGTACCCCACAACTTCATAGAGGGTCAGCTCATCCCTTAGCAACTTCTCCCAGGTACTGGTCTTAATACTGTGCTGTCAGCACTAGCATTTGCATGCATTAAATCTGGAGTCATCAGACACAGGCAGGCTAACACAATGGCTGCCATTCTGCCTTTTTCACTCTGAAAATGCTAATCCTGGCAGGGTGGACACTGTTGCGGCTTTCCAGGCTCCTGCAAGCTACGTCATCGTACTGAAGCAATCACTTGTGCCTTTGCCTAAAAATGAGAAATATCAGAGCTCCAAAGTCTTTTCAGCAATTACGCTGGTCTCCTTTGCACATCCACATCAACTAACACCCAACCTCCCTCCAAAAAAACCCCTTAATTCTGAGAGAAAACTTCATCCCACTCTTCCTCATACATGCAACAACAACAGTTACCTCGACCCACTACTATTCCTTCTCCAGGATGTCTATTTTTGCTGTTTGTAAGAAGCATTCAGCTAGAAATAAGAATCTTTTCCTATCTCAGACATACGAGATTTTAAAAGCTGTAATTCCCCAGAGATATTGGCTCTCTCAGCAGAAACCAATCACTTCCCATTTTGTTTTTGCTCAAAAGCTACTTCAGTACATAGGTTGTATGAAGGTCTCTGCCCTTGGATAAGGACCTGTTGACTAAACAACACTACCTGCTTGTCCCTGCTTGTAACATCTTATTTCCTTCTGCTCCTCTTATTGAAAGCCAGTCTCCTCAGACTGAATATGTAGGACCAGACATCAATGATACTTTCTTTTGCCCAACTTTGTCTTTCCAACATTCTTTGGGTTTTTTTTACCTATTTTTTCACTGTTCCACCATTCACGTGACTTCGTCCCCTTTATTTCTGTATTACTGTCAATGTTCCAGACCAAGTATGTGATGTTTCTCTTTCCGGTACAGTAGGTTTGGAAATATTATTAAAGAAGTGCATGTCCATTAACTTATTTGCTCCTCAGTAGCACCAGTATCCTGTTCTTTTTACAAGGACAAATTTTTGAGCCTTGTTTAACACAGATTTACTGGGGGCTGTGTGATGTTTTTAGTCCTTTCCCTTCATTGGTACACTTCATTGTGACACATACTCTAACATCACATGACATAATTCCAGCAGCACAACAGCCACTCACAGTCAGACTGGGTGGGTTTGTCCTGAATATCTTTGGCTCTCTTTTAGTGATATTGTCTGCAAGTCCAACTGAGTATTTACAAATTGGTCAATTCCTGCTTTATCTTAAAAGTCCTCATGGGTATCTGGCTATGCCAGAATTGCAAATCTTTCAATCTTTTTCTGCCAACGCTGACTGATGCTGCCTCTGACCCCTGTCTCAATATCTACCAACAATTCTGATTCCTTTTAGGACACGTTTTGCAGCAGCAACATAAGGATGCTCAAGTTGGCTGTCAGCAATCCCTCAGCTTCATCATCTCCCAAGCAATTTGTTTAAAGTATGGTACTGTATGGAGCCTAATGAGCCTCCCAGGGAGGTCATCCTTCCAAGACAATTGGCTCATATTTGAGTTTACTGCACTGCGACAATCTGAGCACAACCCACTGAGTTTTTCCAGCTTACAAATGGAGTAGAAGAGTCTTGTGTCTAATCCTACCAAATCCACTGGCAAGTAGAAGTCCATATCCCCAGTGCTGGCTATCATAAGTGATCCTCCTGTTTGTTTCTTCTGGTGGTAATCCAAGTACTTAAATGCCGGCATGTATCTGTAAACAAGTTCCAAGCCAATCAAAGCTTTCCAGGACATTCCCTTTCTTGGAAAACATTCTTGTTTACAGCACCTCAGTTGCTAGCCATCTTATTTCCTTACTTCCTAAATTCATTGAGTATTTTGCATTTGTGTCTCAAAATTGATGCATTCTTCATTTACAAACCACATCTAGGAAATAACAAGGTGTTCCTCTAGTACTTTTTCTGCTCACTATCTTGTTTCAATCCCCTTCTGAGATCTCCAGGTTTGGCTTTGAATCCATTTAAAAATTATTATGATTGCCACAGAGACCCATGAGCTGCTTATCTGCATCCTTTTAGTACAACAGTAATGCTAATGTGCATTTTGGAAACTGGACCATACTCCAGACACCAGGTAGGTTTTTTGCTGTGTGTGATTAGCTAAGGTTCTCACCAAAAAGGTGTTACAAAGAAAAAAACCAGTGATAAAATCAGGGAGCACTGATACAATCCTCCTTTTACAGAAAGCACAGTAATAATAATAAATCTCTTTCCCCTAAATACAAGAGAAATCAAATGACGTGAGATAGAGAACGCTTTATGCTTCTTCCACCCAGCCTGAAGCCCGCAGGGTGGCATGAGCAGAGCTTCTGCAGCCTCTCGTCTTGCTGCTTTGACACTTAGATGGTGGACGGACAACACTGATTTTATAAGTTGTTGTCTTCCCAAGTGCTTGAGAAATTTTTCCTTCCCTTATGCTGCTGCCAAAGTACAGCTACTTGTGGAGCTATGCTGATAATCAAATCAGGCAGCTGGGCTATGTTATAAACAACCCTTCTAAAAATCTATTTTTAAAAAATATTGGATTACTTCTCACATCTGTTTCACAAAAAATAATGTTGGCATAACTGAGGGGCCAGAAAACATTCGGGCAAGGGTGGGACTGAATGGCCATCACAGGGTACACTGAAGCCAATACTGCTGTAGGGAGCTTGACAGCGCTCGACCACAGACTCTGCTCCAGTCACTGTTCTGCTGCTTGTCCCCTGGACTTGCAACAGCAGCTAGTAAATCCCTTCTGACTCTGTCCTTTATGAAACTTTTTTCCGGATGGAGATAGGTATCTCTGGGGACAACGCTCTCAATTTTTCCAGCTACCTAGTTACAGCAAGGGAAGCTTAATGATGTCTTATGATGACCTGAAATAACAGATAATACAACCAATAAGTAACCCAAATCATAATATTATCATTAAATTTTGGGAAGGTCTTTCATGTTTAGAGCTCTGCTAGTTAAAGGCTCCAAGATGTTCTTGTTCCTCCTTCAAAACTTTCATATTTAGTAGAAAGCATTCTTCTCAAAGGAGGTTAGACAGTTCCTTCCCTATTTAAATTTCACATGAAACAATTTATTTCAGTCACACAGTGAATTTGCCTTGGGCAACTGAATCACAGCTGACAGCAAATTAATGACTATGATAGTGTGATTAGTAGAGATTACAGGCAACTGAGAACCTGCTCAAGCATTTGCCGTTGTCCCAATACTTATGACAGCTGTTATTAGGGATTAATAATGGTCATAAAGAGGACTTGATTCCACCAGGTAATATCTTTAAAAACTGTTAGTATTTTAGTATGTCGCTGATATCCTCATTAAATGCTGAAAATTATTTTTATCTAACCATTTTTAATATTCTAGATGTTTACATTGCTAATTTATTTAAATATTACTAGAAAAGTAGTTTCTATTACATTTAAAGAAGGAGTACCATAAACAAACACACTTGACAGAGAAATTTAATATTATATCACACATGGGGAGTCAAAACAGAACTTAAGCTCAGAGACCCTTGTGCTGTAAGAGATCACACCAAAACCCAACTGGGAAGAAATAATGATTTCACTAATCCCTAGCAATGATTTTTTGAGGAGTTCAAATAAAAGTTTGCTTGTTCTGATTGAGATTCAGTAAGGAGATGTTATTTGATTTTTCTGTTTCCTAGGGGAAGAACTTCAGATTCCCCAGGCTGCTAGAAGAAAAGAACGATTGGCTGAACTTGCAGTAGAGCATCTTAGCTGCTAAAGACATGACGAAAGTGAATACATTGCATATTTGCCAAAGCTTTTGCCATTCATTTCATTTTCAAATGTCAACCTGTTATATGAAACCTTTAGAAAGGTTCCTTAAGGTAGAGCAAACAGAAGGATAGGATATTTTTAATCTTGTATTAAAGATATTTAATTATTTATAATCACTACTATTTAAAATACAGTAACTTGAACTTATGCAAAGACTCAGCTTTGTTTAATAATAAAAAGAACCATCTGCTTCTTATGCCTGTCCCTACAAATATTTTGTTACTGGATGATAGTGGAAAACGTGAAAAGCTAATGACTGGCCGACAAGAAGACTATTTAGATATTGAAATGAAAATCTAATGAAGAGCAACATCACCAATCCCATGTTATCATTTTGGGAAGCCTCACACAATGATTTTCCAGAGATGCAGAAATACATCCATCCTCGTCACTGGAGAGCACAATGCATTAACAACAAAGGGAGATTTGTGGTACAGAGCACAAAACCCTGTAACTGCAATACTAACAATGTCAAATATCAAAGAGCAAGTAATAGAAATTACATTCATTTTCAAAGTTGTAGCCTGATCTTACAAACACTCAAGTACACACCCAAGTATCTGGAAGACTGATCCCTAAGGCACGAGATACAAGGCCAATTAATTCTTAAAATTAGGGGAGAAAAAAACAATTAAGCTTCCAGTTACCATTTTTAATTTTGGAAAGGCTTGCCTAAAAGTGTTAAAAGTGCAAAAGCAAAGCATCTGAGTTACAGTTTCCACTGTACAAACAGGGAACATGTTTAATAAGCCTCCTGGACTTGAATGTAGCCACCCACTGCAGAACTGTGCTTTCACATTTTACGTGTGTAGCCTAACCCCAGTAAAGCCTGTGACACTACACAAATATAAAATAAAATAGTCTTTGGTGATGATTTTTTAAAAACTATTCTCACTCTTATTTTTCCCCAGAGGAGCCTGCTATCAGCTGTGCAAATACCATATCTGTAATAACAGAAAGAGAGGCTGCAGTGTGCCAGTGATCTTACCTCATACTCAAAGTCCTCTGCTCTATCTGCATCAGCAGGCAGGCTCGAAAGATACTCATTACCTTCATAAAATTCATGCTCCACTGGGTGAAGAGAATGGCAGCTATGTGGAACAAAGCAGTACAACAACAGTAGATGAGACAATAGTTTTTTTTAAATTAAAAAGTGGTAACTCCCCCCACCCCCACCCCCCCTTCTCTGTAGTTTTCTTATCTCTGGAACGCTACTTTGAATGGCCTGACAGCCTGACTGTACAAAGAAGTAGCACAGGCTGTCTTCTTTTCAAAAGCTCACACTCTGGCTGAGGTCATTTTGCTGGATTCATCTTTTGTCAGATTTACACTGGGTAATTTCTTAAAAGAGTCTCTTCTGGGCCAAACTACTTAATCATGACAATTTGGGATTCCTGATGCTTATAAAGGTACATAACTCCAGAGTCACGTGGTGTGTCATGGCCAGGGGCAACTCACTAATTATTCAGTTATAAAGTCTTGAACGTTCACAATCTACAACCCACACCAGGCTCACAAATTGTTCAAGAATTTGCATAAAATAACTTGCATGACCATCTTCTGTTAAAGTGATGACAGGGAGGTGAAATGCATTTGAGTAACTGCACACTTCAAAACATGAGTAAACTGCACTGTTAAATGGGCTTGGAGAACAAAAAATGAGGTCTTTACAATGTGCACTCGGGTACAGCCTTAGACCCAAGGCTGGATCCCAGCCGTGCAGCACCCAGCGTGGATCTGTCTTAGCAGAGGTAGGAAACTTTTCCCCAGGCTGAGGACATGGAAACTTCAATCACAGTAGCACACAGTTTAGCAATTTCCAGTAAAAACTCAAAAGCATAAACATACCATTTTCCTAGCTGTGCAGCAGTAAGTGGTAGGCTTAATCCAGCATTTGACTGGCAAATGCTCTCCAAGACAAGCATCTGCCCAGCTTACCTAGACCTCCTTAAAATGGAGCTACCTCAAAGTCAAAAGTGTGTGTTTTCCACTAGCATCAGTTCTGCAGAGATGTGCGGCATGCCAGGAAGTCAGTGGGAAAGCTCTAGGGGTATCTTCATCTTGCTGGCTACAGCAGAGGTCAATGGTCAACCACTACATGATGTTACTCATGAGATGGAGTACCAAGAGGAAGAAGCCTACACCCTATTTTCGTATAAGCACCTCCTGCTGATGTTTGCATTCAATTCAGTTTCAAAAATTCAGTTGAGGGATATTTTAATTCATACCATTTGCCATATGACAGGTGAAATTGTACTTTTGATCTCTATATTTCTGGAATTGATTTGCTTTAGATACAGGGACCTTTAAATTAAATAATATATTTCCTTGATTTTTTGGTAAGAAATTTGGAAGAACAAAAATCAACAAGACAGCTCTTTCTAGGTTTGAAGAAGCCTCTTTGGCACTTTGGAACACAGAAGTGTTTTTCTTCTTCACTAGGGCACTTAGCTTTGGATGAATAAACACATGAACACAGAGTAAAGATGGGCAAGATTCCTTCTTGTAGCTCTGATCCATAAGCAGAGTTCAGGAAAACTGTCACTGAAGCCTGAATGGGACTGTGGTTATCAATGACATTTATAATTTATTTAAAGTGTTCCTGAGACTTTTTCAAGAGAAGGCTAACAGCCTACCACTGCAATGCCTCAATCTCACAGGTAAACAGCAGCATAAGATAAGCCATACCTGTCTGAAAGCAGAAAAGGGCAGATATCAGGAACTGGCGGTGTAGAAGGCCTCAGTTTGGCTAGAGCCATGATGTGTTCAAAAGTGATGTCAGTCTGCGTGCTGGCATCCGCAAGCCGAACATCCTGAGAGCTACCATAAGCTTTGCTAATTGGGGCTCGTCGTAAAACCTGAACTACAATTGGCTCCTTGGCGTTGCGAAAAGCTTCCACTGCCTCTTCGTGGGTGGCCTTGGAGAGGTCCTTCCCATTGACCTAGAGAAAACCAGAAAAATATACCAAAGATTACTCACAAGAGAAAAAACAGCTTAAAAATATGTGTGTAAAATATAGGGGGATGAATTATTTGTACAGTACATCAAGCCACATGTTGACAATGACTGGACATTATTTTGTTATCCATGTAAGAGGAAAGATAAGGCTGGGAGGAGAAATAAATTCTTTAATCTGTGCTAGAAATTAGAAATCGTTTGAACTCTTCCGTAACTGCCTCAATGGAATCTGAACACAGCAAAGAAATTACAGCATTTAAAAAGGACATCTAAAATTATTTCTCTCATGCTATTTTATTGACCTCATAAAACACAAATTAAAAAGGAGGGGGGCCTTTAATTTTCAATTTCAGCATTTTCTGTGGCATGCAACTGTTTTAAAGGATTTCTGGCATAGCATTGTTATTAATGCAGATGTCAATAAACATGCTTCTGATGTCTAAAAAGAAGCAAGGCCAATTTTCAATGTTTTGTCACTTATCTGCTATGGCCATTGTACAATCATTAAGAACAAAGATGGGAAGATTTGACTAACACAGTCAGCTGCTGCTCTTTTAAGGAAAGAGAAATCTAAATCAAACAAACTGAAGAAATAATTTGGTACCAACAGACGAATAATAAATCAGAGAAAATTATGCTGCAAATGCAGCATAGCTTGGCAAAACTAAAAGACTGTGGCAAGGTCTCTCCCTGCTGCAAGCAAAGCAGCAAATTCCTTCCAGTCTAGATGAAGTCCTAGGGTATTAAAAAAGGCAAGTGCAAGGCTGGATGATGCTAAATTTGTATGAATTCAGGTGTTTGGGGCAAAATTCCCAAGTATCAGCCCACTACAAAATGTGAGGACTAATTTTAAAATGTCAGTCAGTAGCCCTTGGAAGCAGCGGCTGTGCTACATCCTTACACAGAAAATACTATTCTGCTGTTTCCAGACCAATGGGACTGCCATTGACTGCTGCATGGGACCTAACTGTTGTGAGCTACTGTGGAGATGAGATGATCTTGTGCTGGGGTAGAAAGGCAAGGTTTTTCTAGTAAGAAATGGGAGTATCTGAAGGGTACCAAAACCTGACTAAAATTTATATGCCTGGGAAAATCTCTACTCTGGCAGCAAATCAGAAATAGGATTCGACTGCAAGTTCACGCTCAAATTAACTTTGCTGTATAGACAATGAAGTTATAAAACTTCTGCTTAATGAACTAAGTATAAACCCACCTCAGAAATGAGACAGACCCAATAACTAACTTTTCCCCAGTGCCTGCAAACACTGATTGAAACCAAAATTTTGTTGCCACATCACTCTTTCATTCAACAAATTCTTGGAACTTTCTTGTCAAAAAGGAAAAACGTGAGAACAAGAACAACACCTGCAAACTCAAAAGAGCATTCAGCAGCGATCAGTAACATTTTTAAGCCTGTTAGGAGAAGTATCTTCAAATAAAAATGTCATGTGTAAGGCATATAAAAATGTCATGTGTAAGGCAACACGTGTAACCACAGTCCCATTTATTTATGTGGATGGCTATGATACCGTTGACCATTAATCACATGTATATATCAACTCAATACACTTCCAGAGTATGTGCTTGAGTACAAGGTAGAACCAGCTTTCCTCTGGCACAATGTCTAAAGAAGCAGCACTTTCTCAGCCACGTTACTCGTGAGGATATGCAAAATAACCACACCGTTGTGTAGTCACCAATGTAAAAGTCAACTGATCTTTCTAACTAGCTCTGATTCTGCATGTGGTGATGAGAAGGCTAGAAATCATCTGAACAGATTTCTATACATAAAAAAGCTCAAAACTCCCTGTGCTGCTGAATGCCTGGGATCCCCAGAAGTAATGTACCACTGCAGTCGAGATTATGAGCAAATAATATGAACAGCAGATAGCTTGGTCACCTAAGTTTAATGCATATGTATGGTTTCTCTGATGACTGAAGCCAAAAATGTTACGATTTTATGTCACAATTTTACTGTTAAAATTATCATCCATAAGATTATAACCTTGGGTTACGTTAATCTAAGTTACATAGAAAAATATCAGTGGCTTACAAGAGGAAGGGCGAGAACAGTCAAAGAACAAGTTATAAGAAAATAAAAGAAATTTCCCCAAGGAGTGAGCTTCTGCAAGTCTTCTCTGATAGCACAAGTTATACTGTCAGGGTGTTCAGGCTCAATCCCGTCTAATAGACGCAATTACAGATAAAGCTTCAAGCCTGGATCTTCTAGTCACTCTTCAGTTCCAGACTGCTTCATTCTCGCTTCTAACTCAGATGCTATCAAGAACACAATTTTCCACAGTTTCTGCAGTTTTTGTAACGAGCATCTTCTAGGCCCTCCGAGTAACTCTCATTCCTAAGGCCCAAGGAACCGAAAAAATTACTTTCCTGCCTCCCAAAATCCTTTTAACACTTTTTAAGTTTCGGATGACTATGTGGTGTTTCTTCTAAAGGCAAACACTTGGGAATAAATACCACATAACACTGTATCGATTTTTTCTCCTATTCAAGTATAAAACACACAATCCTTCTGTATTCCAGCTGAAACACATGGTTTTTGGCACAAGCTGACCATTTAATCACAGATCAACATCAGCGAAGCAAAAAGATATTTGGATAGCGTACAAAATATATTAGATTTTTTTTGAAAACCAGAATCTCTGTTTATTGACATCAGTCAATACTTACTGCTTATTCTGAGGAAATATACACAACTACACAACAATGCCATTTACATGCAAATTTAATTTCTAAAGAATAGTAATATTTTTAAATCACATGAGTGTGAAAAATCACAAAAGATACACATTTTCATTTATCCTGGGAACCTATGGCTGACCTCTATTTTCATTTAAATGCCTATTTCATTTAAAGACTTTAAAACCGTTCCATCCTTTATGCTGGTTTCTTATGAAATAGAAGAACTTCGGATACCCAATACTTGTTTAAACTGTCACTTGAAGTTCATCGACACATTTTGTCAATCTGCATAAAGGTCACCTGATTTATGAATGCCGCCTTTCTCAGAGGAAAATCTATAGCTGAATTACTCTATGCTGGCAGCTGTCCTGCCCACTTGGGGCTGTGAAGAAAGAATTTATTTTAAAACCTAAAGCCAATACTACAGATGGGGTTGGAAGCTCTCTTCATGCAGCTTCTTTAAGGGTTTTCTGCTTCCTGCATTATTCCCCAACTTAACACTCACACATAGTTACCCTGGGAGCCATAGACAGCTGAGCACTTATATACAGCAAGCCACTTACATGTTCTTAGTAGATGATTAAATAAATTCCTTGCCTCGGAAAGGTTACTTTCAGTGGAATCCAGGGTACTATTTTAAGTGGATAGAGAAATCAGTCACTTTTAACAGTCAACACAAAGACATGGGAATACATTTGTTGTAGCAGATGGGCTAATTAATCCACAAGCAAGTTGTGAATGTTAAGTAAAGAATATATCTTTTCTCATGTAAACCATCCTCCTGCCCTGTTTGATTAAGCTTCTGTTTAATGAACGCTCTCCTCCTGCTTTTGGACACACTGCAAAGTCTGGGCCACTTGTCAGCATCTCCCCCAGAGCGACTGGTGGCCACTGCCTGGATCCTGGCCATCCCCTTTGGATTCTCGCTATAAATCCAGCTACATGCAAAACTCCATCAGTGTCAGAAAATAAAGAAGCATACGGGCTTTGTCCTTCATGCACAAATCAACTGACATTGGCCAACTGCCACTTCCATTGGCAGCACCACTGTACATAGGCTTATTCCCACTCACACAGAGGTGGACAGCAGAGAAGGAAGGAGGGACAGGACTAACAACAAAACATGACTATAAAAAAATGAAGGCAAATGCTTGTTAGGTTATCCTCATGCTTTGAGTACTAAAGAAAAAAAAAAAAAAGGAAAATCAGTCCTTCTATGAAGACTGCTTCCAGGATTTAAGTGCCTATGACTGAGAAATGGAATATACTTGTCTTCTGATGCTTTTCTGCTCTTGGTATTTTCTTTTAACACTGGCCAGAAGTTCTGAACCAAGAGGGCCAGAAATGTTGATATGTCTCCTTTAGTCTTTACTTCCCCCATATTAAGAGAAAATGGAAAAAAGGAAAAAAAGGAAAAAAGATGTGGAATCTTGTGAATGCAACCATCATCAAAGGTGTTACATTAGCAGCTCATGAGATAACCTCCTATCCTCAGCAAATACCTGGCATTTGCAAGTTAAAATTTAAGATCAGCTCTGCTGAAGTAAAATCCTTGGAGACCATCTGTTTAATCAGTAAAGGCAAAGGGCAGAATAACCGAAGCATTCCGCTAGAGCAGAGACATCCAGACATAAGGGTTTCCCAGCGAAATGACAAAGATGCTGTCTGACATGATGATGGAGTTCACACAAGGCTCACCGACCTAGGAGATTTCAACACCCGTGCAGAAGATGCCTCTGACCTGACAGGTGCTAAATCTGCTCTTGTCACAGCAGTTTCTTCACCTCCAATCCCTCGTCCTAAATATATCCAGGCTACCACACCTTGGGTGCATTCTTGGATGGCAAACTGGCTCGAAGGATCAAACACTGTCCCTTAGTTTGACCAGTTTTTCTTTAGAGCAGGAATTTGAGCCCTCCCAAACTGCAAGCCACAGAAAAGAAACAAAAACACACCACCTTTCTCCCAGGCTTACAGTTTTTAGCACATACAGACTCTAGAGAACTTCCACTGGTGAGGGCCCCAAGCCGTGAACCTCTCCAGGCAGGACAGGGAGGCACAGGACATGTGAGCTAGCAGCAACATGTGTGCTGGACAGCACACTACAACTGTTCTGCTAACGCAAATATGATAGCTCATCTATGGAAAGAGAATTCGACACGCCGACCTTTTAGGTTACAGTTCAGTACTAAGCTGCATTTCTTGAGCAAGTTAATCTGAAAGGTAGAAAATTCAGCCATTACCCAATACCACTGTCTCAGTCAGGGTTCAGGCAAGTTCAGTAAGGGACAACTTTTATTATGCTGGTTAATGACATTTCCTCTTCCTTAGCCAGATGAGTTAAGCGATGCCTGTTCCCTTTTGATCCTTTGTTGCCCTGACTGCCAAGTCTTGTCATCCCTCCTAAAAGCTACACTAGCAGCTGAACACGCAGGTGCTGGCTGCTTCCCTCAGGCTGAACCACAGGCTTGTAACGAGACTTGCATCTCCATTACCTGTAGAGCTGAGGCTTTCCCTGTTTGATAGTTCATGTAGCTGGTTTGACAATACTGAATAGACCCAGGCAATGCCCAGTACTGCAGCCTTCTGCACATCTTACTACGTGTAACCAGCACCACTTCCATTTCCCAGTATTTGGCAGGAAGCTATGTGGCTGAAAAGCCTATGACTAAGCCTTCACCTAAGCAAGACAAAATAAATGCTACAAAAGTGGGAAAACATAGAAATATACATATGTACACTCTGTAAAGCATCCTTCCAGAGGGAGACAACCCATGCTTCATTGTGTCAGAGTTGTCCACCACAAGCAGTGCATCTGTGGGCAGGTCTGACAGCTGCAGCTCCTCTCTAGGAAGGCCATGTCACATCCCCAAAAGAAGCCAATAAAGAGCTGGACACTGCCTGGAAGTTTTGCCTAATGAGCTATTCTAGGGAATTCAAAGGATTTTTAAACTGGATTGGAAAAAGTGCCCTAGGTAGATGTACAGGGAATGAAGAAATAGTTCTCAACACAACAGCAAACAAGTGAGCAATGTAGCTAATACAGAAGTGCTTGCACAACTTTGGGTCTCCAACAAATGCAGACTCTAGTTTACTATCTTTTTCTCCATGACTTCGCCTTTTCTATCCAGTCATCTCTAACTAAAACAAAACTCCTGCTACAAGAAGTGTCTCCCAAAACTTTGTATCCGGAACAATGCTCCATGTTTTGAAAGAAAAGTCAAGCCCATTGCAAGCAAAGAAATCACTGAAGATACTCCATCCCCTCTTTAGAAGCAGATTTCATTTTTAAATCCCAAATTTATTGAGTGCCAAATTACATTTAAGGTATTGAGTACAGGAAAAAGGATTGTGTTTCAGACACACACCTAATAGCTTGCTTCCAGCTGGCTGGGTTAGGCACAACCATCATTCACCACAAATGCCTTTGAGCATTTCAATCTCCTCTAACGGCATATGGAAAAGTCCACCCTGGGAGACACCTGACATTTCCATGCCTAAAGTCTCTTTGTGGAACTGGGCCCTCTATCTTGGCACATATTTCAGAAAAAAACACTTGGATGTTGTAATTCAAACCTCCAGAATAACTATGCCCACTCCATGAAGTTTAAAAGCACTACTGAGTTAGCAGTTTTAATCTGTGTCCAAAATGAGACCTGAATTCCTGCACTTCATAACATGAAGCTTGGCAGTCTGCGTAACCAAAGCTTACCCCCTCTACCTCCTCACTGTGTGTTAGAGCAATGCAATTCTCACAAAGATCCTTTCAAGTCTTTTAGTGCTGATGTTCTTCAACATCAGAATAGCTCAGAAAGCTCAGCTTGGAAAGCACAGTTCAGAAAGCACAGCAACAGCTCAGAAAAGGTTCACCTGAGTTTTGAAAGAGAGAATGTACTATTATCTGAAATTCTCGTGATTTGCGTTATCTGCAATTTTCCTGGCTTGTGAGCGAAACGAAAACACCAAATCAAATTTAAGAATCACCGCATTAGTTTCACAGCGAGCTGCCCAGTGGCAAGTGTTGGTAGACAAGCATTTCTGAGCAGCTGTTATTCTCCTTTTCTGACTCCCTCAGTCTGCCTGACAGACATGTTGCTATGGCCATCTTTCTTGCATCCTCTTCCAGCTGATATTCCCAGTCTAATCTTCTTTCTGTATTTGCTCACGATCAGCTCTAACGCATCTTGGTGCTCCTCCAGTGAGATCCACAGTTCCCTGTTCTCCCACTGCAGGTCGTGGATCTGCGTGTTCTCCTGGGACAGGAGCAGGTGCGGCCATGGCCGGGATGGGCTGGTCCGCTCAGCCGCGGCGCCCGGGCCCTTCTCTGCCCATGCCGCACCCGCCTCTCTCATGGCCGCCCACCCCCGGTGCAGGATGGCGGGCTGGGCGCGCAGCGACACCGCCCCGGGGGGGCGTGCCGCTCGGC
>Ga0181612_108652_pt1 | contig 25108 bp, 12 predicted proteins | sample HoacroProtozoa21_FD_119630 | JGI IMG/M metagenome (GOLD analysis project Ga0181612, IMG submission 119630) | Hoatzin crop microbial communities from Cojedes, Venezuel. Combined Assembly of Gp0051906, Gp0051904, Gp0051908
ATGATTCTAGGTTCTTCTTGGCTTGTATATAGTTCTAACAGTGTTTGCAATGAGAAACTGATTTGCTGAACTGGTAATTATTACTGTAGTCACACCAGTGTCTGGCTATAATGCCGTTTCATGTCTCAGTGCATTAGATTCAAGAGAAGGGTAAAGATCATCTCAGGGAACAGTTTGCCCTGGGGGATTTCAAGTGAGTAAATAAGAGCATTTAAACTCTTCTGCAGCTATTGAAAGATGGGCATATTTTGTAGGGAAGCCTGGAGTGGTGCTGGGATGGATGCATTGATGTAAAACACAGGTCAGGCTCACAGCTGTCAGCTAAACCCATCTTGTAAAGCAAGATGAGTGGACCTTTGGATATCTCTGTGTATTAATATCTATTGTAGAAAAGAAATCCCTAGTAACACTGCAGAGGAGTGGATCCTTGTCTGATAACCTGAAATGAGTTGGGTTTTCAGTGTGAGAGTTGCAAATGGCAATCCTTGTATGACTTGGGAAAGGTAGGTTTCAGGAATGGGCGTCATGCTCTGGTAAATATTTATGTCAAAACCAAAGAAATTTGGAATTTGCATGGGTTGTGACAGTGAATCTAGCCTAAAAATACCCCTTGTTTTCAATGCCTTCTAGTGCTTACCTCCCTATGTACCTTTTTGGTGCTGCAGGAACCCTGCAATGGTTAATGTGACTGATTAAAAAAAGTGTAAATGTATCTGTTTTTTAGGGTCTGCTAGGCCTCAGTGAATTCTGCTTGTTCTGAAAAGGTATAACGAAGGAGTAAAATGTTGGTAAGCCCCTTCGTCCGAAATTATCCTGTGGTAAATCAGGGCAGGGGAATATGCTTTTTGAACCGAGGGGACACCAAATCTAGAGAAGTGTTTCATGAAGCTTGTCTACTGATCCGTATGGGGAAAGATAGTGCCTGACTTGGGGGGGGGAAAAAACCCTCAAGATTTTTTTCTGTAGTTTGAAATGCTGTTAAGTTTTGTGGCATTTTCTTTCCATCTCCTAAACAAGGAATCAAACCTTTTAATACTTGCCATGATGTATTTTACCTTAATAAGGCAGTGATGAAAGAGGAGGAGACACAGCAATGCTCATCGATGAGGAATTTCTAAAGAATGGAATGCATGGCTGCTTTTGACCCATTCTGTTTTAAGAGAATTTTTAAAAAGCCTGGTTACAGTCAGTAGTTAGGCAATACGAAATAAAAATATACATTAGAAAACTATGCTTATGATTGGCATAATTTTTAAGCCATCATTTTACTTGGGACCTGGGGCTTGTAATGGAAATGTGTGAGATTTAGAGTCCTGCTGCAGCCCATCCAAGTAAACCAGCATAATTCAATGACTGATGGAATTTTTGTGGTGGAAAGAAGAGTGGAAGATGGCTTTTAACTGTAGCCCTGTGGTAACATATCTATGTGTGGTGATACAGCACCCCAAGGGACTCTAAAAAAACCCCCTTAATTAATAAACCTGCGTGAGGTGAGAAAAGCCTTGTTGCAACAAACCAACAGAAGTGCCACAGGGGGCAAGGGGGAGAAGAGAACCCCTAGAACTCATCTCTGCTTTGCTAACAGAGTGTAGTAGTGAGCCAAATGGTGATGTATTCTGTGCATTCCTTTTATTTTTCATTTGTTTTCTTGGTTAGCGTACAACAAAGAACAGCAGTGATGGACAGAGCCACAAACCCACAATGACTGTATATATTACAAAAATACGGACAGTGCTTACAGGAAAGTGACACAGCAGATTTAAAACGTGTGGTAATGTTAAAAATGTCTCTGTTTATTCTGATTCCCACACTTTTGGGAGTTACAGGCATATGTTTTTCCCTTGGCATAAATCTGACAGAGCACTTACTGCCTACTGAAGGCTAAGTCAAGTATAGCAGCAGGGCCAGGCCCCAAGGCCTAAGTAGCAGACTTCATCATCCATCATCCCCTGACAGATGATTTTCTGGCGCGCTCTTACATAGGGAGAAAATGTTCACACAATGCACAGTAATTATAGATACAAGAAGGGAGATTCTCCTTCAGAAAATACTTTTGTTCTTATCCGTGACCAAATTATCACTGTTACTTAAAGCATTTGATTAGCTTATGTAAGGAAAAAGGTCAGGGAAACAACATTAAATTTAAGTGGCAACAAGGAATCTCAGCTGCACAATTTCCTGTAATCAAGGTTCCTTGGAGCACACAATGTTGGGTATTTTTGTAAGAAAGCAAACACAAAAAGAAACAAGTGGAAGTTATATGTCAGTTTAGCTAAATGCAAGTTTCTCTATTTATGGACAGGAAGATTCTTTTTTGGTGAAACTGTTGGTAGTTTGAGATTGGGGTATCCTGTGTGAGGTGAGCGTATTTGAATATTGGCACTTTCACGTATTTCTCTCTGCCACACTGTTTTTGGGAAGGATGGGGTTTGCAGTGGTAACTGGACTGAATGGATTTCACAGAAGAGCATAAAAGGGTAAGATACCAAATCCTCCCTGAGTTAGGTGGGAACAAATGTCAATATAGGGGGACCCTTTGTAATCTGCTGGACTTCGTAGTCCTGGCAGGTGAAACAAGGACAGGACCCAAAGGCTGGAAGCTGGCATATGCAGATGAGAGGAGAGGCAAGTTTTCAGCTGTCATCACTTGCTGGAGTGGTCCAGCCAGAGGTGTGGCAACTTGCTGAAAACATTCTTAGCTGAAACAGGGTAAAGATTTCTTTCTTCATGGATGTGCTTATTCATACAAACGAGTGCAGGAAGTAATGGCCTGTGGTTTGAGGGTAAGGCAAGATTCGGTGAGTTCTACAAATCTAGTAGAAATATATCTAATTTGTTATCATCTCAGGCTTGTGAGACCTCCTGAAGTGGGGTGTCACTTGAGAATATTTATGTGTGTCTGTTTCCAACTGAAGAATATCTTTTTATATAGTTTTTACCACTTAGTTGTTTTCTGGGCTTCAGAGACTCTTAGCACAAGCTGTGTCTATGCTGTCAGCACTTTGCTATTATTTTGTCCTGGCAAAAAGCTTAAAACCGCCTATCAGTGTGCAGGCTTCACAAAAATGACATCACAGAAATGTTTGGATCTGACCCTCACCACCTCTGCATTATGTATTTCTTCACCTCACAGGGAAAAAATACTTTCAAAACTGTTAAGTCTTATTGAATTTTGATAAAGGAGTCATCTAAGGACCCAAGACAGGTTTATCTAGTAAAATTCATGGTTATTGATTATTTGGCACTGTGGTGATGACAACGTTTTTGCACACTGAAGAAAAATGTTTGTCTAAGAAATTCTTACATCATCTCTAGGTACTTACATATGCAGCCACTAGATAGCCTGAATAAATGAGTGCTTGCTGAAGTGTTCTATTGACACTGTGGTTAAAGGAAGGGATTGTCTGGCATTTACTGTATATGTCATAGAAAATTCAGATCAGATCCTTAATATTTGCTTTTCCTATCAAGGTCATCCAAACTGCTAAAAAGTCACAAGCTGTGTAAGGAAATTCGAAGAGTTCTCATGCGGTCATTGCTAGAGAAATAATTTCCTTTAGTATCCATATGTTCAGCATCTTTGCCTTGTTCTATCTTTGGTAAAGTTGTGGCATTGCTTTGTAGGGAGAAGAGGAGACAAAAACTTGCAGATAAACCTTTTTGGCTAACCTATTTGAAAACTGTGTTAATGAATTATTAAACTGAGAAGAATGCTTATTTTGCTATGGTTATGGAAGCAAGTACAGAATTCTGCTTCTTCCTTCTTACCCACTCTCTCCAGCTCCTAGCTGAGGCTGGAGAGTTTCTTTCTTTGTTGTCTTACCTTTCCAACCAACATATGAAGTTCATGAAAGAGATCCCTCATCTGAAGTAATGTTCTCTAAGTCTCAGCTAAAGCTAAGTAAATGAAAGTGCCAGTTGCTAACTCAAACTCTGCCAAATATGGTGCTTTGGTCCCATCCTGGAGTGTGACATAGCAAATACTCCGTTGTTTTTGAGCACTGTAAATAGACTCCAGCTGGCTGTTTTTAAAAGTGTGGCATTTACAGATGCTGCCTTTACTGCTTTGATATCTGCTAAACTCTGGTGGACTAAGCACATATCAGCAAGGCCAAAGTGTACAATGCAAATAGACCTCACTGAGTTCCTTAGGTGTGGTTTTTTAATAGCATTGGATGCATTGAACCCACATTATGTATTTCTTCTGTGGTTAGAAGGAAGCATGGATCTGAATTTGGCTGTGAACTTGATATTCCTCTTAGTAGTTTCTTCTTTCCCCCCCTCTGTTTATCAGCTTGTTATAGGTGTTGTAGTTGATGTGAACCAAAATGTCACCAAGGATATGTATGCTTGTGGTGCCTGGTGTCCAAGTCTCTAACACAGCTGATTGCTAGATGGCCCTAACCTGATCCAAGTCAGTCTGGTTTTGAGCATGGATTGGATAAGACAACCCAAGAGGTCTCTTGGCCCAAGTTATTTGAACATTCTGTGTCTGGTTTCCTTGTGTAAAATATTCAGCTAGCAGGATCTCATAGAGGCAGGCTGATTTGTCCATAAAAGCGCAGTGGCCCTGGAGCATGTTGATCCACCCAAGTTACTTCTTGGCAGCAGGAGCACAACCTCTGGTTCCCATTTTCCTGCGTTTGTAGCTGTTTCTGGGTTTGGTATGGGGTTCTGCCATGATGCAGAGGATTGCTCTTCTGGGGAGCTACTCATTGCTGCTGTGGTTGAGTACTTGGCTCAGTAAAACAGATGACCAGATGCTTTGAAGAAGCTTGCTGCAAGTACTGGCATGTTAAGCAGGCATAATAATAATGTAGGTCTTGCTATGCTGGCTTGTGGCACTCTGGTTTGTGAACTCGGGCCGTTCCTGGCAGGAGTGATCCTAAGTGTTGGGCCATCCAGAGAGAAGACTGAGAGAATAAGCTGAGCTACAGACAGGACCCATGTTACTGTGTTTTGTATATAGCTGCTCACATGCTGAGCACACTGAAAGAGTGAATTAAAGACAGCTGTATAGCGCTCATCAGTGCTTTGATGTCTGAACCCGGAGATTAAACTGCTGTGTAAAGGAGAACCCCCAAGACAGTGATAGAAAGAAATCATGGTTTAAAGCAGGCTGATGGTCAGTAATTAATCCTAGCTGAGGAGCTTCCTATGCTGCCTTGCACTGGCCTTCTGCAGCCTTTGTGATTGCGACTGATTTGAAATGTTTTCTGTTTGCAGCTTTAGAAAAAATCCTTTTTATAAAGCAGATTTTTTGTGATAGTTTCCAACTGAAAGGCCTCATGTGCAGGCACAGCCACATACCCTTTTTCAAATGCAGAAAACCCTGACAGCTAAGGCCCAAAATATGCAAGGAGCCCCTTCCAAAGAGCAGATGGTCAGAAGCAAAGGAATGTTCTTGGCAGTGGTAGAAAGAGAGGTCTAAAACACCTTCACTTTGTATTTTGTTTTGCCTATTTAGGGATATTTTACTTTTTAAAAAAACAGCAAACAAATGGTATAAACCTGATGACATTATAGGCTTGTAATGAGGCAGGAACGTCTTGGTAACCCAGTACCTAACTGTGGTCACTGTGATGCAACTGAACTAATCTAATCTAAAATCTAACGCTTGAAGCTTGGGGATGTGAAACCTGCTAGATTTATGGAGATGTAGATAGAGATTTTGGTCAAGAAGGACTGATTTCCTAACCAAAAACTCATTGTACTTGTGAATGAAGAATGATTTGACTAATTATTACTATACTTGGGGAAGAAACAGCTGTTCGCTGAATGTGTTTTGGTTTTTTTTGTTTTTTTTTTTTTTTTTTACTCTTTTCTCCTCTGTCTCTCCAGTGAAGTTATGTTTTTTCATTGACTGGCAAAGATGGAAGTATCATTCATTGAACACTCAACTAGTTTGGTTTAATTTTCCTAGGTTTCCAAGAAGAGAGCCAGAAATCAAACCTGGAACCTGTTGCTGCTAATCAAATCATGACGGAAAGGTAAGAAACTATCTTTTCTTTTTTTCTGGAGTTTGGGCTTTGTCCCTTCTGTTACTCACTGAGGCTCAAGGTTGCATGTCATCTCATAGACACTCTTTCCTGGAATTTGAATATCCATCGATAAATGTGTTTTTGTGACGGAAAAAAGGCTCAACCAGGTTTTGTGACTAGCAGAAACTGAAGAAAGTTATCTCTGTAAAAGACACGATGTCACCCATGTATTCAGTTACTACTGCACAGAATACTTGGACGAGGTCAGCAAGACCATTTGTGCAAGGAGATGGAGGTTCACAGGCATTCACAGAATTCAGCCTGTGGTTTGGTTCTGGGATTAGTGTCTTGTGTCAGGTTTTATACGGCATGTTCTACCGTAGTGAGCTGTAACAGGATGAGCGAAAATGGATAGGCAGTCCCAACTCCAGATTTCCCAGCTCTGTCACTTTTTGCACTATAATTTTGCTTTTTTACTTTATTTTTATCTTTGGATTATTAGCACAAATATTCCTGAGGACAATCCACGTCGGTTATTTATGTTCATAAACCCATTTCTATTTGTTCCAACAATCTCAGTCAAGAACATCCCAGAATTGACATTTTTAAAATCCTTTTGTTTATGGGAAATTTTACACATTGGATTTTCCAAACACTCAACTGGGGAGTGATCGCTGCAAATATATGAGAATACTTTAGCTCTTCTAATTCTCTCATGTTGTCTTATGAGTATCCAAAGAGGGAACAACTGCTTGTTTTCTAAACTCTTCTTCCAGATTTATTCAAAAGTGGTTACAGTCCCAAATTTTCTAAGCAGACATTTGTATCTGAAATACAATTTGTTTTGCTCCTCCCTAGCTAAAGCTAATATTTTTTTCTTCATGACATGTGTCAGGACTAGGTTTTTTAAGCGTATAAGGTCTGTTGTTGTGAGGTTTTAAATGGAACACAAGCTTAATGCAAGTCTTCTGCATAGAAGTGAATTTTGCCCTACTTCAGTCTCTCTAAGTATAACTAGATGTAAATTGATCACCAGACTTGGAATTTGTCTTTGCCTTTTAGTTCTGGTTAAAATAAGTGCTACTGAATTTTAAAAGTACAAATGTTCATTAAAATGCATACCGTACTGCCCCTGGGTTCACACCTAAAGTATTTGTAGGTAAGCAATATTAATATACAATTTGCAAAGCAATAACCCATATCCCAAGTGAAAAGGAAACACCATGAAGCTAAAAGGTAAATAACAAATACTGATGAATAGGGACTCTGGAAAATCACAGTCAGAAAAAGTGGTAAATCCCAAGGTTTAAGTTGTTTTGTTCTTATTTATTAACTTAGGTACAGAGTTTTGCTGTTTTCTGCTGGTGCCCTGGGGGAAAGTTCTTTGTCGCTTTAGATGAAAAAGTTTTGAAAATGTTACCAATGTGTTCTGCCCTGTTCCCCCAGGCTTACACAAAAAAGGCATTTTTGCAAACAATAGAGGCAATAAAGGAGAGGCTTCTTTCAATTATTATTCGCAATTATCAATAACAACCATTTGCTAGATGCTGGAGGAAAATAGAAAAACATAGGTATTAATTGCTTTGTTACTTCATGATATGCTGATACCGATCCCTTGAAACGTGTAGGAAAATGGGTAGGCTTTCAGGGACTACCAGTTTAGAGCAAGTCTTTCAAACTTCATTATGTCTGGCAAGGACTCCAGTCTAGGAAAACATGGAAGTTTTGAATGTATAAAACTTCCCACAGACTTAGAATTAAACACGGGTAAAAGTGCTTCCTGGAACTTTGGTTAGGGGACTCGTCTTGATCAATGAATAAATCTATGCCTCTTAGCAGAGACGCTCCAATGCAAGAATGATGCCAGTGTTTTCAATCACAGTGCCTCTGCTGAAATAGTGATTGCTCTCTGACCTACACAGCAAAAGGTGATGTGAGCCAGTGTGCGCAGAGAAACCATTGTCCTGATGTTAAAATATAGTGAAGTCGCTAGGATATAGAAATGCTAAATGATTGCGACCTACCCTCAGAACACTACCATGATGGCTGGCTAGGAACCACTCTGAAAGTAGAGAGTGAAATTTTACAGGGGACTGAGTTCCAAAAATGGCCAACCAATTCAATTCTGAGACAGCTATCTAGCTGGATATGTAATGTAAAATATCCAGGCTGAACAGAAATAATTAGTGACATCACTGGAAAGAAAAATTAGTTGATGAAGGAAGTATGTAAAAATACCAACAGCAATTAAGGCAAGAGGCCTATAGGCTGAGTAATTGTCTTTAAAACACTGAGTGCCATGGATGTTTCTTAGAGGAAGTCTAAATGTTGATGGTAATTTGAGGGACAGGTTGAAATTTAAAAGTAGTAGGAATTTTTCAAAACTATTTTTTGGTAGTGAAATTGGCTTAGATAATGCAATATCCATGTACAATTAAAATAGATTTTGTTGAATTCATCCCAACTCTATGCTTCATTATTAACTGGAGATATTTATAGACTTAGCTACTAAATGTGTGATAGCCTTACAGGCTGAATTTGTACTAAAGAAGGGGAGAATTTTAAGGAGAGATGTGTCATCCCAAAATTTTACAAGAGCGCCAGAATCTCTTCAGTACTTCAGCACTTCATAACATGAGGTGAGGGGTAGATGGGACAATGATGAGTCAGGACTAAGAAGGATATAGCATCCTGTAACTCCACTTCTAGTGCTCCAACCAGGGGCACGGATGGACTAAGAGAACTGTGGCTTTATTGGAAAGCACAGAATCTGGTGGGGTTTGCTTCTTTTAGTCTAAAAGTTGAGAAGAGAGGGCTTGCTTCCCACTTTGTGTTCCTCTGGATCAGTGCACAGATTAGCAGGTCTTTTTTGCATCTTGAGCTCAAGTGTTTATGGATGTGCTGAGTCTTACCATCTGGTACTTAAATACCAATTATACTGTTTATTCTGAAAACTTTTATACATGGGAGTAGTCTCACTGAACAAGAGGAGTATCTGTGTACCTTAGAGGGAGAAGACCTATGTTATTGGCCCACTCTGTGAGCTGAGCACTCAGCAGTTGCATTTTAGGGAAATGTGGCTCAGAAGATAGCTCCTATTATTTCTTAGCCAAATTCAATTGCTTGTTGAACCACAGCATTGCCTCTGTGTTGAAAAGAATTACCTTGATATAGCCAAAGATTCAATATTTTGCTTTCTAAGTACAGTTACTTTATTAATAATAATCAAATTGTGTGGGCTGAGTAAATACACTATGAAAAAAACCGCAGTACTCTCACACTAGAAATACAAGTATGTCAGTGTTTTGAATAATAAGAGATACCTCAAAAATATTTCCACCTTATTGGTATCTCCAGGTCAAGAAAAGAAAATCAGTTTTGAGACAGTGAGCCAAAATTCTCTTCCCAGCCACAATGTTTCCTGGAAGACAAGAACTAGCAATACGTGTAAAGTATTTAGCATACTACAAAGCCAGCCAAGCCTGCCTCCTGTGGATAGTTAATCTGTGGCTATAAAATGATATTGTTATTTGTATTAGTCTTAAATGATTTGTACATATGTCCATTGTTGCCAGTTTAGAAAGTACAGTTGTGAAACTTTGATTCCAAATGGTTAAACAATTTGTCATATGAAAAGAACTGCAAGCAGCGCAGTTTCTTCAACAGTTGAATTAAGCCCTAGATAGCTAGGTTAGAAAGAAGTCTTTTCTAAGCATGCTTCACAGGGAAGCTGTAGGAAAATATGTTTTTAAAACTGTTTAACTCTTCTTCTGTCTGAGTATTGTTTGGGAAAAAGCCTTCTGTCTGCTTACAGTGAACTGATCTGTACGTTGATATTATTGCAAGTGCTAAAATTAGGTGCATAATCGGCCACTGACTTATATAAGCAACTACAGCCTCCTTTCAGCAAATAATTTAAGTATTTGATTTGGTTTAAGGATGGGCTAAAGTACACAATCAGTGTGAGTGCTTTGAAATAGTGTTATATCTAGTAAGGAGTACTCTGTTAATCCAGAATCTGACTGGACTATGAGCCATGTTAATAGTAAGGTCTACTGGAGAGATAAGAGGACAAAGCCAATATAGTTTCTGGTGCAGGTGACTTCTCTTTGTATTAGTTCACCCGTAGCTGATTGTGTTTTGTTTTTTTTTTCCTTTCTTCTGTGGAGGTCTGTCCTTTGTACTGGCTTTTCTTCTTAGGAGCAGAGTCTTAGAAGTCCCTTCAGGAGAAAACCTTGAGTTAAAATATTGCAGAGAGCAGAGAATGGTGGGGCACCTTGAGTTTTAGATTTAGGGGAATTAATTTCCTTTTCAGATTTGAAAAGGAAAATATCTCCCCCTCCCAAGTCTGAGTCAGACTAAAACCACAAGCACTGGGGGGCTGTGGAGAACAGGTTGAGAAGTGGTTAGGGCTCTGTGAATTGCCAAGCTTCAGCTCCAGATAAATTTGGGAGCATCAGAGACATAAATTTAGTACGCAGCATCTCATCTTCCCCTGTGTAAGTTTCCACAGCACTAGAGCTTGCAGAAGCAGTGGTGAAACCCATCTAGCCTGGGGCCAAGGAATGAAATGAGCTCTGTTTTGCCAGTGACCAGTACTTGCCTTTGCCTACCCCCAGTTTCATCTACTTCCATCTTGCAGGCCATGCGAAGTGGCTTCACTTTGTGTTTCTCCTAGCTGTGCCACAAGGCAGGAGCAAGACAGAGAAGGGCACACCTGAAGACACGATGCATGGTTCTTCACATGCAGAATGAGCTTTATGCTTAAACTCTCTCTACGCATTCTATAATTTTGCTGCTCATCTGGATGTGCGTAGATAGTCAAATACTAAAAATTGCTTTGTAGGTACATAGTTAAATCACATGAGTGGAAGAAAGGGTCTCATGGGAGTGGCATCAGACCTGGCATGCATGCATAGCTGGCTGTTAAACTTCTCAGTGTAGTTCCTACATCGTTTAGGCTTATGGCTTCAGGTTATACCTGACAGGTGTGATCTCCTTTTCCACAACTGCAACTGCTTTCTAATCTTGGACCAGTTTTAAGGACCAATTAGCAGTTTTATGTCTTTAAACCAGCTGATAAGTCTTGTCCTAGGAGAAGTAAACAGCTGCAGCCAAATTTAGGCTGCTTTCTCATTTTTGAGTGGCTTACAGGACTCCGGATAAGAAAAAATTCCAAACCGAAGTTGTGTTCAATGAACTGATGCATGATAAAGAGGCATTGCTTGCTCTTCACAATGTTGTGTTTCTCTACATGGTATTAGGATAGCAGATCATTAAATAATTTCCATTGACAGGGCATGTGGGGGATTTTTTTTGAAATGTGAAGAGACTGCATTTTTCCTTCCCACCTTGGTTCCTACCTTGTTCCGAAACAGCAGGAAGAGAATTGCATTAAAAAAAAAGACGGTGGTGATGCAGTTCAAAAGAACTGTAATGTTGCTGTATATATAGTGTTTCATCCCATGTTTTAAAGTTTTACTACTATCGCTAGAAGGTCTTGGGGAAAAGTCCCTTGGGAAGCAGCCTTGTTCTCAAGTTTGTGAACTTAGAGTTAAAAGGCAAAACCAGGCAAAAACAACACTGATCACATAATATCAATTAGTGGAGAGAAAAATGGGTGGTGGCTAAGGGTTTTGATTTGAATTGGGAATACTAGGCTGTCTTCCTAAACTATTTAGGGTGTTTAGGGGGAAAAAAGGCTGCTTTTTTTTTAAACATATGCCTCCAATTCTCTAACTTTGTAATAGTAATGCATAGTAATAGAATTTAAATGGTCATATTAGTAAATATGTGCATATAGAAAGGGTTGGTGGCTGCAGTGGCTTAGTCAGCTCAGTTGTTGCGAGAGATGAGGACTGGTTACACACAGTTTAAAGCAATGGAAGAAAAAACCTCCAAAAATGTGAATATCAAACTTTATAAATGGCTGAGGCATCTGTGAACTGGTATTGCTTCCAGGCTTGTCCCGATGAGCCCTGTTTCAATTCCAAATAGCAAATAGCTTTGCTTCGTAATCAGTCTTGGGCCGGCATTGTCTTTTCATCCGTGTGCCCACAGCCCTTGGTGCTGTGAGCCTTCGGGCCTGACTGAGAGTTGTTTCATGTACCACATGGTGCGTAATAATACAGGTGGCCTCCACCTCTCTACACTAAAACTGATCCTTTATTAAGACTGCAAAGGTTCTGCATCTGCAGATTGCATTCAAGCCATGTGCACGTGGAGTAGCTTAACTGGTATCCAAACTCCAAAAAATGAAAAATGTTTCTTCCGAAGTCTGTGGGAAGGTGCTGCAGAAACTGCCTTCATATGCATATTTCAAGAGAATGCGCATGCTAGAACTAACAGCTAATAAATGTTTTTTTTAAATTAGCTGTGTGTGTATACACATATGTATACACACACAAAAGTATGATTGAACAGTTGTAGTTGTAGCGAGCACTTTCTGGAGGAAGGTAGAATTTTCTATATTGAGATTTCTTGCATTTTATTCCAGAGAGTCTTGTTCTGTCACTGTTAGAGACATATTGCTGACCAAGATTAGTAACTGATCTGGCACTTCCAATTCATCTGTTTACCTGTGTTGCACAGAGACTGAGGATTTAGGGGAATGAAAAACGCTTGCCGCTTGGTGCATGTGTTTTCTCCATTGAAACCGTTCAGCAACTTCACTCTGCTTTTCTTTGAAATTTGTTGACATGGATTCCTAGTGTCATGCTGTTTCTTAAAAAGACTTTTTGGATTAACAAAGTCTAGATAATTTCTTTGACATTTTGGATGAAGAGACCTGTTTATCTTGCTTAAAAGTGATGACGTTTTTTGTAATTATATTGTCTTTATTAATACACACACAATGGTGTGTAACATTGAGTCTATCTTCCAAAAAAGCTAGCCAGTTAAGAAGAATAGCTCGGAACATAAGGACAAAACAATGAATTTAGAGAGTAAGCTGACATGATTTAGTTAACATTATTCACTTAGGGAATTAAAATGAATATTTGAAAAATATATTAAAAACCTAAATCCTCATCGTTTTGTTGCTTTTTTTTTGGCATGTTTGCCAAGGGACAAAACCGTATGTTAGAAAAAAATAAAGGTTCCTGGTTTGAGATTCTATTGAATAATTCATTGGTTGATTTAAAATTTACTCCAAAATCTGTACTTTCAAAGTTGCTGTGTACCTATATGCAAATACAGGGGCAAATCTACCAACGCTTACTAACTGAAGTCATAGTACTACTTCTGATTAAATGCTGAGTTGGTAAATTCTCTCTTTTTTTTTTTTTTTTTTTAAGTGCTGTTTTCATGACTAAATGTGACTTTTCACATGGAAACAATTGTGTGCAGAAAATTGATGGAGCAATTTTGGAGGCCATTTTTAATTTAAAAATTTGCCCATGCACAGTGTGCTCTTGTTTCTGCCTAAAAACATATTTTAACAGTCAAGTAATATAAATTCTTTAAAAATGGAGTTTTAGATGGGAAATACTGATACAATATTAGCTACTTGCATAGCAATTTTACAAACAATCCCTCCCATGCATTTACACTGACTTTTTCTTTTGCTTTTCCCCCAGCTGCAACTGGCTTTTTTTGATGGTTACACTTATTGCCATTGACTGTTCATGCATTGACAAGAAAAATTCTCTGCTGTTTCCTTTTTACAGTAGGTTTTCATGAGAATTAAACCCCAGACTAGTTATGTTGATGAAAGAATATTTGAATCATTTGGTCAAAATTGGTACAGTTATTTTGCAATTTCAGGACTTTCTCAATTTAAAATTTCTTCTTTCACATTTAATGTCTTTTCTCATCTAAATGGTGTTTCTGCCACATTCATCAATTTTTATGGTACACTAAATTGTTCCCAAGTCTTTCATGGTGATTTAGGCAATCTATCTTTTTACAAAATTGTAATACAAGCATACAGTAATGTTCTGCTGCATGCCATAAAGTTTTCAAGTAATTACACTTTTCTGTCAGAGATGCTGTGACATCCCAGAAAACAGTTTAAGTAGATACTTTGCTGCCATTTATTGTGGTATTTCAGGAGGTTTTCAGTGAAGTCAAGCCCCTAATTAACATGGGAAGCACCTTAGTATCTTTTAGAATTATGTAATCTTAAAGCAGAAATTTAAAAAGTTGTTTCTCAAAGTAGTTAAAATCCTGCTCGTGATTTTAAGTATGTATTTCCTTCTTGGTTGCACAACTGATTCTCAGTGCTTCATTCCTTACTAACTGCATGGTTAACCTTAATGTATGCACAGACAAATTCAGTTTTGCTCTAGTAATTAGTATATGTTTTGAAGGGGGGAAAAAAAGAAGCAGCATGCATAGCAAGGCATGGTAGTATCATATATATTATGTATGTATTGCAAAGAAGTGATCACAGATGTAAATAGACCCATTAGCAATATAGATTATTTGCATTATTTCTGTAAAGTTCTTTAATAGCACTATAAGAATAATTGCAAAATAAGAATGGAGAAAGAATCAAAGGGCAAAACAGTGTTAGGAAGTTCAAGTAATGCAATGTGAAATCAAAAATGAAGGAAAAGTATAGATTCATATTTTTAGGAATTGTTCAGAAGTTGCATAGCTGTAAAACTCATTGTCACAAGAGTTTGCAGAAAGCAAGAGACTAAGAATAGAAACAGAATTAGACATGAAGTTAGTAAAGAGAGCTAAGAAATGGTAACCCTGCAGAGGTTCTATGGAAACAATAGTATGTATGTGTATATATTTATTTAAACAACAGTGTGTTCCTGTGAAAAAAACAACTAATGATATATTACAGATGTGGGTTTCTAGTTGGTGAAAAAGTTGGGTTTTTTATTCATCAGTGGCTTTGCTTTAGGGATTCTTAAGGAGGACACAGGTCACAGAAGATTATGGAATACACATTCATCCAGAAATATCCATACATAGAAAGAGGTAATGATGTAAAATAGTACCTAGAGCTTTAGAAGTCATGTAAGACTCTATCTAGCAAAGGCAGTTTCTAACTGGTGAGGTGTGTAGAAAGATTTTCCTTGTATGCAAGTTTTTCCATAGCTGCATAATGCAAGGGTTTTTTTCACCCATCTGAAACAGCCAGTGCTAGCCCCACTTAGAGACTAGACAGACAACCACCTACCTGACTCACAGGCACAATTTCTAATCTGCTGACTTCAAATTTACTAGAGTGTGATCTACTGACACCGGGAGATTTGCATTCCCATTGTTCAAGTGAAATATGGTGAGAGTTTTATGGGCAGAAGGAAGGCTAGTGTGGGTGTACTCTGTCCTGTCCTGGTTCAGATGGCACCAAGCGCATTCCTGGGTTGGATGCAGGTGTTCCTATGCGTTTGCTGATTACTTGACAGTGACTCTTAAAGGTGATTAACTGGTAATAATTACTGCCCTGGCTAAAGATGTTCTATCTCCCCACCATTGTTCTTCAGGGACTGGAAGTAACTCAAGTCATACGCTGGGTTAAAAATCAATAGAGTGAGTCATTTTATGGTTATATGTGTCTTAATAAAGTTATGAGTAAAGAACTCATTAGGAATCACTTACATTTGCATGGCCTTGTCTCTCCTTGACCTGAAAGCTCTATATAGCAAGATGATTGAAGTTCTTGATTAGGGTAGCAAGATGTGATGTTCCCTTCATCCAGTGGTGACTCTTCAAAAAGTTGTCTGTGTAAGGAAAAGAAATACTATATAAAAAGGTGCATGATTAATCAGTACGTATTTGTTCATGTTTCAACATTATCTTCCTTTCTGGGAATATAGCAGCAAGGAGTAATTTTTAACATCAGAGGATGCAATCAATGAGGGTTTTGACTGACTAAGGATTTCTAGGTTTTCCCTGTGAAAAAGCCAGTTGGCATTCATTAGGGCTTAAAAAAAAATTCAATATAATTTTTTAGTTGAAAACGAAGAAGTGAAGCTGAAAGGTGTTTCATAGAAACATGCCGATGCTGCTGAAATCTTTACATAAAAAAGGTCAAAATAAATGGTCAGCTTTCTAATTTTGCTTCAGGAATGTTGAATGCATCATTTTGTATTTGCTGATGTATATTTAATACATATACAGTTTAACGTATGCTTCATATTTTAGTATGGTGAAAGTTAATACATCGATTTCACAGTCAGAGAAAAGTATATACTAGTATTAAGTCGATATATTTTGTCACAGAAAATTCCTTGTGTTTATTTAGAAGGGAAAAAAAAAACCCTGAAAGAAAATCCCAAATTTCCCAAAGAATTCAAATTCTAGATGTTTATCTGCTCTGTGACTGTGGCAGTTGTACAAAAAGCTGCTTTTTACATATAGTAAATACATTGGCGGGTACTATCTCAATTTTAATGCTATATTAAAGTAACAAAATAGTGCTAACTTCCTATTTATTTCTCAACAATAGCATAGTGCTGATGACAGCATGAATGTCTGCTCTTACAAGCTGTGTAGTTCTTTCTGGATACTGAGCCAAAAGGATGAAGAAGCTGGTTCATTCACACCCTTGTTGCTACATAATGCATATTCAAACAGGTAGACTTGGAGTTCTCATGTTACCAGTGTCTCCATTTTCTCAGAGTAAGCTCTCTAAAAAAGTGCTCTCATAACTGGCCCCTTTTGTTTAGAAATCAGGAGAGCCAGGCAAGCCTCTATCTGTGTAGAGCTGTTCAGAGAACTTCCAAACAGGAAAGGGAGCCTATATCCTCCTGCTGTTGCACATAAGAAATCATTACTCTCATGCTCTCATCTTCCTGCTCCATTTGTATGTAACACCCACCAATTCTCCCTTTCCATCTCTTCTTTTCTCTCACATCTCCATATGTTTCTCAGTTGAAAAAGACTTCTTGGTTAATCTATGAAATGTGTCTACTGCTCCCTCCTTCAAAGAAATTCCTTAAAACCCAACCATATTTCAATTATAGTGCCTCCATACTTCTGTTTCTCTGTATCGTGAGTTACAAGGAGAATTATTGAAAGAAATGATGCGGCAGTGAAAAAGGCAATGCAACCTTAAGATGCATTAGGAATGGTATTTCAAGAGGAAATGGTAGTGCTATTATAGAGGTTGTGGTACAACCTCAGAAATATTATGTAGTGTTGGTCACCCATGGACAGGAACATTCAGTAAAACTGGAACAGATGTAGAGAGGGGTCATATTATTAAGGCAACGGAAAAGCCTGTTTCATTAGAAGAAGCAAAAGGGTTTACGTGTTTTAGCACAGCAAAATAAAAGCTGAGGGCTTATGGTTTCTGTCTAGGATATAACAGTTGGAGACACACAGGAAAGTACGTAAACTAACTGACGACATAGAAGAAAACAGTAGTTCTTGAATAGATTTTAAATTATTTTTTTTCTTCCTCTCTGATATCAGCCAGGGTCTTAATGAAAATGTAGGGGGAGAAAAGTTCTGTGTGCTTTCACGAAAACCATGTGAAGTGCCAGGAAACCAGAACGTGCACCCTAAGAAATCCTTTCCTATGAATTCTGCAGCATTGTAAGTTTTCTCCATTAATAATTTAAGTCTTTTACTTTATATCTCACACATCTGCTGTAAAACATTTAGCCTCATGCTCATACATTCCTTGTCTTCCACATACTTCCTGTGTGATATTAGGTAGGTCACCATGTCCTTCTGTTTTCCATGTGTACAATGTGTATATTAGTATTCCTTACCTCAAAGGGATTCTGGAAGGATAAATATAGTAATGGTTGTATTGGCAGAGGCAAGTAGATATTTTATCATAGGCAAGGAATCTCTTTGCATTCATACAATTTCTGTTACATGGTATCATTTCCATCAGAAAGTCTGTATAAAGCACACAAATATAATGAAATGTTTGGCTAGTTCACTTGCAGGTATTTGTACATCTGCATTTCCCAGTTTTTGTGATACAGCACGTAAAATTATTCAGAGCTTGTTCTGGGCTCTCCAGTAGAAGACTGATGTGGGCATATTGCGGGGAGTTCAACAAAGGGCCACAGAGATGCTTAAGGAGTGTCTTACTTAGGAAGGGTGGCTGAGGATGTTCAGCCTGGAGAAGAGAGGGCTCGTGGTGACCTTATCAATGCGTACAAATATCTAACGAAGTAGTAAAGAAAACAGAGGCAGGCTTTTCTCAGTGCTGCCCAGTGACAGGACAAGAGGCAATGAGCGCAAATTTAAATATTAGAAATTCTGTTTAAACAGAAGAATAAAAAACCTTTTTCACCTTAAGGGTGGTTGAACGCTGAAACAGGTTGCCTAGGGAGATTTGTGGAGTCTCCGTCCTCGGAGATGTTGAAAGCTCGACTGGACCTGGTCCTGGGCACCCTGCTCCAGCTGACCCTGCTTGAGTGGGGTGAGGGTCAGACTAGCTGGTTTCCAGAGGTCCCTTCTCACCTTGTCTGTCCTCTGTGATCCTTTGTGTGAAAACAAGTGAAAGGAAAGAAAAACTTCCTCTTGTAAAATTTCTGGAGCAAGTGAACCTTTACGAGTTTCATACATACTGTTAAACTAAATACAGCAGAACAGAAACCTGAGATTTGATCATTCTTAATAGCTCTCTGCTACCTAAGTGCATGGTGGCTTGAATAAGGCATGAGTAGTGAATTTTATACCCTAGTGTCACTTGGCCTTTTGCCACTGATTTCTGTGCAGTCAGGATTTTAGTGTAAATGACTCAAGTGGAGAGCCACGGTTGTTCTTAGAGCTGCTGTTTTCATTCTGAATCAGTATTGATTTACTTCTCAAAAGGGAAGGCTTAAATCTGTATATTATAGAAGTATATAATGATATTTTGTTTTACGGTTTGTAAAACAAGAAGAAATGTACATCCTGTAACAGAGATCTGGCAAGAAGACAACTTGTGGCTTCTGCATAAATTTTATAAAATAAATATAATCCCACCGTGTGAACAATGGAGAGTTAGGTTCATGTCTGAGTGTAAATTTTCTGTAGTGATGACCCAGAACTCCAAAGTAGCAGACTCATTCCCAGTGCAGATATCTTCCTGATTAAGTTGCTTCATAAAATGAAAAGCCTTACTGTTCTAATTTCTAAAGGAATATTGTAAATATATGGTTTTGTTCTAGTGATGTAATTCTTCCTAAAACAGTAGAAAGGTAGGCAAAGAAAGTGAAGAGAGACAATGATTCCCGGAGGAAGCCTCTTATCTTAAGGGAAACGTTCATCTCTGAGAGATGAGCCATGCTGAGATGCACTGGAATAGCTTCAGTGCCAGTTAATCATTCCAGAGACATTTTCTTTTGAAAACTTTCTAAACGTCTTGTTAAGGCAAGATTCACCCTTTTTTTTAATCAGTGAAAAAGAACAACATCGAGATCTGTCCCAGAGGGACTCCTTCCTGGACAGAGCTTTTTGTTCCATTATGAGAGACAGAATCAGATCAGTCTGAATAATAAAAACCAGATTCCTGAAGTGTTTTTTTGGGGGGAGACTCAAATTCGATTTATTGCTCACTGAAGGGTCTGGTTATCTGTTGTTGTGAATTTTCATGTGGCCAATGGTATACATCAAAATGTTGTGAAAGTTTAATAAAAGTTTGAACGTGAAGTACGTTTGCATTATTGATTGTCTGTTCCACTCCTGTCCAAAAAGTAATAATATGCTATCAAGTCAGACAGCTGAAAGTATTCAGTAACTAATCAAATGCAATTAATGGCAAAATGTGAAAAGGGAATGCAAAACAATTCTTTCCAGGCATACTTTTAGACTAATTTTAATTGATCAGATAAGATCTGTAAATTACAAACACTTTTACAGAAATTAAAAGCTGCTTATCAAATGTTTGTAAGAGATTGAAATCAGTTTGGTTTTGATCCCTTAAAAAGTATTATGTAGCTCACTCATTAATCTACATTAGCTAGTCACATCTCTTACAAAACGAAACAAAAAAAAAAAGTCATATGTACTGTCCTAGTCACTTTTTAATGCCAACTGTAACAGGGTTTATTCAGAACCAGTTGTTGCTACTTATAAAATGGCCTTGTTCTGTAAGGCACTAAGGAGGAAAGACAAATGCTCATAGTGTAGAATTAAGAAGTATGTGGTGTCAAATTGGACAGTAGCTCCAAAATGCTGTCGGTTGGTCTACTAGTACGCACTGCTTTGTGTGATGGCGTTTCTCTCTTTGGAAGGTAGCTTTATGATTTTTGTGACAACAATCAGAGAGCATCTCTGTGACCTCATTTGCATTCACTCCTTCAGAAGTGACACCGGCCATGGTTTTTCAATCTGAGGCATGCTCCTGGTGGCACCTCCAGCGCGTTCTGAACTTGCAATAGTAAAAATGATAATGCTTTAAAATGCAGTGCATTTTTTTATCATCAAAATATAGTAGCATGATTCCCTTTTACATGCTTGCGTAGACTGCTGCCATACAGCAGAAAGTTAGCAACTAGAATATCAAGGTTACTTCTCAGACTGTGCAAGTATACAGAATTATGGAAGAGATGGGGGGAGAGATAATAGTTGCAGGTGTGTAAGCATTATAAAGTCTGTGGAGGATTTTGTGGAGTGGATGTTTCTCATGGAGTAAAATATATTTTCCATTTTCTCTGGGTTTCTGAGGGGGTCTGACAATGCCCATGCTTTCTTCTGTCTGCGTGTTCTTATCTTATATATTAGGAAGAAAGGACTTACAAGAACAAAAGACTTAGCTGAAGAGGTGTACAATCAATGTGATGGCAAGTGAATGGAAGAAAATAGGCTATCACTGTACTTTGCACTCTGCTAAATTAACTGTGTCAGCTCAGGCAAGGGAATCCACTATCACATTAGACACCTCAGTGTTGACTTCTGAATGTGAAGCTGCAGATAAAAAATTAAAGAGAATGGTGAAGTTGCAAGAGGAATAGGTGGCAAATAAGAGAGTAATGCCATGGACAGTCCGGTCTGAATTATTAGCAAGTGCTGATCACTGGCTCTCAAAATCACAAAACTGAAAGGGATGTTGGAAAAGTTTGGGAAACAAAATGTTGCGGAAGGACTTCAGCCAGATGGAAAAATGTTGGCTGGTTTGCCTTGGAAAGAAGGGAGACCGCTTAACCAGAGTTGGGAGGGCTTGGCAGCCCTGCCGCTCATGTGCAGGGTCAGAGCTGAGGTCTGTTGCTGGGCTCTACAGAACTTGCACCAACTGTTAGGAGGAAAACGCTATGGTTTTAAAGGCCGTTCTCTAAAGTTTTATGTCCCTTAAATTCACCGCTCTTGGATTTAAGAGTCAACTTTATTATTTCAACTAGTTTACAAGGAGACAATATATGTGACTGTATGTATTTGTCCAGCAGAGTTGCTTTTTTCCCCACTAAGCTTGCTCTTCTAGAATGTTGAACGCATGGAGAAAAAAGTTTATTGGAAATTATTGTATTTGAAAAGGGCCTTAGCTATTCCCCAGAAAGAAGAGAAGCGAACACAGGGTCAATTTGCAACCTGACCTGAAAACACAAAGTTGATAATCGGCCATCACTGCTTATTGTATCTATGATCTGATTTGTTGAAATGCTCAATAAATCCACTATTAGGAGAAAAAGTGCTTACATGCATTTTCTTCTTTAAAAAAAAAATTAAACAACAAAATAAAAGATTGATTGACAAGACATCAATAAAGCTTTGAGCATACACTGCTGACCTTTTTTTCTTTGCACTGCAATCTGTGTTTATTAGAATTCAGCTCCTATAAATAGGTTTCTGTGGATAAAAAAGCAAGCGTCTTCTTAGGAGTTTTGTTCAATAAACTTCTGTGAAAATTCTGAAGACTTAATACATGGCTTTCAATTTAATTCTGTCTTCCCTGCTAAAAAAAAGATATAAGTGGGGATGAAATAGGTTTAGCTGGTGGAGTGTTTTTTCTAAAGCTGTGTTCTTAAAACTCACCTTTCCTTTTTAATGTCTGCTACAGCAGTTCATTCGGAACAGACAGGATATATATCATCTCACGCCTGGTACTGTAGGCTATTTCTTCTCCTTAAATAAAAACATATTATAAATCTGTGCTGCACTTGAGTGTTGTAAGCATTCAGGTTAGTAACTTCAAAAGTAGAGCTGGAATGAGGCTTTGGCAGGCACTAAAGAATACTGACCAAGTCCTTGGACCCTATTTTCTATTTGATCTTCCCAAGAAGAAAATCTCTTCAGAGCCTTTCAAAACAGTAAAGGTGCCACAGCAGTGATGTCAAGTCTTTTAATTTTATTGCAAGTCTAGTGATATTCCTGTATGAAGGTTTTTGTTCTTAAAGCTGTGCCTCTTGGAGTCCTGTGAGAATCTCTTTCGCTTTGTGTTGCTGGAGTAAACGCGTAGTTGATGTTGCTCTAAGTAAAAAGTGAAATAGAAACCCTAATTTGAAAGTGTCAAAATTTGAAGCCTGGTGAGAAAAGTCTCTGGATGGAGGCTCAGAATTCGCTTGGTTCCTCGACATGTATTTTACTGAGTGGAGCCTTCCAGGGCTGACAGGTAAAGGATACTTGTGTGCTGGTGTCGGACTGGGTGTGCATTTTTCCTGAACTGTTTTATGGTGGAAGAAAAGTCAGTGTTACCAGATTTTGTCCCAGAGTTTTCTTCTTCATTAGTACTCCCCGAAAATCAGTTGTTTTTCTACTGCCATCTTCTAACACAATGATTCTGGCTCAAACACGTTTTCTTTTACCTTCCAACCCAGTGATTCTGGATCAAGCATCTTTCACTTGATTAATGATACTAATCTCTAATTTGTTTAGGCTATTTCCTTCCCTTGTCTCCCTGTGGTGTTTGGGGTTTGGTTTTTTTTTTGTGTGTATGAGTGATGTTACTGGGTTTGTTTTTTGTGTTCTGTTTTCGAGGGATTTTTTTTTCAGAATCCCTCTCTCTCCATTGTGTTTGACAGGAAATCCTTTCACTAGGTACTGACTGTTTTAGGGGTTCACTGAGTGCAAAACAGGAGAAAATTGCTGGTATTCCTTGTGACACAACCTGTGGAGAGCATCTGCAGTACACCTGGAGTGGTCCCACGTAGCATGAAAACACTCCTGGAGTGAGCAGGCTTGTAGGGACCTGGACAGCTGGGCTCTTGCCATGTGCTAGCATTGAAAATCAGAGGACATTTTCTTCTTCTAGACACTGAGTGGGAGCTGGATAGGCTCTCTTTGTATTAATCTAAGTATTTTTAAGTATCAAAGGTACTTGGTTCTCTTCCTCAGCTTCCTTCTCATCCAAGTAGAGGTGAAAATACTAAACCATCTGTGGAAGGAACTTGTAGTTCTTGGGTGGAATGGACTGTAAACACAGGAGGTATTATCCTAATCCATCTCTGCTTGTATTAAACCTGGCAGCTACTGGGACAAAAACATTGAACGTGATTATTCCTCTCAATTTTGACTATGCTGTCATGATTAAGGTAAAGTTGCACACAAAGCAGGTAATACTACTATTGTAAACTAAAAAGTGGGAAGGTATATAGCACTCTGCAAAGATGATACAAAGCAGAGACCCTGTTTTGCCCTCTAGATCTACAGGGAGGAAAAGCGCTTTGCATGTGATTTTATCAAATGCGAGAACTCTCTGTGATTTGCTGCTAACAGGAAGAAGGTGGTACGAAGGATGAGGCCTGTTTCAAAATTCTGTACATTTGTAATACATAATGTATGCTACAAATCAGTCCTATTTCTGCACAATATAGCTGACAGCCACACTCCAGTCAAATTTTATCTATTAAATACAAGACTTTAGAGACATGCAAGCATTACTTTTCAGATACAAGAGCAATATATAGAACTTTAATTCTGCTTATTCAGTAATAATTTATGTTGAGAGCACTGATCATTATGATTATTATTAATTACCATGCCATTCATCTGCGCTGACAAAAAAAAAATATCTTTCTGATATAACTGAGCACATTAAAAATACTGGATTAAAGAATTAGCTCTACCAGATTTTGGAGAGAGCAAAACAAAATGGCTAATCAAAATCTGAGCACATACAAGGTGATCATTTACCTATTTTCATTGCACATTGTTGGAATAGTTTGTATTATGGATGTGAAATTGCCCTCAAGGAGGTTAGTTAAAGTAATAAAGGCTTCCCTTTGCCTCAGGAGCCACTCCCTTTGTGATATGAGCTTTCTGTGACTTCTGAGCTCAAGTCATGAAGAGAGACAAATGCTTAAGTCTTTTTGAAAGCTTCCAGACATCAGGTTTTACGTCAAGGTTCTTTATTTTCTCTTTTTCTAAACTAGTTGCAATTGGGAGTAGTGGGGGAGAAGAAATAATCACAATCGGAGACCTTCAGCAGTGTTTTCTGTGCCTTATTTGGGGGTTTTGGGTCAGTTTTGAGGAGAAAGGGTATTTTTTTAAACCTAGAATGAGCTAGTCTGTGCCAGGATCTCAGTGCTTTGGAGCAGCGTGGGTAGCACATGCTCGTCCCAGTGCTGCTTTGCCTTAAAATCGGCCCTGGTTTTCCCACGCCAGGGTCGGCGGCACAACGTGCCCCAATCCCACGGGACATCCGTGCCTACAGCTCCCATTTTATTGCGTGCTCAGCGTTGGCCTCATTGCAGTGAGCAAAAGGCACCCGTTTATGTGTGGTGTTGGATTAGGACTGTCAGCGTATTGGGCCAAATTTCACCTCACCTTAGGCTACTTGCCAGCGTTGTAGTCGATGTTTTGGGCTGAAGTCACCCCAGCTGGGGTGTGTCGGTATTTCTGAACAGCCGGGCATTTTCACACAGGCTCTTGGAAATGAATGCGCAGCGGGAGGGGTGCTGAAATGGGCTGCTCCGTCCTCGGCCCCTTGCCGTTGCCTGCGTTACCACACGCTGTACCCCTGTCAGGGGAAATCGACAGGGAAATCCCGACTCTTGTCTCGAAGCAGACGCTTTGAGTCCCGTTTATTGAAACACGAGGCATAGTGGTAGGTTGAAAGCCCAGTATGTGTTTCCCATCTTCGGACTACGGCTTGAGAAGAAACAAAACGCGGCTGTTGGGCTGTGGCTGTCGTGGCAGAGCCGAGGCCTTCCCAGCCCGCTGAGGCGGCAGCCGGCGCCCTGCCAGCGCCTGGGGGGAAGCCCGGAGGGGGGAACGGCTCCGGGGGGGGGGGGGGGGGGGGGCCGGAAGGGAGGCTGGAGGGGGGGGCGGTGCGGGGGCGCGTGCCG
>Ga0181612_176957_pt1 | contig 25106 bp, 16 predicted proteins | sample HoacroProtozoa21_FD_119630 | JGI IMG/M metagenome (GOLD analysis project Ga0181612, IMG submission 119630) | Hoatzin crop microbial communities from Cojedes, Venezuel. Combined Assembly of Gp0051906, Gp0051904, Gp0051908
TAACTTTTTTTAAAACATTTTATTTCAAACCCAGACCCCAAGCTTTCCCTTACAGAAAAGTCCCCTTTAAGAGAGGGGGGGGGGGGAAACAATGAGAGCATCTACTGAAATTTACTGTTTTCTAATGTAATGTACACAGTTTAAGATCCTATACACTAATTTTTGATGCATGTCACTTTAATCGGTATTCCACATCATAATTATTTCTTGCAGGTTGATGTTAAGAATTTTTCATGCCTATTCTAGGCGAAAAAAATAACATCTGTTGCTGTGATTATTTAGAGCTTACAGTTCATTACGTGATTTTTTCCTTTGTGTCAAAGCTTGTGCACTTAGGATTTGTATGGATTGTTTTCCTCATGAAATGATGACTGGAAAATGCATCTTTGCCCCAGCTGAAAAAAAATATATTCTATTTTTTATTTTAAATTTGGAAACTCTAGCATGTAGCAAAACGAAATGAGTTGAGTAAGAATTTTTTGCGTGCCGACAACAATGAGAGAAGGAACTGTTTTTTGAAGTTGTCGCGTATTTTGTATTTGGATTTCTCATTTGGAAAAAGCTATTTGTTAATTGCTCGATATTTTTTCTTTTCTTGCTTTCCTGTGATCCATTTTCTCCTTGTTGTGCCCCATCTATAATTATGTAAAAATAAACCAACAAACATGTATATTGTTGAAAAAAAGGCTCCGGACTGTCATCTGTTAGATTACTTGGGAGAGTGCTATAGAGCTATCTTTTCAAATATATGCTTGCAACACCACAATGAATTATGGATTTACTTTCTAGAAACACAGGGTTTCAGGTGTGCATTGGTACTCATTAAAGCTCTTCTACTGTGGATAATTCTTTTGAGGTGCATTACTGTTGTTTTTAATTTGCATTTGCACTACTTCATTCCTGTCTGTATTAGAGAATCCATAATAACAATGTTCTATTGAATTTCTTTTGTGCAGGAGGTCGTAACGAAGTTGTCATCACTGAAAATAACAACAGCATAACTGAGCAAATCACTGATGTTGTCAAACAGCCTGCCTTTATAGCTGGCATCGGTGGTGCTTGTTGGGTAATCCTGATGGGTTTCAGCATCTGGCTGTACTGGCGCAGAAAGAAGAGGAAGGGGCTCAGCAATTATGCTGGTGAGAACAGTAACTATTTATTACCATCTCATCAGGTTCTATCATGAAGGGAACAGGTGCTGTTAAACCTACTTAAAAAACATGTTGAACTTACAGCAAAGGTGGCCTGGGTGAATTTTGTATGCTTGTTGTAAATGTATGCTGTGAAAATGCTGGTGTATGAGAAGCTTTAAATGCATTGCTCGGTACCACATTTCATCATTATCATGAGTCTTTATTTCTACATTTCCAGCACATCTAGCATAAAAGAGTACAAAGAGCATTAACTGTACCTCTTGCTCCTTGCTCAGAAGACACTCTGTTAGCGGTCTGGTTCCATTTATGTGCTCAAATGTGAATTAGACTAGACCCTTACAAGAAAGGTCGGAAAGGTTAGAGAGAGTATTTCGTCTTCTCCTTCTTTATTCCCATGCATTTCCATGTCTTTGAAGCCATGTGCATGGGAAATGAGTGGAGATACTTAATCAGTGACTCCATACCTATAGCTAGAGGATAAGAGATTGGTGTATTAGACAGTGTGGTCAAAATTTATCTGTGGCAGGAGCCATAAAAAGTTTTGTCTTGGAGATAGAACACCCACACTCATAGTATGATCACTCTTGCACTAAATGTGTTGCTCCATATGCAAATTAATTTTTGAAAACTACTTTTGGAAACATAAATAGATTTTCCAGATGAAAATATTTTCTTCTTCTCCCAACCTGTTTGTTTTTTGTATTGTTCTGTGCTTGAGGATTCCTATGGATTTTTAGGAAGTCAGGTGAATTACCATTAAATGGGTCACACTGAAGCCTAATTTAACACAAAAAAGCTGTTCTTCAAATATTGGGGTAGGTTGTCTTGTAGTGCTTATTAACATTTAAGAAGAGAAAAGATTTCCTTTCTGAGCAAGATTTGCACAGTTGAGGACACAGCGTATTTAACGTTGACATGATATCATGCTAAAGTTACACTAATACTCTTCTATTTACAAGTTATCACATGCAAACCCAAGGACACAGGTTCCCTAAGTGGCTGAGCATCTCTAACAACTTGCCCAAAACCAATGTTCATTCCCTGCTTGCAGCCAAAAAATCCTATGCCTCCTCATGTTGCCATTAGCCATCATCAGACTCCTCAATGTCCTGACTGGGCTCACTAAACCCGAAGGAAACTATTGTGTGTTGGTTTTCAATTCTTCCTGCTCAGTTAGTTTTTCCACTGGCTTAGTAAAAAAACGGCAGCCCAAGAAAAAAAAATCAGATGAACAGTAGAAGCAGAGGGAGGAGAGACCCTTTCGGTGGCTCTTGGATTGATGCTGTTTCTGTAGAACCTCACCTTGCGTCACCATGTGGCTTGTATCATTCATAGGTTATGCTTTTTGCTGAATTGTTTTTTTCTCTCCTTTAACAGTAATGACTTCTACTCTGAGAGATGGGGTGGTGTTAATTAAGAAACTAAAATATATCACGGACACCTACACGTGTGTTTATATGAAATGACAGTTTAGATTCCAAGATTCTTCATATTGAGACAGCTGTACTGTTATTCCTCTTAGGAAACAGTCCTATGCATAAACTTTGGATACAAGCTAAGACTACTCTTTTTTTAAAAGCAGAATTATTAGCCCTGTCTGCGAGTTGGCATGTTGGGGGTGGAGGCTGAGAGCAAAGTTTTTTATGCCTTACAATGCATAGCTGTCAATAATGATAATAGTCATTAGAAACAGCGTGTCTCCTGCGACTCATTTCTTCTCATGATGTTTGCTGCATCTAAGTGTGATGTGAACATTACTCCATGACACAGAATTCCCATCATCAGAATTATGAAACAGTGTATGCTTTCAGCAAGGAAAGTCCATAACAGATCACACTTCATAATTCATCCTAATGTTTACAATTTGCAAAACAGCATGTCCACACAGAAGGTCTTCAAATATGACTGTCAGAATTCACTGCTCACCTTTCCAACCATCATTGCTCATTGGCTGCTGGCTGGTTAGCGCTTTAAGCTCAACTGTTATGTCCCGCTTATGCAATTCAGCCACAACTGAGTAAATTCCAGAGGAAATTCGTGCCCTGCAATTAGCGCTTATTATCAGGGTGTGTAACTCACAATGTGTTTGCTTTCTTGTTTTGCAGTTCAGTCCTTCACCTTCACCCCTGCAGGTACTGTCCATTAGTCTGTCTCTTACCTCACCAACACATCATTGCAAACATTAGCTACCTAAGTGTTTCTGAACAAGTGAGATATGCAGAATTAAAATAAAATACAAGGAGAAATACTTCTGCTGCCTATCTGAGATAAAAATGTAGCATTCATTCTCCTAGTGATTCCAGAGGAACAAAATCTACCACCATTAATGTCTTTGTCATTATAATTCTGCATACTTCTTACTCATCTAACTCCTTCAAATAATGCAGTTTTGAAAGTAATTTGCAGGACAAGATGCTTGAATTAACATAAGCAAGCATTAGTCATATATAACTGAATTTTGATTTAAAGGCTCAAAAAAACTACCTCAAACATTTTTGAAGATATAACTGGAGAAATTAAACTTCCTTCCTCTTTAGCTGTTAGTTGCGTATATGTTGGCCTTACTGTGAGGTGTTCAGGTCTTCAAGCAATCTGATGATTAATGTATGCACACATTGCCTTTACAGTGCTTTTGAAATTGAAACGTTTGCTTTTTTCCTGGCTACCTGATTCAAAGCTGATATCCGAGGTTTCATGTCTTGAATAAACATAGCATACAGTAGACCATTATTGTAAGCATGATGAAAGATATGTGAAGAATAAACAAAGTGTGTCTGAAACAGCAGCTCGCAAACAGCTTAGTCAACATATGGATAGCCAGGAATAATAGAGTATACAAGTCATAGTAATAATTAATACAAGTAATTAGCTCCTGCTCTTATACCTAACCTTGAGATTCAAACCCTCAATATAACTATACCTCAATGTTACATTGTAAAGACTGATAAATCTCAGCACTTTCCAGCAGAACTCTGTAAAATTTTTTGCATGTAGCTTGGCCTCTCAGTTGCACTTACCAAAGCTGTTTCTTCTGCTGTCCCCTCTGCTGTCCATGTATAGAGGCCAGTCTTCCTACTGCACTGCTGAACCAGTCCTCATGCTCAGCTATCTGCTTGCTTGCTCTTGCTTATCTTCAGCCACAGCTCGAGTGTTTAGCTTAGCAGGAAAGAGCAGATGACTGTCAAGGCAGATGAGCGAAGGTGCTGCTGTCTGCCCCAGGGACCTGTGACACTGGGAGGGAGAAGTGTCCTTGTGGAGAAGCTCAGGGGGCACAGGAATTGCTCCTCTGACTTCCAAGGCAGGTTTGTTCAAGTCACTGTAAATAGTGGCACAACACATCCTACCCTAAATGCTTAACTTGATTTACTTTGAGATACAACATAGGATTTTTTCCCAAAATGAAGTAACACATCTTTTTGCATTTGGTTCCTATGATTGTGCCACTGTCAGCTGTCTGTAACTGTGCTGAGTTTTTTCCATTGTGTTTGTAGCACACATTGGCAGGACGCGGGGTTGTGTTGGAGCCACAGTGCCTGTGCATGATTCAGTGCAGTTGATCGACATGTGCTGGGCAACTAGGATGTGTCAGAGGCACTGACAAAAACTGGCTTTTTTAAAAATGGTTTGACATCTCATGGGCTTTATAGAACTATAACAGCCCATAGTTCTGTTTCCTGGCCTATAATAATTTCTAGAGGCACTGAATACCTAAGTCATCCAGTAGTCAAGTCCAAAAAAAATCATTAATTTAAAAAAAAAAGAAGTTGTTCTTTTTAAACAACATAGTCCCTGTTTTTTATCTTGATACCCAGAGTTCCCTAAGAAACATCATTAGTACTCTAATATTTGAGTTTGCCATTGCTAATACCATTTAGACAAACATGTTCTTGTGGAGGTTTGACGACACTCACAACTGTATGTTGTTCTCTACAGAGTCATGATTCATAAACAAGATCTAAATATTTAGACAGTGGTATGTAGCTTTCAGAATCTCTTCAGAGACAGCTGTCAATAGAGTTTTGCTTAAGATTAATTTATCCTGATATACTCATATTTTAGAAGGTGCACACTTTTTGTTCAGACATCTGCTTTAAATTCTTCCGTAAGAAAGTTGCAGAACATACAGATTTGACTGTGTAGTAAAGATAATTAAATGTATTAGTGGAATATTCATATACTTACTCTATTTCAGACACAAAACAAAAAATCTAGTCTTTCAGTTATTTCTGATGTAAATAGAAATTTTGTTTTTCTTCAGTTGTATTTGCATATGTGTAGAACTTAAAACACTAAAAATAGTTGCTTAAAAGTCTAGATTCTACAGTTACATAGTTACTTGCTAAAAATGTTGATTTGGGTCCTTTTCAGATTATGGGTCATTCACTGCGACTATTTGTTATTTGTATTCTGTTATTAGGCTCCTAAGAGGTATAATTTCTGCTGTGTGACTAAACTACTGTATAACACTCTGTGTAAGAGAAGAGCAAACAGCAAATGTCACGCAATCGGTAAAGATTTGTGCCAGAGAAGAATAATTGTTTGAGTTAAATTCATTAAGCTTTCTGTCTTTGTGAACATTTTCATAAGCACTGATCGATTACTGAGCTGGTCACAAATCAAGTGACATTGAAAATCAGAGCTAAATTTTTTAACTTATTTTCAGTTGAACTGACTCCAGTAGTTGCTGAGCCACAATTCTGTACATCACTACTCCTCCACTTCCCTTTCCCTCATCATGACTCACCAGACATTGATTCTCAGTAATATCAGTACTACAAAACATATGATTTTCAACTATGATTGTTAGATTACTGCTGGTAAGTAGTAGTGTCATCATCTGCAGCTGTACAAAAAGTATACATTTTTGGGACCATGACATACTATCAGCAAAACCAAACCTGACACAGAGACATTAAATACAAATGTTACCCCTTTTCAGTCATCTGTTCTGTGATAGAAAGGGAGGACTGATCATACTTTTGTGAATTTCTGTTAAAGCTAAAGCACTGCTACACTGTATTTTTTGTGGGTTTATGGTTACCTTTTACTCAGATTTCCTGGATATAAACTCACACTCTGAGTTTCTAAATGATATAAGAAAAGATAGATGGCACAAAAGAGATATCCGACTACTTCTTGTATAATAGAAGAAATATTTCTTTCCTGTATTACAACGAAAGACAGAATTTATTTATTTTGTACTTGAAGTTGCGATTCTCTTTGCACATTTTGGTATAAGGAATTCTACAACAAAGGCATGGAATCCATTTGTAGAAATAAGAGAACTATCGTTTATCTGCTTATCTTTCCTTTGCTCTCAAACTCATTGTTGTGCCAGTACCCCCTCACTCAAATACTCAGATGTTTGGAAGTGTCTAGGCCATCAGTCATGCAAGGAAGGTAAATATGTATTTTCACTTATGAGCAGGTAAGCTTATTTAGTGACTAGTGCTCCTTGGGATTAAAGATTTCACAAAACTGAGTAAACAAAAACAAGTTAATAATAGACAGAGAATTATGGAATGCTGCACATTTTATGCGCAACTCCTGAAACTGTTAAATGAGGATAAATTATTTGACAGAATCATCCAAAGTTAGACAGATTTGATGGAATTTTTGTATGCTGATTATCTGTTCTGAGTTAATGCTTATTAAAAGAGGATTAATCTACATTCGTATTTGAGGAACAGATTATCAGAAAAAGGAATGAGACTTGGCTGGCAACATTAAAGTTTTCATTTGCAGTAGGAAAATGTGGCCTACTAGAGATAGGCATGCAGAAAGCTTTCTAAAGCTTTCTTGCCTCAGAATGTCAGCTTACTATGCGTTCATATTTTTCCAATTCTAGCAGGCATGAAGATTAAATTTAGCCTTGTCAGATAATATTATTAAATGGTTTGGGTACCCCCTTATATATTTCATAAAAAGCATGTGAAAAGCTCCTTAAAGTATGGTGTTCTTCATACAAATATATACAATATAATTTCCTTAAATATTTATGCATTTAAAATGCACTTTGGATTATATTTCTGCATTTTTGCAGTCCTTGAAGTATAAACTGGTGGGGATTCCTTCAAAATCTCTCTATGCAAAGGTTATTTTTTCATCTTCTTTTGAAAACCAGTCTCATCCCTGCAGGTCTGCAGCCTTTTTAAGAACATATATCAGATGCAAAGAGTGCTGAAAGAGCTTTTTTGCTTCCTTGGTGATAAAAAGCAAGGGAGATTGGTGGGTCAGCGATACGGACATCCTTCCCTTCCTCCTCTTACATTGCGCCTTGAAATTGCTCTGCTTCTTTTTGAAGTGGAGACAGGATGAATAAAGCCAGCTGTCTGTGTGTTTTATTTTTACAGTGACATCTACAAGCCTGCATTGCATTAAGTATGCTCCTATTCAGGCGTTTAGACTTGTTTTGTAATTGCAGAAATCAAACTGCAGGCAAAAATGCTGACAAAACATACGGCAGGAATGATAAACACAGTGCTTGTGTTGGCAGCCTGACCATATCTTCTGTTGTTAGCTGTCTTTCCTTTCACAATATTGATGCTAAAAGAAAGGCACCTTCTCTATCCAGCGTCAGGTAGCCCATTTATGGATGGCATCAAGAATATGATTTTTTTATGATTTTTTTCCTGTAACATCCTGATGACATGTTCACCCCTCAAGAGGAATTTTGGCTAGCTTAGTTGATACTCTGGAGCCTTTTCTGCTAAGAATAGTAACTAAAAAACTTTCTTGTTTATTTTCTCATGAAGAATATAACCATCCGTGCACTGGTATGCAAGGTGAAGGGTAAACAAAAGAACCTGTATTCCTTCCCAGTTCCATACACATCACAAAAGCCAGGTGCAGTCTTCCCCGGGAAAAACAATGCCACTGCAAGACAAGTTCTTTTTAATTGACTGAGCTGAACCTTTTCTCTAAAAACAGTGTTTATACTGGGAGGATGTAAGATTATTTAATGTAGGAAAAAAAAACGGAAGTTGTTCCTACCACTGGGATACACAGATAGAAGAAAAAAGAGTGAATGCTGTGATACCCTGTCTCTTCTCAGCGAGCTCTCATGTCACAGCCAATCTGCAGCAATTATGACTCTAGCAAAGAGGTTTCGATGTCACGTCTTGTTAATATGTTTCTTACAGCATGCCTTCGAGTTTTTTCCATACCTCACTACACAGGAAATAAAATGTGTCTGGCAAGCATTCCTACCTAGCTCCCCCATTTTAGCTTTGCTTTATAAAGGTACACAAGTGATATAAATGTTTTGAAGACCACAGGTATTGATTTTTTTTTTGCATATGACATGCATAGTTAAAATCTCACACACCTGTACATGCTGTACAAGTGGTGACAATATTACTTTAAAATTATTTCTCATAGACAATAGTCTAAGCACAATCATTAATCCCAAGATGATTTCAGAAAAGATGTTTTACTGGAATTCCCTTAAATCTGTAAACTTTATTGATCAGAGTTGTTACCAAATGCACCTTTGTTTCTCATTTTCCTTATTTCTTCTTGCTTTGACAAATGCAGAAAGTTGGAGAAATGGAGTATTAAATTTGAAGGGAGAGAGGAGGAAGGAAACATAATCTAATGTCCTTTTGACCAACATACTTTGAAACATAGCTGTGCAGTACCCAGCTCTGCTTAGTACCACATTTTGCATATGTGATTTCCACAGCACTTCAGATTATACAGTTTTAAGCCAGGAGTGACACAGCCCGTTAGAAACAATGTGAATGAAAGTAGCATTGGCTCTAAAATTAATTAGCTGTAATGTTTTACCATACCTTGTTTTTCAATGCAGACTTTTGTTTAATACTTCCCATACTTGCATTTTGATTTTCTTTTCATTATTTGGTTTGATTACATCCTTTCAAAATTCAGCTATTAACCATTTTGGTGTGACATTTGACTGCGGTGATTTTCTGGTATTGATACTAGTCTGTTCTGCAGTGAAGGGCAATTAATCACCCTACCCAAGCACTCTTCCAGTCAGGACCAGTTTTGTCCTCTTTGCTGAATGTAGACTGCGAAATTATCCTAGGAGTTAATAAACTGACAAGGATTCTATAAGATATCAGAAGTATTTTCCCAGTGGATTTATGTAATTGATAATTTTTTTAATGATCACAGCATTTCTATTGTAATTTTCCCTGATTATAATGTTATATAATAGACAGCCTGTTCTTGAATTAGTGCAGTTTGGACTAACATTGGGAAAATCTTGCAAATACTCTGAAAGCTGTAATTTTGTGATGGGAATATCTGTCTTAAAAAGATAAATAGTATTTCCCAATCAAGGCCTGTTTCAAATTAAAGTGCCCACAGACTCTTCCATTCCTCTCTGAAATTCAAACCCTCGTCTTGTCAGGGGCCTATAAGGATGCAGGTGTCCAGGACATTGATGTAATTTAATAGTCAGCCTTATCTATGCCTGACAATAAATAAAGGGATATTGCCACTGAGAACCAGAGTAGTCTGTTGGCCTTGATTCAAAATATTTGCCAGTGCTTCAAAAAGGATCATCAAAGATTGTCAATTAGCATCTCACCAGTAATGTGGCTTTACCTATATTGCCCTGAAATGTAATCCTGTTAATAAGATAGATAAGGGATACGCTGGTTTTTGTCAAACACCCAAGAATGGAGCCATAAAGCCAATTATCTCCCTCTGAAGGTATCCTTGGAATCCCCCATGGCAAGACTGGAAACACTTTTTCTTCCCAGTGATACTGGCATGTATGCATTTATGTGTGGGTGCTGGTTCTTATACTGTACTGTTGATAGAAACGGTGCAGCTGTATGCTTTTTTTCACCCCTCCAGCTCTGCAAAGGTTCCACCTCTTTGTGTTTGTCCTGGGAAATGGCATATTTGTGTGGTGACATTACATTACTGCCTTATGACATGAAGTTATTAACTCACTGGTGCAATGTCATTATGTACTGCAGGACAAGCGTGCCAAGAAAACAATTTCATCCCATGGCACAGTCTTGTATTGCAAAGTCAGATGAAGGGGCCTGTGGTAGATTCAGGCCTTTTACCCAGGTGGCTGGTTTGCCTTGCAAGCTACGGAGCAAATTGTTCTTAGTCAGTAAGGTGCAGTGAAGTCCGAAACAAATGATAACCCTAACATGTTTGACCCTTTTCTTATATTTTCTATAATTCATTATGTGATGATGCCAAGGGGCCTACAATCTCAGACACTGAGCAGTTTGAATTGTTACTTTTAATTATTACTAATTGATTTTTCCCTGTCTTATATGTGTGTGCCTGTGTGTGTGTATGTTTGTTTGTTTTGTTTTTCCAACCAAAACACAGTCACTTTCCAAAGAGGAGATGGAGGACTAATGAGCAATGGAAGGTATGTTTCTTTGTATAAAGGTCTTTCCATCTTACTTATTTTAGAAATTAGGGATCGGAAAAATGCAATAGGTGATGCCCTTGGGTAATAACCGATCATTTGGAAGACTGACAATGCTAGGAGGAGTTAAGTAGCTTACCACAAGGTTTAATGACCTATCTGTTGTGCACTTTGGAGGAATCAAGCCCAGATGTTTCATATCTCCCAGATGCCCTGGAAGAAATGAGTAGTAAATATCACAAGGAATGTGTTCATTTGTTACCGGGATGTTTATTGCATTAATTAGACATTAGCAAATGAAGTTGCTGTTGTTTAAGACTCCTTATTGGCTCCCCCTAAATTGCTGTGAGTGAACAATTACACTTAATCGATCACGAAATAAATGATTCATGGATGATGAATAGGCTGTAGATTGATAGGACTGTATTCCACAACTTTGGCTACTCAATTGAAATTGATAAAAGCTGATAACGGGCCCATATATCCTCATCTATTTTCCCTTTGCCAATATGGAGATTGTAATTAGGCCCTGGTAATAACTTCCAATCTCCCATTTAATCAATATTTTAGCAAAAAGAGATTAGGCCTAATGAGAGCGAGTAGATGTGGCAAGAAAGCGGCTGGGTCTTCTTATTGCCGTTTCCATAGAAACCGATGTTTCTCTTAGGGACTGTGCCAGGCAGGGGTCTATAAAGTACAATGATCGGAGATGTTGCTCCAACTTCATGAGTGCATTAATAACCTAGAAAAGCTGCAGAACAGTGGATGTTTTTTTGTTTTCGTTTGGGGGAAGGGGGTGTCTGCAGGAAATGATTTGTTTTCTCTGTGAAGTACAAATACAAACAACCCACCTGCCTTGCTAAATTTCTGGCTGTTTATCCTGGGATGAGAAAGACACGGTGCCTTATGACCTGAGTGTACCTTCTCTTTCAACATACTCACTGTTTAATTCTGCTCTCAAAGCTGGGAATTACAGGGATATAAAAGCCACGCAGTAGTGGCAGATAAAGATAGCTGTGGACTTTCCATTAATCCTGCTCAAACCTGTTTACCTCTAAACCATCCAAGAGTGCTCAGAGAAAGAGTTAGCAGCCTGTAGATGACAGGCGTGCATTTGGGATGCAAGGGAAGGAAGAAATAGTAGCCCAAAGTCCTGGAAATGGCTGATATGGAGCAATCAGTTTGAATGATGGCTCCCTTGAGGTGGTAATTTATCATGCAGCCCTGATGTAGGAGCCCGTGATGGTGCTGCCTAACCCCTGTTTCACACAGACAACGGAGTTCATTTGGATTCTGGCAGAATCACGATGAATGTCTAGTCCCACTTCTACTGACAAAGTTGATTTGTATATATCCTTAATTAACTGCTCAAGGTCTTTAAATCATCAAAGGCTACACAATTTTAATTTGAAATAAATTAAAGTCTTCTAAACTGTTTGTTACCTACAGTGTTAGGAGAACAGTGATACGGCCTCTTCAATCACTCATTGTCTCACAGATGTTTTAATTTTTGTGAAAATTTATATATGTATATTTGTATGTATATCTTTTTTTCTTATTCTGCTTCAGTCGACCAGGTCTGTTGAATGCAAGTGACCCCAGTTATCCTTGGCTTGCAGACTCTTGGCCTGCCACAAGTCTGCCAGTAAACAACAGCAATAGTGGACCCAATGATCTTGGCAATTTTGGTCGTGGAGGTAAATTTCATTTTATTAAGTCACCATATAGTATACAATAGGCTTCTGTTAGTTAACATCTATGATAAACACTGAGTAATATTTTTATCATTGTAGTTCTTCCCATGTTTCACTCAAGATCTGATATAAAATTGACTTTAAAATGTTTACTTTGCTTTGTCTCTACTTCTTTAAAATGTAGGTCTAGTTTGTAATTTGACTCACAATGGTGAGACAGGGTCTGCTTATCATTTCAAGAGAAAGGTCTTCAGAAATTTTCCTTCTTATTGCAGGAAAGAATACATAAACGAGAACTATTTAGATTTTTTAGGGTTTTATTTCTATTTTGAATTGAGGGAGGCCCTTTGGGGAGATGTGGTAATGATTTATAATTATGGTTATGAATCTTTAGAGGGGTTATTTTCTTTCATACATTTTACTCCAGTGGGAATTTCAAGATGAATGATTGGGGTTTTTAAAAGTCATAGTAATATTCACATCTCTCTGTTACTTCCTTGATTTCTGTGGTGTTATGACACATCTAGTTACACACAGTGCTGTTCAGAACAAGACTTCCTAAAGTAAATGAGTGTATAAATATTTTAAAGACATAAATAAGTAAATAAAAATCAAGACAAATTCATATATCAAAAATACATTAAAATGCAAAAAGATCTATAAAATCATCAAACTGATAAATGAAAAAAGAATTCAGTTTCAAACCGTACCTGAATCTGCTTCTGAAAACCATCCCTCACATTGGTTATACGTTCCCATGCAAAACATCTTGCCTGTGGTTTGACTGCCATTGCTTCAAATTACAACAAAACACTCTAGATTTATTTTGTATATGAACATGTTGTAAAGCTCGTCTTACAAAAATATTATAAAGTAAGCAAAACTTTTGGTAATATTTAGAAGGTAGATGAATATCTGCCAGCTTCATGTTTTAAAGCTTTTGGCTTCATTGTGGATGAGGCATAGGTCCAAATTTGTCCAAGAGATGCAACAGTTATACTTGGAATTTCAGCAGCTTTATTCCACCCGTGATCTTTATAGTTGAGCTCACATTTTTATTCTAGCTGTTTTGGGATGACTTGTCCCTATCTGTTTCAGCAGTTGAGTTTGGATGCTTCTGCGTTAAAGATGAATTAAAAGTCAGAAGTCTTTTAACATGAGTTAACTGTGCAGATAGAACTTGGGCCTCTTTTATTGTTTAAAAGGTCTGTGATAATATAAAGTGTTTGTAAGAATTTTGAAAACAGCAAGGTGGCAATCAGTCACTCCGGAAATTCAGAAGCTGAGGTAGGCAGTTCTAACATGGCTTTTAAGAGTGAAATCTGCATTAGGTCCTAGATAAACATTCGAGAGCAAGTCTGTGAGTGGCAAGCACAGGTTGGGTTTGGAGTCACTTGAGGCCACAAAATGGTACTGCGTCTCCTGAGGCAGCAAGAAAGTGCTTTCCTCAGGAAGTACTGCAACACTATTTCATTTATCTCAAGAGTTTCAAAACAAGTTAGATTTTGGAGAGTTTTTAGGAAAATGTCCATTGGGAAATTTGTGTTCATCTTTGGTCTGAAATGCAATGTGATTTTTTTGCTATGACAGCTTCATGGGAAAATCACACTTGATTTTTGCTAGATGATTGTGGTACTTTGTAAAATAACACTTTAATAGCTCTTTAAGTGCTTACTGTATACACCTCATTGAGGTCAAAAAAGTAAGCTGTGGTTGTATTGAAAATTCCCAGAATGTCTGCAGAACCTCAGCTTATTAGTGAGAATGACTGAAAATTCTTGGCAGGTGGGAAGATATGCAACTTTCCTTCCAAGTGTGTGCAAATGTACAGTACTCAATTTTAAAATGACTGTAAAGAAAGGACACCTCTTCACTTGCCAGAAACGTGCTCTAAAAGGTAGATGTAAGTCTGAGTACTTGAGAGATGAACATTTTGCTAGTTTTTACTGCCATGAGTCCGCAAATCCAATACAGACAGGTTGAGCTGGACTTACTTTGTTTTATACATCAACAAAAGAACTTAGTTACTAAACTTCAATCCATTATACTGTAATGAAATCAATCGTGGAAAGGAAAAATCTTCATATCGTAGATGAAATGCAAAAAAGATATAACTCCGCTTGACCCTCACATCTGATGCTATGTTTGCACATAGATGCGTTTATGACTGTGTACTGTCCCTACAAAGCACACGATATGTGCAGATAGATAGCAGTAATTTTGAAATATAACTTGTAGTTCACATTAATTATAAATTTTTTGCATTTACAATTTATCTGCTGATATAAGTTAATACAATTAAGGCATTTTAAATACTTGATCGTGCCCTTTCCCCTGTTGTTATCTGCAAAAACCAGATCATGCAGATATTATTAGGGTCCATGTTAAAATGTTCACTGTTGCACACATGAATGCTGTAGAAAATAGTTCTGTGGTTTAAATGTTCATCCCAGGGGAAAAAATAAAAAGTCCAGTGAAAGGACACCATGATATCATATCTCGTTGTTGAAAAAGTCTTGAGACAGTGAGAGAACAACCATATTCCCTAAGATTGCACAAAACCCATGACTGAGTCTGGAACCCTTGTCTAGGTGCAAGAATCATCTTTTCTCTTTGGGGCTTAAGGTATAAAAAAATGTCTGTGATACCTAGAATGGGATCTGAACATCCTCGCTATAGGAGTATGCCTTATCTCAAGCATGATCTAACAGTTAGAATCCATACCTGCCATCCAGCTATGTAAAGCAAATGACATATAAATGATGCATTTTTCTAACAAGTAAATTCCAGAATGGATTCAACTTTTCAGTCTAAATAAATTTTAAAAATAGTACTATGTGATACATTGACCTCTGAGAGAGTAGGAAGAGAGTTACCTGCTGAGCTGTGGTTCTCCTTGGGACATCATGCCAGCCATCATTAGATTCTTCACGCTTCAGTAGTCTCAGCTTCTAAATCTAGTATTCCACCAGCAAAGGTCACTACAATGTTCAGTAAGGAGAGAGATTACCAATCTGACTGATTAAAGGTACAAACTGCAGTGTGTGATAGGATTCAAAAGATGTAGAAAAGTCAACAGATATTTAGTTAAATATGCTCTATTGTTTTTAAGGTAAATGTATTTGAACAGGTTGTTCTCCATTATCAGCACTGCTTTGCCGTTTGAAGAAACCAATCACTTAAATCCCTTCAGGATAACAGATTTTCTTTCACATATGAGGAACAACTTGGTTTTCTCAGGTTTTTCTTTTGTTGCAAAGTACGAATGTACTAGCTAATGTCAAAAAGGAAAATTAAATAAGCTGATGCATAAAACTTCAAGGAAGTCAAGGTGATGCCCTTAAAAACTTACTTTGAGAGCTCTGGCATCCATTTAAGAGTTTTGCTACGTATTTCCTGGGAAAGTTTCCGCTGTGATTTGTGGATTCATTCCTTTCATCATTTCACTGAAGCCCAGACAGTTTCATTGGTTCTGACATAAAGTGAACAATTGAAAACATTCTTCAGTAGAGAAATATTCCAAACTTCACTTTCACAGTTGAAGGTATGGGGGAAAAAAAAAAAAAGATGGTTTTAGGCAGTGAGACGTGAAGGACAAGTGGTAGGCCTGTCACAGATGCTGATAGCTTGGCGATGGTTGTACATCATCTTCCCTTCGTTGGCTCATGGACCTGTCTCAGCTGAAATGCAAACGTGCAAAATGGCACGTTTATTTTTCATCTTAAACCTTGATACTTTCAGGCTTCCCGTGCATCAATGAATTGTTTCATTCCCTTGTGTTCACTGCAGATGTGCTGCCACCAGTGCCAGGGCAAGGAGATAAAACCGCTACTATGCTTTCGGACGGAGCCATTTACAGCAGCATTGACTTCACCACGAAAACTAGTTACAACAGCTCCAGCCAGATAACGCAAGCCACGCCATATGCCACCACCCAGATCCTGCATTCCAACAGCATCCACGAGCTGGCTGTCGACTTACCTGATCCGCAGTGGAAAAGCTCAATTCAGCAAAAAAACGACCTGATGGGGTTTGGTTACTCTCTCCCAGACCAAGGCAAAGGCAACAATGGTAATTACCACTCTTACTTTCCAGAGCCCTTGGCTTTATACTGTAGCATCTGTGCATGAGTTAGAAAAATGATTATGTGAGACACCGTTCATCTTTACCGTAACTAATGCTTCCATACGTTGCATGTGTGCTGAACCTCACACCATCACAAAACACACTGTGCTGTGCTTTCGGTCCTCTTCGTCCCGTGCTGATCACCGCATCATCTGCTTCCCATCAGGCTAGGGTAGGCAGACATTTAAACAAAGCTAAATAAATTAATACTGGCTGCCCCGCCACATCTGCCGTTGACTCGCTAACTGCATGCGCTGCATGTGCTTGTGCTGTCGACTAATCTCACGACGCCACTGTGACCTTTGCCCTTTAACCCTTAGCCTTGCTTTACATCCCCGACTACCGCGCGGCTGAGGGCCTGGCTAGCAGATTGCCCCACAACCAGTCGCAGGATTTCAGCACCACCAGCTCCCACAACAGCTCTGAGCGGAGCGGCAGCCTCTCAGGTGGGTCCCGCCGCCGTGGCCGGGTCAGGGACGGATGGACGGACGGACGGGCGGCGGTGGCGAGCTGTGCCGCCGCAAAACCTCCCGGATCCGCTTCACGCAGAGGTGTGAGGGTGCCCGCCCGGGGGAACGACAGCGAGCGGCGTCACCCCGGCCTCTGATGGAGACAAAAATGTCCTTTGGCAAAGCCTGTTTGGAGACGATCAGCGCGCCCGCCCAGCCCGTGCGTGTCGGCATGGTCGCAAACCTGGCCTTGCCACGCGCTTTCGCTGATGGCACGGCTCCTAGAGCAAATTCCGCACCAGTCCTCTGCTTATTGGTCTCCCCGCGCTGAACTTCGTGAGGAGATTAATGTTTGTGTTGAGCTGTTCACAGGTTCCCCACTCCCACGAGCTGTTTCTAAATGCTGTGTTTTCACCGAGGCAGCTCAGAAATAAATGCAGGGCCCTGCAAGATGACTGGGGCTTCAGAAATGGTGCCAAGTCTGCGTACAAACAGAATATAAATTTTATGTGTTTGCTGCATGTTATCTTGGAAACATGATGCATTTTCGTTGGATGAAAATGGTTGTAGTACGTGCGGTTGTGTATTACGTTTAAACACACCTTTTCCTTGATTTCTTTAATTTCGCTTACTTGTTGCTTATGTTATATGCAACTATGACTTTTTTTTTTCAAGGCATAAACTGAAAAGCCAGCAATTAAAATGAAAGTCTGCTATTTCACTTCACCGAAATATGAGAGAGCTGAAGGGATTTCAGTTTCAAATTCGTGTTATATTCGTAGCCTTTTGAGTTTCTACTATAAGTTGGAGCAATCATGACAGTAGTAGAGCAGCCCTAGAAATGGCTTCTTTATGTCAATTTAAATGACTATTCAAACTGAATGCTGAGATTAGCAGCCTGTAATCATTGTCCCATAACTCAAACAGCCAAATGGGTTTGCAAGTCTTGTGTTCTTACGGGAAGTATTAGTTGTTTTGAGTGAGATAGAAAACTAAGCTTATGGCTTTGAGAGCGAAGTGTCTGGGAGCGAAGTTCATACGATACTTCAAGAAAGGTTCTTGTTCCTTGCACGTGACATGTATTGGCAAGTAGCTTAGGAAATCAGCTTGCTCTTCTGACTGCATGAAAATGCAGAATTTGATATGCTGAAGTACACACATGCCAGTTATCAGAGGGCAGTATCACAGCTGAGATGTGTTGACAGCTACAGCTGCCTGAGAACTTTCTCAGAAAAGACAAAGTTTCACTGGAAAATGCCAGTTGACCAAAAGCTGGACTTTGAACAAATATTTCAAGTAAAACGTATTTTGTATAGTGTTTCTCAGTCCGAAGTAAAATTTCTGACAGCACACGGAAACTCCGGGTGAGCCAGTCTTTCTGTGGCCAGGGCACTCCTGTTGTGATCGAAGCAGCTTGCACCTGGATGCCCCAGTACTCAGATGAGTGTCAGATGATTGGCCTGCAGAGGCACAATTCTGCTCTCACTTGCCTGCTAATTATGTCTTCAATACAGGCTAATTATGTCTGCAATACATGAGAAACTGGGGGAGACCTACAAATAGTCCAATAACTAGGGCATCACTGGAGTCAGAGACCAGCTTTGATTACCTAGGCCCCACCAGGGTGAACAGGGACTTGTTCTCTCACTTCCTTGCCTAGTGCTTTAAGTACTACTTGTTATTCTTGCTAAGTTTCTGTCTCTCTCACATGAATATCATGAGAAATCCTATCCCACTGTGGAATGGAAAATAGCTAAAACCTGAACTGCTTTGTGAGGCAGAGAAATTTTGCGGCTGTACTTTGCACAGCTCCCAGCTTATGTCAGTGGAGTGATCATTAGCCTGACTGGCAAATTCTTCTTCCAGGACCTGATTCGTCTAGAGATTTAAGCAATATAATTGAATTTCAGTGTGAGGAGACATTGAAATATCAAGCATCATTGTTATGGGGAGACAAGGATTCTGTGCAACAGTTTTCAAACACACATCAGGCATTACGTATTATGTATCTGTTCCGCTAATCTGACAGTGGAGTACCTCTGCCCGTGGGGACAGGAGAGAAATTTCCTGCCCAACTGTAGCATGTAGGCTGCTTTCCCTACCATTAATGACCTTGGAGTTCCTTTCTTTTATTTCTTCATCCAAACAGTTCCTCAGCTCTCTGCTTCACTCTTTCTTATAGCTCTCTTGTCTTGACCTTTCTCTCCACAACCCTCCAAATCCAATTGACTCCATACTAGCACCCCACACATCTGGCCTCCATTCTATGATTCTCTATTCCATGAGTCTTCTAAGATTAACAAGATGTTACCCTTCCAAAATCTTCCTCTCCGCCTCAACTAATCTCTAAGCTGAAGTTCTTCTCTGCACTTCTCTCCTCTGAGTACTCCTAGTTTAAATGCCCCTGCAACACACACACTCTTTCTCTCTCTCTCATGCATGTGCTTTCCTCCCATAGCAGCACCTCCCACCACAGCTCTTGTTGGATCCTACTCCTGCTGACTTTTCAAAAATTCCACCATATCCCACTAACGTACTTCCTTTGTACTGTTCTGTGACCATATTTCTAACTCTGCTTTCCACCATACCTGTGCTCTGAAAGCTTCATTTTCCCTCCAGACGTTTCATGTATTTGTTCCTCCATTGCCACCGTCACTGGGTTTTCTTTTATGCTGATAAAAATATTCTTTCCTTTTTCAAGAAAGCCTCCCTCTCTGCCAGGCTACAAAAGGAGGGAAGAGTCTGCCTTGCATCCTAATAGATGGGATATCAGCTCAGTTCACACACGGTGAATGACAGGAGCTTGGCTGGAGTTACTGTAATACTCCAAGACAAGAAAGGGAGAGCTGTGGTCTGGAATTGGGTAGTGGAAAGCAAAGTCTTGTTTGCAACATGTTGCCAGCCGGGCTGATTAGAAACCTTACTGAACTTGTTGGCTGTCTCTAGCAGCCACAACAGAAGGTGTAAAGAGGTGTCTTGACCCCTTCTGAATCACAGAATCATTTTGTTCCTTCCCTCTCTGTTCATTCCTATTTTGGTCCAGCTGACATTTGGAGATAACAAAAGAAAGCCACTGTCTCCTCAGGTGAAAAGCCCCATGACGAGTGCTTGTCTCTATTGCTAGAATTGCACGTCCTTCTGGGGGTCTCTGTGCCTAAAGCTAGGGCCATGGCAAAGGAGGTGGTGCCTGCCAGCGCACACCGTGCCACAGTGCCTTAGAAGTCAGTTGTGGCTTATTTATTTCATCAGCAAGAGACATCAGTGGGTAAGATGAATTAGACTGTGCTTTCTGCAACAGGCAAGACATGAATGACTGCCAGCTGGATACCCCACTGAAAAAAGCACATGACAAACCATTTTTCCACCCAACAATCCAGAGAGTTTGAAAGCCACAACAAAACGCCAATAAATAGATGGGTCTCCAAGCAGTCAAAGGATTTGAAATCTTGTGCCATTCTTCCTCTTAACAAATCCCTGCCAAGAAAAAGGAATCAAGGCAAAAATAAAGGAAGGGAAACAAGTGGGAGAAGAACTTTTTCAGTACGATCGTTTTCCCACAAATGGAAGTGTCTCAACTGGAGAAGTGGTACAAGGATGATAAGAAAAGAGAAGAGGGCTTAAGCAAAATGCGTTGCTCACCTCATTTCTACTAACCTCCTCCATTAGAGTTGTACATCAGAAACAGAACCTCTTCTCTGTAGCGGCACAAGATATTTGAATCCTGTGAAACAGACAGTCCTAAAACATTCCAGAAGACTTCCTGATGTTTTAACAAATAGAACTTAGTATAATTCCTATAAGCAAAACCTTGTTTCTTTTTGCTTCGGCAACTTACACGCGTCATTCTGGCTGAAAGATACGAAATCTAGTGACAATGTTTTTAGATTGTGTCCTTAACCTCTGTGTTTTCCACAGAAAGAGATTATGCCAAATGTGATCACATTGGATAAGCACATTGGATTCTGACATTTGAAATAATTTGCTACGGTCTATTATATCTTTATCTAACAGTGAATTCAAGCAGTTACAAAGCAGACATGAATAAATCAGTAAATGTATTTCTGATACAACAAAACACGACTTTCCTTTGTTGTGCACCACTGTGGTGCTGTTATGGTTTGGCAAATGTATGGAGTTTCAAAAAGAAGTGATTTTCATCAGTTATTCAGAATATTTTTTCCATTCCATTCTATTATTATTTATAACCTTCTAACAGCATTAGCACGTTGATGCTGATTTTGCTGAGCTATAAATACATATTCTTTTTTGGGGTATGCCATCTGGAATCAGAATTCTTTCAAAGAAATGTAAATAGCTAGCTTTTTTTCCCACATTATATCACTAACATTTTATTTTTCTTTTTGGATTTGCAGGTGGCAAAGGAGGGAAAAAGAAGAAAAACAAAAATACTGCCAAGCCCCAGAAAAATAATGGTTCAAACTGGGCCAGTGTTCCTCTCCCACCCCCTCCCGTGCAGCCACTTCCAGGCACAGAGCTGGAGCACTACGGGTTGGATCAGCAAGAAGCAGGGTAATTTTTTTTCCTTTTCTTTTGAAGCAAAACCTGTGGTTTGCATAGATGAGGGTTTTTTTCTTTTTTTAAATTTTGCTAAGTGACAATATTATTCAGTTTTGTTTAAAAAGAAAACAAGAGAGAGCACCTTGTCCTATAGACTTATTCAAGGCTATGGAGGAGGAATGTTTGCACATCTTCTCCTGATCATGACTGAGGATGGAAATAACAGTGACCTTGCTTCATCATCATGTAGGTCTTCTCTGCTTACTCATGCTGAGAAGTATCCTGCTTCATAGGTGGCTTAAATGAATTCTTTTGGGACTGCTTGCAGATGACAAGACTCAGAGTGAGTAAGGATGACATAATCTGGCTGCTTGTATCTTTTCGCTAGTTTGATGTTTAAAAGTATTAGAGCCAGCAGAACAAAACAAACTACACTAAACTGGATTAATTTTAGAAGATGAACCATTGGATAATAATCTCATCGGCTTTTAGAAGAAAATTCACAGTTAAGGAAGGCATGCTATTTATAGGCCTTTTTTTATTATTTAAACAACTCCTGAGTTTCTGGAACCTTACACTTCTTTTTGGATAGTTCTCAAGGACACAAAATCACACAGAAACACTAAAAGAAAGAAAATAGATATTTCCTGTGCAGAGAACTATTATGGAATGCTTTTTATAAAGTGATATTATATGAAATACCAGGTTATCAAACTCTGGAGGAAAATCAGAGTATACAGAAAAATAGTTTACTGTGGTCAGTTCTGTTGGAGACTTTGAGAATCATTGTTCTGTCAGGGACAAATTTCTGCCTGTATAAATACATGGATTAATCTATATTCCCTAAGGATGAAACATATGTTTTAAAAATAATTGTAATAGCTTTACTGAATAAAAATATTTCAAGTGTTATCTCTTTTGCAAGCATAAGTTGACCATCACTACTTTTATAATGAAAATTAGAAGAATGAAGTATTAATATTTTAGTTTATACCAAGTCCTTCAACTATTAAAATGAATAATAATCAACTGTGTAAGTCAGTGGAGTTCCTTTTACAATGAAGGTCCATTCAGGCTGTATTAGAGTTAGAATTTCAAAGCAAATGCAAGGGAAAATGAATAACCTTACTGATTGTAATTGTTGTTTAAATTTCAAGACAAAAAGTGCATATAATCATTATGTTCTGTATTCTGTTATAAAAAGCTAAAATAAATTTAAGTTGATTTCTCCATATAATATCAATTCATATCCTTAAAACACATGTGCAGCCATTTCACTAAAAGAATTACGCTGCAGAAGGCATACAACTTGGATTTTCGTTCAGGACAATGAAATTGTGTGAAAGGTAAATGGAAATACCTTCTAGAGAAATCCCTTGTGACACAGGGATTGACTCCTCAGTCGCATAAAGTATCTGTTACTTAGCTGGAAGGAATGAAGTTGGTCACCAAGACAACACTGGTTATTTAAGGAAAAGGTGTCACCAGCCTTCCAGGTTTCCAGCATTTCAGAGTCAACTTTTCCTCTGATTACCTTTTGAATTACCTTTCTCTGATTTTGTAGTATCTCTTAAATAGTGGTTGTAACAAGACATTCTAATGTGCGTTTCACAAAACACAAAAAAAATTTGAAGATTAGATTTACAGTGTCAGTCTTGAGCTACAGTAATTTGCAATCAGCTTCACTGAACCCGATGGATCTACAATGACCATACTTCATGAAGATGTGTCCAATATTAATGGTGGTTCTGAATTCAGGGGCTGGTCTTGTTTCCTTGGTTTTCAACATGCTAAAATTGAATGAATCTCAGACTGCATTCCTTAAGTTGCCTTTAATATTGACATATTGGGTGAAAAAAAAAGCAAACAAATTTATTAAACTGTTTTGTTTTTCTTTATTTGCTTTGATGTATACTATGTATGACAACTGCAATGTCTTTTATAATGCAGACGTAATTATATTGTGAATTATGATTGAAAAATGAACTTCCAGGCAGAAAAACTAAAGGCTGTAATACAATTCTCAAAATGTGATATGAAAGGTGAACATTTAGAGCAATAAAACAAGGAAGCTGACATCTAAACACTTATTTTTCTGTGCGTGTCTTCCTATAACTCTTGAATTCAAGTGTGAGTTTCATTGGCATGATTATCCCAAATAAACTAAACAACTCTGACACCTTATTTTGCTTTTAGAAATTAAGACTAGTGGTCTATTGGCTTATAGATTGTAAAAGAAAATCCACAATATTAGCAAGTGAAAAAAAGTCACCTAATATAGGTAAGAAAGAAAAAAATACACTCTTAGTTCTCTCTACCATCTTCTCCGCAGAAGAAAGGAGGTTTGCATGCACCTCCGTTTTTCCATGAACTGCAACACACGTAAGGAAAGGTGAACAAGTTAATCCAAGCAGCCATTTTATTTAATATGGCAGCTTTTGGGCTGTCTTAAATTCCTATTTAACCTGTGCAGAAAATCTGATTATACAGTTATTTCCTTAGCAAACTCTCTTGTGAAAGATTCCCCTTTTTTGTAATTTTCTGCAAACTCTGTGCTCGTTCCTTGTTACCTTCCATAATTTTCTCTTGTATATACAGCAGTCTTTGAAGTTTCTATTTTCTTGTAGTAGCTCCCAAGCAGCATGTTCTCTTTCCTACCCTTTTCAGAGAAGATGCTTCTGCTTGGTTTTATCTAATAAACTTGACAGTAAGGAAACGCTTATTACTTATTCATTATCATCTGCTCATATTTTTTCACCAATAATATACATGATCTTGAGTCAACCACGGTAAAGGCAGTCTTCATATTGTTATCATTGGTTATTTTTATTTCTTTCTATTGATTACACCTTAAAATGGGATATTAGCCACTGGCTGTCAATATATTTGATAGTCATTTTCTGTCTTTAGAAAAAGTAAAGAATATAATACCTTTTACATCAAAAAATCCTTTCTTGCAAGGCCTCTAGAGGGAAGCTTTCTTTGTTGCAACAATGTGTCTAATGAAACGGAATTGTTGTAGAATGTGTCCCTTATCCATCACCTCTGTTTTTTATTTTGAAGAAAAAGATCTATCAATGTAGTGAACCAATCTTTTTAATAGGAAAAGATTACTGTAGAATAAAAGTTCTGAGAATGCAATAAAAATTGAGACTCATGTTTGTTAACCAAAACTTATTTAGGGATTTAATTATCACAAAATTACAATCAAAGGTCCCTAGTGAAGTTAAGGTGCTTAGATTTTAATAGGTACTTGATACAGGTTGCATACATTTTCACCAAGTTGCATGTACTCAGAAAAACAAAAAGAACATGGATTTGATTAAAATTCACTATGCTGGTTCCAGTATTTTCAATAACTGTGTCATTTATGTGTAGTGTAGTTACTATGTAGTCTGTTAGTTTTGTTAGCCTTTTCTTTCAAGTTTGGTTTTTTGGTTTTTTTTTTTGTAATATGCAGGTTAGAACTGGTGGCATTTCAGACATCTTACATTCTGAAGACAAAGGTTCTTGTGTCTGAAATCTCGAATTTCAATGTCCTGAACTTCATTCTTAGACTTCTTTCCATTTCAAACAAAATGTAGCTAAAGATGTGGTACTTGTGCAGAATCTTTTTACTAAGAAATCTTTTTATTAAGAAATCTTTTTACTATCAAGCTGAACATTTGGGGGTTTGCAGCAAGTAAGGTCAAAAGGCAAGCACATCCAAAGCTCATTTATGCATTACTGAGAAGTCGCTAAGGAGTATCTTTCTGCCCTGTCCCTTTTAAAGAAGAAGCCATTATACCAAAGCATGAGA
>Ga0181612_101032_pt1 | contig 25105 bp, 23 predicted proteins | sample HoacroProtozoa21_FD_119630 | JGI IMG/M metagenome (GOLD analysis project Ga0181612, IMG submission 119630) | Hoatzin crop microbial communities from Cojedes, Venezuel. Combined Assembly of Gp0051906, Gp0051904, Gp0051908
CGCCGCTCAGGACGAGCAGCCAGTTATTGAGTGTTCATTTTGTGCTGAACGAGGAAGTCTCCTCAACGGGATTATTCGCGCGGATATTGTCGTCTCTCATTATCTAGATCCTCCTGAAAAATATAATTACGGGCGCCCGCCCGTCAGTGAGAAACTCTCCTAAAGTAAGACTAAAAGTGCGACAAAGAGTCATATCTATTATAGCACATTCTGGAGTAAAAGTCAATTTGCAAGAAAAAATGCTAATATAGCAAGTTATAGCCTAAATTGCTGGTGCGACGCTTGCTCCGCAAGCTCTTGGCACCATTCGTCGCCTCGGAAATAAAAATGCGAAGCATTTTTGCTTCGCTCGGCTCCTCTGGTGCCCGAGACAGGAGTTGAACCTGCACGTCATTGCTGACACTAGCACCTGAAGCTAGCGCGTCTGCCAATTCCGCCACTCGGGCATATCTCCATTATATCAGATAAGCGCCCCTAGATGTTATACTAGATATATGAAACACTTCTATACCGATGGCTCAGCAATTCCTAACCCAGGCGATGGCGGCTATGCTGTTATTTGTGACGGTCAGCCAGTGGCTCTCGGGAGCGAAAAGAACTCTACAAACATCCGTATGGAGGCAAGTGCGCTAATCGACGCCTTCAATCTAGCCGAAACCGGCGACACGATTACTACTGATAGCGAATTCTGGATCAATGTCGTAACTAAATGGGCTCAAGGTTGGGAACGCAACGGTTGGAAGAAAAAGACTGGCGAAATCAAAAACCTCGACCTCGTCCAAAAGCTCTACGCAATCTATAAAACCAAGCCAGGCGTCAAGCTTGAATGGACGCGTGGCCATGTCGGCACTGAGGGCAACGAATTGGCTGACGAGTGGGCCAATAAGGCTCGTGCTGGCGCTAAAATCATCAACGGAAAGGTAGTGGAATAAAATGAAGAAAGCAATCGTCAAAACCAAGCTCCCGAGCCGCTACGACCTAATTAGCACTCTCGGCGAAATTGACTACTTTTTCGAAACGCCATACTGGCAGCACGACCGTATTTTTGTGCCAAAAAATTATGATCGCTCGCAATCTAAGCCGCGCCTTTCGCTTCGCACGGTCGTAAAGCAAGACAACGAAACTATTTATGCAATTGTAATGCGTCAACATTTTGCCAAAACCGGCCTTGACGTAATTCATCGCACGGTCGTAAACGACTATACTGAGGCTGCTCATATTATCTATGGCCTTGGCTACGAACTAAAAGCCGAAATTAGCCGCCGCCGCGAAGAATTACAGATGGGCGAAACTGTCCGTCTCTATATCGATAAAATCGATAACCTTGACGGCTTCTATCTAAAGATTGAAACTCTGCTCGATGAGGATGAATCGCCACTTGATGCCCGCCAGGATTTAATCGAGACCTTTGGTGTACTTGGCATAAAAGATGCCTTGCCGATCGATATGACTTATGGCGAAATGATCGAATCGCCGTCTCATGATATTGAAGACATTCCTGATGCTGGCGTAGTTGAGGGCGAGGTGCTCGAGGCTGAACCTCGCAATGATAATAGCGAAGGACATCTCAAAATCCGCCGCTAGCCTGCTAAATTCTAAAGCAACAAAAATATCCCCAAGTGGGGATATTTCTATTATTCAGCTTTCTTTGCAGCGGTCTTCTTTGCTGCTGGCTTCTTTGCAGTAGTTTTCTTAGCTGCGCTTGCCTTTGGAGCAGCTGCTTTCTTAGTGGTGGTCTTCTTGGCGGTAGCCTTCTTTGCAGCTGGCTTTGCCATGATGGCCTTTGCTAGGCGAGCAAGCTTAGCTTTGCGGCGGCTAGCGGTGTTCTTCTTGATAAGACCCTTCTTGTAAGCCTTGTCGTAAGCGGACTGAGCTACAGATAGATTTTCTTTAGTAGGGTTCTTAAGAACGGCTTTGCGTGCGCTTGCAATCTCTTTCTTGATTGCTTCGTTCTTAGCCTTGCGCTTGGTTGCTTGACGTGCAGCCTTCTTCGCAGATTTGATAATCGGCATTAAAAACTTTTCCTTTAAATATTAGTTATACAATTAATTACATATTATACGCAAAAATCCCAAAAATGTAAAGGGGTGTAATCTGGGGCTAATCTTAAACAATCTCTTGCAATCTGTAAAAGCTTATGCTAGGCTAGAGGTATAACAGGTCAAAATAAACAGAAAAAAATAAAATGGCAAATAAAGATAAAACATCTGCCGAGCCTAATTCGGTCGCCCAGGTTTCTGAGAGGGTTCGCAACTCGAGTAATATTCTCGTTGCACTCTCGAAGGATCCAAGCATTGATGAACTTACCGCTGCGCTTTCTCTTGCGCTGATTTTGGATAAGTTTGGCAAGCACGCGACTGCAATTTTCTCTGGCACCACTCCTAATATTATTTCATTCCTTCAACCAGAAAAGACTTTCGAAACTGATACGAATAGTCTGCAAGATTTCATTATTGCATTGGATAAGGAAAAAGCTGATCATATCCGCTACAAGATCGATGGGGATTTTGTAAAAGTCTTTATTACGCCATACAAAACCACAATCGACGAAAAAGACCTGGAATTCAGCCATGGTGACTTCAATGTTGACTTGGTGATTGCTTTGAATGTTAAGAGCGAGGCAGAACTTGACTCCGCGCTCGTTGAATATGGCCGCATCATGCACGATGCTAGCTCGATTAATATCTCGCCAGCTGCCCCTGGTAGCTTCGGTGATATTGAGTGGGGCGACCCAATGGCTTCGTCTGTTTCTGAGATGATTTACCGCCTCGCAATCGATTTACAGGACCCAAGTGCGCCGCTAATTGACGATAATATCGCAACGACCATCCTAACCGGTGTTATTTCTGCAACTAACCGCTTCTCGAACGAACGCACGACTGCAGATACGCTCTCGGTTGCTTCGAATTTGCTTGCCTCTGGCGCAAACCAGCAGCTCATTGCTAAGAATATTCCAGTAGATATCCTAACTGCGCAGCCAGAACCAGAAGCGCCAGCTGAGACTCCTGTCGAAGTTACCGAAGCTCCCGCAGAACCTGAAGCTGAGCCGGTTGTAGAACCAGTTGCAGAGCCGGTCGTTGAAGTTCCTGCTGCACCAGTCGATCCAACGAATTTCTCGATTGAGCACCAAAAGAAAGACAATTCGAAGCCAAAAGAAGAGAAGGCGGAGAAGGAAGAGCCGAAGGTAGAAGAAGCCCCGAAGGCTGATACGCAGGAAGCTCCAAAGGTGGAATCAGCTAAGAGCGATGCGAAATCCGAGACCGCTCGTATTGTTGAACAGGCTCAGCGAAAGCAGGCCGACGAAAAAGCCAAGGCTGAAGCTGAAGAGAAGCGCAAGAAGGAAGAACAGGTCGCCAAAGATAAGGCTGAGGCTGAAAAGAACCAGGCTGCCAAAGAAGCGATTGTCGCAAGAGTTAAGGCCGAGCATAGCAAACAGGACAAGCCAGAAGTAGTCTTGCCGCCACAACCGCCAAAGGACTTCGCTGCTAAGTCAGCCGAGCCAAAAGTTGAGGCTCCGAAGGCTGCGGAAGTTGCAGAAGCGCCAAAAGCGGCTGCTCCTGAGGCTCCAAAATCTGAACCAAGTGAACCAACCGTTATTCCAAATGCGGTCCCAACAGATGGTGCCGTTTTGCCGCCGCCGCCAGCTCCATCGACTGAAAGCGTTATGCCACCAGCCGTGCCAGCAGCCCCTGCTCCAACTACGACTCCGACGGCTGCTTCAGCTGCAGCTGCACCGGGCGAACCGACCGTTATCCCTAACGCGGTTACCGCTGCACCGGTTATGCCAAGCGTAACGATACCTAGCCAAGAATCTGTGGCTCGCGTAATGAATCCTACTGCTGCGACGGCTCCAGCAGCACCTGTACAGTCGGTTCTAGCACCAGCTACGACTACGGCCCCAGAGGCTCCTACCCTCGCTCCGCGCCCAGCCGTGGCGCCAACTTTGCCGGTCGCTCCAGCAACGCCTGCTCAACCAGCTCAGTCGGCCGCCCCAGCTGCAAACCCAATCAATGATCCGGGCGCCTTTCACATTCCGGGGATGTAAAGATGAACCTATTTTGTGACGTTGACGGCACATTCTGGGAACATAGCGATAAAGATTTTGAGCAATACAAACGAAACTTAGCTGCAGTCGAGCGTTGGCGCGCTGCGGGTAATGTTTTTGGGCTTGCGACTGGTCGTGGTATTCCAAGTATGCGCAGGAATTTTCCGGATTACCATCGGGATGCGGATTTTCTCATCACGGATAATGGCAGCTTTACAACCGAAACCAAAGACGAGAAGCTCATTGACGAAACCGTTTTTGAGAAGCGTCAAATTGCGCAGATTCTGAGTTTTGTGCGCGAACATTTTACTGAGAAACAGGCGAAGATTTCCTACCATGGCTATTTGCAAGAATACCAGGTGCCAATCGCGAGCATTGGTAAGATTCGCACTTGGCTGTTAAATTCTGAGATGGCAGAAGAGCTTTACGAAAAGATGGCCCTGCATTTTGGTAATGATGACTATAAGCTCCATATTGAGCGCAATGCTTTGCCGAGCAGTCTTGATTGGGTTGGCCCAGAATATAAGAGCTTTATTAACATTGTTCCGGCGGAATCGGGTAAGGAGACTGCCATTGAGAAGCTACGCAAGATGCATAAAATCAAGGGGGATATTATTGTGCTAGGTGACGACATGAACGACCTTGCAATGATTCATATGTTTGATGGTTACGCAATGGCGGACTCGCACCCGAATCTGCTAAAGGTAATGTCGCCAGATAAAATCGTAAAGAATCCAGAAGAGCTAATCAACAAGCTGCTGAAACAAAAAACAAGCCACTAGGCTCGTCTTTATGGTCGGGGCGACCCGACTTGAACGGGCGACCTCGCAGTCCCGAACCGCGCGCGCTACCAACTGCGCCACGCCCCGATAGACAGATTATATCATGAAAAACAGGGGAGCGGGGTCTTTTCTGTTAGGGTCTTTAATTTTTTGTAAAGATATGATATAGTATCTCTATTGAAACCGTTCGGGGTTTGGCGCAGTTGGTAGCGCGCGCGCTTTGGGAGCGCGAGGTCAGCAGTTCGAGCCTGCTAACCCCGACCATTTTTTAGAAAAGCCTTCGGGCTATTTTTTATTTCCAAAGATTAGAATAATAAAAACCTCCCCATTTTCAGGGGAGATTTTTGTCTCTAGGAACCGTTCTCGAACATTAAGTCGAGATTTGCTTCCTTATATCCGTCGCCGTTAGTGGTTTCCTTAACTTCGTAATATTCTTCAATCAAGTTCGGTGCGAGCGGGTTCGAAGATGTATGGCTACCGACTGCCTTGATGTAAGGGTTGGTCTTGTCCGCAATAGCTGTGCTGCCGCGTCAAAAACCGGTAATAAAGCCGCCGAACAAAAAACGGCAAACAAAAAGCCACCGTTTTTATGACGGTGGCTAGTGGGCTTAGTTGACTTTGATGTCGCCAGCGTTGGTATTGATCTTGAGTTCAATATCCGAGTGACGGTCGTTATTCTTGACGTTTACATCGCCGGAATCGGTATCTGCATCGATATAGATATCGCCAGCATTATTGATTGTAATGTCGCCAGCATCTGTCTTGATGTCTGAATTCTGGACAAGTTGGAGCTCGTTAATTTTGATATCGCCAGCATTGGCACTGATATGAAGCTTGTTTGTGCATTTGTTGATATCGATATCGCCAGCATTAGTGTTGATGGAGATTTCAGCAGCATCGCCAAGCGCAATATCACCAGCGTTGGTCGCAATCGTGACGTTCTTGGCGGACGCGATTTCGATATCGCCAGCGTCGGCATTTATATTGAAGTTTGCCTTGCTGAAGCTGTCGCTCTTGATGTCGCCAGCGTCAGTTTGGACTTCGAAATCGCCTTCGTAGCTTTCCGGAAGGGTGATTTCGATGCGGCTACTATTGTTCCAGCAGAAGCCTATGCAGCGGCCGCGGACCTCGACGCTGATTGAGTCGCCAGTACCTTCGGCGTTAATTGTCTTGTCTTCGCTGGCGAAAACTTTGACGTTAATTTTATTGTCTTCGCTGTTGCTCTTAATGAACTTGACGTCTGTCGCATCGCTTGTGGTCTTAATTTTCTTGACCGTTTCGTAATTGAAATCTTTCTCGAGTGCTAGCGGCGCATTATTGCTACCGCCAAAATTAAAATTCGAGAAACCAAAGTGCTTGATTCCGAAAACCATTGCAGCTATTAAGCCGCCTGCAAGACAGAGCAATGCAACTATTGCTACAATTACTCCTGTTTTATTTTTCATCTTCAATATCCTTTCCGGTTTTGAGCGTAATGATCAGTCTAGCAACTTGGCTCAGGATTGCATAAACAATCCAAAGAATCCAAGTGATGTGCCAAGCCATAGTCATAAAGCTAACGAGTAGGTAAATTGCTAGAATCGAGAAGGAGAGAATGCTATCGACTTGCTTGTAGAGTTTTTCTTCCTGAGTGAGTACTTTCTTCTTTAATGCCTTCTTTTTATAAACGATTGCCGAATATATAATAATGAGCGTTGCTGCGGCAAACAGCAGAATAAATATTGCCGATGCGATCACTTCATTGATCTGCAATACTTCGATCGCAGTCATGATAAATGCAATTGCCACGAAGTAGAGCATAACGCCGCCAAGAATGCCAATGAGTTTTTTCTTTGCAACGATGCGATCGGTCTGTTCTTCCGAACGCTCGTAGTTGCTCTTTGCCATTTCCTTTTCGGCTTCTTCGGTGCCACCTTCGTGTAGCAACTCGTCTGGAGTTACATTATATAGACTGCAGAGCGGTAAGACCTTGTCTAAATCTGGGCTTGATTGTCCTGTTTCCCACTTAGATACGGTCTGCCTTGTAACTTCTAGTCTATCGGCTACCTCTTCCTGAGATAGGCCGGCGAGCTTGCGAAGCTTCGTGAGTCTTTCTGGTAATGTCATAATTTAAATGTCCTTTAAATGTTATTAAATATGGCTTTATTTTAGCGTTGCGCAACGAAAACTACCACCAACTAGGCCTTACATTTGCGCAACAAAAATTAACATTTGGGTTAATATAACGCTCATGCTAGACAATCAGAGGTGGCACTGCTACTATCGGGATGAATACTTCTATAATTTTTCAAGGAGAGGATGAAAAAGTGAAAAAGAAGATACTTCCATGGGCGATTGTGCTAGTTGTAGGGTTACTAGCTATTGTCTCAGTTATTAATTCCAAGAATAATATGAATCGCATTGAGTTCGGTGCGGCATATGAATACTCTCAGATTAACGCCGTCATGAGCGTCATGAAAGAGAAGAAGTTGCTTGAAAAATATATGCCAAGTAATGTCGATATTAAGTGGTCAATGTTTGATAGTGGTAGCGATCGCCGCGATGCGCTCGCAACCGAAAAGGTCGCAATCGGCGTGCTAGAAAATACTAAAGCAATTACTTCGATCGAAAACGGCTATCCGATTCAAGTTGTCGCAGGCGGCACGATGCAAACCACTGGCGTCTATACAACCAATGCGGATATTAAGACTGCTAAGGATTTGGAGGGCAAGAAGATTGCTTATCCGGGCACCAAGAACCTTATCCTCAAGAACGACTTCAAGGATAACTTTGGCATCGAAATTAGCGAAGATAACCTGATTCAGGTTGGCGAAGCTGACATGATTAATATGCTTATCCAGGGCGAAGTTGACGGCGCAGTGCTAACCAACACGATGGTCGTGAAAGCTCAGAGTCTCAGTGATAATGTCCGCCTCGTCCGTGATTTAACTGACGAAACCGCCAAGCTTGGCGTTGCTAACTGGTTCATCGGTAGTCAAGGCTACTTCGAAAAGCATCCGGAATTGCTAGAGCCAGCTTATAAGGCATACGCAGAGGCAATCGATATTATTAATAATGATCCACGTGGTACCGCTGAAATGCTCGCACCACTCTTCGAAATTGATGCAGATTTGATTGAGGCTGAATTTGTTGCCTTCCCACCGAGCGTCGAAGTATATGGCTATGATGAAGTTGCAAAGATTCTCCTTGAGAATGGCGACCTCGATCAGGAGGCTGCTCCATTCACTTCGCTTCCAAACTACGACAGCATCCCGAAGAAGGCAGCAAGTGATAATAAAAATTAAAACTATGCTAGGCAAGCCCCTTGTTCAGGGGCTTGTTTGGCTATTTGTACTCCTGCTTGCGTGGGAGATTGCCTCGCGTACCGGCCTCGTTGCAAGCTATATTCTGCCTCCGTTCTCGAAAGTTATCTCGACGCTTGTGAACGAAATGATTCATGGTCAGCTCTTGATCATGATTGGCCGCTCTTTGCTTCGCCTGATTATTGCGGTTGCGGTCAGCCTTGCGCTCTCGATCGTAATTATCTTGCTGTGTCTGAAATTCCGCTCGTTTAAGAATTTTTACGATTTACTCTCGAGTATTATGAATGCCGTGCCAAGCATGGCGATTTTACCACTGATTATTATGTGGTTTGGCATTGATAATACTTCGATTATGATCATGGTGGCGCACAGTGTGGTCTGGACCTTCACGATTTATGTTAATGAAGGCATCGCGGCGCTCTCGAAGGTCTATCGAGATTTTGCGGATAATATTGAACTTTCGGTCACGAGTCGCGTCAGGCATATTTATCTCCCGGCGCTTCTGCCGAACATTGTCTCTGGTCTCAAGGTGGTCTGGGCGCGCGCTTGGCGCTCTCTGATTGGTGCGGAAATCGTCTTCGGCACGATTGGTCGTAATGGTGGCCTCGGTTACTTTATCAATATGAACCGCCTCAATGGCAATATGTCCAAGGTGTTGGTCGGAATTATTATTATCGCAACGATTGGTCTCTTGGTTGAGGCGTTGGTTTTTCGTCCTATTTTGAAGAAGCTAAAGAAATGGGGGATGACGAATGAGTAAAATCATTATGAAGGTTCGCGGGCTCTCGAAGAGCTTCGGCAAGCGCCAAATTTTTGCTGATGTAGATTTTGAAGTAAAAGAAGGCGAAAAGTTGGGTATTATTGGTTATTCTGGTTGTGGTAAAACAACGCTCTTACGCATTCTTGGCGGCTTCGAGAAAGCTGATTCTGGCAAAGTCGTGATTGCGAAAAAGCGCATCAAGAAGCCGACCAAAAAGGCAATCATGGTCTTTCAGGACTTTGCGCAGCTGCTGCCATGGCGCACCGTGCTCGACAACGTGGTCTGGCCAATGATGATAACTGGCGTCGAGAAAGACAAGCAAAAGGCTATCAAGATTGCAAAGAAGTATCTGAGTGAAATGGGGCTCAGCGACGCGACTTTCGAAATGTATCCGGTCCAGCTCTCTGGTGGCATGAAGCAGCGTGTTGCGATGGCGCGCGCGCTCGCGATGCGCCCGAAGATGCTTCTGATGGATGAGCCCTTCGGTGCACTTGATAATCTCACTCGTCGCAAAATGCAGGAGATTACTCGCGCCGCCTGTGATAAGCATAAAATCTCGGCCGTCCTAGTAACGCATAGCGTGAAAGAAGCCGTGATGATGTGCGACCGTATTTTGGTTTTTTGCGCCAAGAGCAAATACAAGATTATCGAGAGCGACGAAAATGCCAAGCGCCGCATTCGCGAAATGCTCAAAATCTAGCATATCTGATGATATACTATAGATATTCGATGTCAGTTTTGACTATATTAATGAGTTATTAGGGAGTTTTATGCCAGAATACAAAAATACAGCCGGAAAAAAGAAATCCAAGAAGTCAAACAATGTTGGCAATACTGTTCGTTTAGGCTTTTTCTGGATTTTGGTTATCGCACTCGGTTGTGCATTATTCTTTAACCTTACCGGTTCCAATAACAGTGTCGAAGAAGAGAAGAGCTTAACTGAAATTCTTGCCTATGCTAACGAAGAAAAGCTCGAATCGATTACGGTTCGCGGCAACGAATTACATGTCAAGGCTCGCCCAGAAACTGATTTGCCAGACATGGTGTCGCGCAAGGAAAGCTCTGGTACACTCCAAGAGCAGGGCTTCGAGGAGGCTATTACCGAAGGCAAAGTTTCGATTATTGTCGAGGAAGTTAAGGATGTTTGGGGTAATATCTTCGATACCGCAATCATTGTTTTGCCGACTCTGTTTGTGGTTTTGTTCTTGAGTCATATGATGCGTCAGGCACAGAATATGAACAATCAGTCGATGGGCTTTGGCAAAGCGAAGGCTCGCGTCTATGGCAATGAGAAAAAGCGTGTTTTGTTTGAAGATGTTGCCGGTAACGAAGCCGCCAAGCAGGACTTGAGCGAAATTGTCGATTTCTTGAAGAATCCAAAGAAGTACGAACGTGTTGGCGCGAAGATTCCTCGCGGCGTCTTGCTTGCTGGTGAGCCTGGTACTGGTAAAACCTTAATGGCGCGCGCAGTCGCCGGTGAAGCGAACGTTCCATTCTTCTCAATCTCTGGTTCTGAATTTGCCGAAATGTTTGTTGGTGTTGGTGCTTCGCGCGTTCGCGACCTCTTTGCAAAGGCTAAGAAAAACGCCCCAAGCATTATCTTTATTGATGAGATTGATGCTGTTGCGCATAAGCGTGACGCTCGTGGTGGCGCCGGTCGCGAAGATGAACAGACGCTCAACCAGATTCTCGTCGAGATGGACGGCTTCGAGAATGAGACTGGCGTCATTGTGATTGCTGCAACTAACCGTATTGATATGCTAGACAAGGCCTTGCTCCGCCCGGGCCGTTTTGACCGTCATGTTAACGTCACTTTGCCAGAGCGCAAAGACCGCGTCGAAATCTTGAAGGTTCATTTCAAGAATAAGCCAGTCGCGAAGGATGTTGATCTTGATGCGCTTGCCGCTAAAACTGCTGGTAGTAGTGGTGCCGATCTTGCGAATATTGCAAACGAAGCTGCAATTACCGCTGCTCGTGAGAATCACAAGGAAATTACGCGTGTTGATGTCGATAGTGCCTTCGAACGCATCGCGATTGGTCCAGAACGCAAATCTAAGGTGATGAACGACCAAGAACGCAAGATTACGGCTTATCATGAAGCTGGCCATGCCATTGTTGGCCACGTCTTGCCAGATTCTGATCCAGTTCACAAGATTACTATTATCCCGCGTGGTCATGCTGGCGGCGTTACTTGGTTCTTGCCACCTGAAGACCGTAGCTATAAGAATGTTTATGAGCTTAAAGATGTGCTCGCTCGTGCGATGGGCGGCCGTGTCGCTGAATGCCTCATCTTTGGTGAAGATGGTGTCACGACTGGTGCAAGCTCCGACCTTCAGCACGTTGCTGAACTTTCTCGCCAGATGATTTCCGAGGAAGGTCTTGGCAATAAGCTTCGTGACCAGGTCTTTAATTCTGACGAGGTTAACTTCTTCGGTGATCGTGCCCGCATCTATTCCGAAAAGACTTCTGAGCAAATCGACGCGGAAATCCTCGAGCTCAACCGCGAAGCTCGCAAGCGTGCTGAATCGATCTTGAAGGCAAACAAGAAACTGCTCGATACGCTCGCTGCTGCTTTGCTCGAAAAGGAAACACTCGAGGCTGACGAGGTGACAGAGATTCTTAAGGACTCCAAACTTCCAGAAGACGCAAAGCTTCACGCCTAGATAACAATAAGCCCCCCAATGCTGCATGTGCTAAAATTAAAACATATGCAGAAACAGAAAAATTCCAAGCGAACTTTTCTACCGGGGCTTATTTTTGTGCCAATTGCCTTCGTCTTGATATTTGTTGTGATTTTTACAACACTTTTATCTAAAAATTCTGAACTGATTCTGATGGTTGCGCCTAGCACTGCTACGCTTAAGATTGACGGCCATAAGGTTAATAACGGCACCGTGCGATTGCATGCTGGCAGTCATACGCTCGTAATTTCTGGCGATGGCTTTGCGGAAAAGCAGATTGATTTCGAAATCGCAAAGCACGAGACTAGAGCAATTAACGCTTACGCCGGAGGCGAAAATGGCTTCGAGTATTATCAAAAACACGACTCTGAAATCGATAGGCTCGCGCTTGTAGCCGACGACGAGGCGAAGGTTTTTATTAACGATTACCGTCAAGCTAAAACTATTCTTGAGATTTTGCCGCTTTCGATCGCGAAGGACTACGGCACGAAGAGCTCAACTCTGAGCCAGGGTGAGAACTGTGAACGTAGTTATTGCCTCAAGATAACTGATGACAATGCCGACCTTCGCAAAGATATGGAAGAGAAGATTTCTAGTCTCGGCTACAATTCAGGTGACTACGAAATTCTCTATGAGCGCACCGATAGCCTAGAGGAAGATGATGAAGACTAAATATCTTGTCGCATTGTCGCTGGCGCTTGGTCTATCCGGTGCTGGCTCGGTTTTTGCTGTAAACCAAAGCACGATTGATGAAGAAAACTCAGCTGCGGGCGTGCGTTATTATGAGCCAACGAGCTGCTCGCTGCACGACTCGCTAAACGCCGGTAAAGCTACCGGCCAATCCACGACCGGCCTTTCGACACTTCAGGCTAACTGGGTGGATACTTGGCACGAAACTGCGCAGGAGTTATCGATCGAATTTGGTATCCCGTGGGAAGCCGTAATGGCGCAAAGTATTGTTGAATCAACCGCAGGCACTTCGTATTATGCTACGACGCGCAATAATTTCTTTGGACTTGGCGCAGTCGATAGCAACCCGGATAATGCCTATAGTTACGAATCGCCAGAGGCTGGTTGGCGTGGCTATTATGAATTTATTCAGCGAAATGCTTCGCTCTATGCGGCGCATGGTGTTTTTGCTGAGCCAACCATAACGAATCCGCACAAATATCTCGAAGCGATCAAAGCGGCCGGTTATGCGACCGCGGACAATTATGTTGAGACTGTCGGCCAATATATCGACTATATTGAAGAGCGCTCTAAGACCTTGGGCTGGAGCTCTTCGGCCGAACTCGCAAAAGCCTATCCGGAAATGCTAGAAAACGCCAAAGCCAACCAAGGTGGCACAGTCGGTCATTCTGGCGCCTTCCTCGGTGACGGCTGTGGCTGTAGTGGTGACAATGGTTCGAGCGGAATCCGCTGGGTTGGCGGTTATCTCGTGTCGAACACTGTTTTGGGCTATGCGCGCGCCAGCCTCATTGGCACCTTGAGTGAATCTCGCATTGCTGGCAATGGCTACGGCCTTAGCTTCACGACAACCAGCGCACTTAATAGTAATCTTTATGGCGCAGACAAAATCTCAATCCGAACCGTCGCTCCGGGCGGTATTTCTAGCGGCTTGCCTACCGATGCGATCGCCCTCTATCCGAATGGCGATTATCCGCACTTCGTTGTGGATATCAAGAATCAGCGCATTTTTCAATTCTTCTCGGCCGACAATGCCAGTGCGGCCTTTGGCGATCAAAATCGTGAGAGTGGTATCGTGATTGATGTTGCCGGCTATGCTGATGAATCGCAGAAAGACTCTTCTTGGTACCTATTCGACGATAAGAAGTTTGATGATACTAACTGGGCCTATCTTGCAGAGTTGCTCAAGGCGGTTCATGAGCAGTATGATATTTCGCTGATTGGCGATGGTGCTATCTGGGATAAGCTCTCGCTGAATTACGACGGTAGTGAAAATATCGCCAAGTGTGCCAGCCTGAACGATACTGACGCAAATATGAGTGCTAGTGACGCTCGCCATATTGCAAAATTCTACAATAGTAGCTCAGTAAAAGTCGAAGATTATAGCTTGCCGCTCAATACAAAGAGTAATGACGCCAGCTTTGTTGCCTACTTCGTGCAGCGCTTTACGACGATTAGTAAAGTCGACCGCGATTGGGGTTATGGTCGCAATACTGTCGCGCTTCTGGTACAGGACTATCCTGAATTAAGTGCTGGCACTGATCCAAAGCCACTTGCGGTCTTTAGTGTAACTGGCGGAACAACTTATTGCGGTGCAGAGAAGTGTGGTCATACTGGTATTATTGTCGCAATCGATAATGGTAGCGTTACGACCATCGAGGCGTCTTCCAGTGCTGGTGCAGAAGTTAAGACTCGTCCGCTCAGCTACTTTGTGAATACCGCGCAACCATATCAATTTACGTATCTCTCGGATGTGATTGATGAATCAGAGCTAACTCTAGGAAGGCAGGGCAGATAATGGCAAAGCAACAGCAACTCAAAGGTAGGCTAAAGAAAATCGGTGTGATTGCGCTGGCTGTAATTTGTATAATTTTATTGATTTTTGGTATTTCTGACAGTGTTTTTCGCACGAAAGTTGGCGTCAAAGGCTTCGAGAAGGAGTTAAGCTCAGTTTCTCCGGCAACTCGCCGCGCGCTAAAAAGTGAACTGGAAAAGATTGCGACTCTCAACTCCGGCGAGACCGATTACAAAACGGACTATGTCTTGCGTGAGGGTAGCGTCCAGATATCTGAAAATGAAGAAACGAAGGAAAGCTACGCTACGCTCTATATCGATAGCGATAAGTTGCAGTTGAGTCTTTATGTTCAGCTAAACTGGGGTTCAGGCTTCAAGGCAACAAGCGAGGCGTACGACGTGTTTATTAGCTGCGCCGACGAATCGAACTGGCAGTATGCTACAAATAACTGTATTACTCCGCAGGAAAATCAGGATTATTCTAAAATCGCAACGGAGAATATCCTACTGCTCGACGATTATGGTCAGAACAATGCAGCCGAGATTCGCGATGCTTTGACGAGCTATTTCTTGACGGTTGCGCCAAGATCACAGAGCCTCTTGCTGCAGAGGGATAGTATCGTGATTAATAATGACACACTCGAAGCAAAGCTAATGCTCGACGCAAGGATTGAATATAGTCTCAAGATAATGGCCGGCGAAGAGATTGTATTGAGCAAGAACAACGCTGAAGTCTGGCAGTACAAGCTTTCGGATTTTGAAGCAATCAATCATCATGCTTCGCTCATTGAGAATTATCTTCCGACCGAGCTACGCACGGAGAATGGTACAGACTTTGCTTTACGCTGGACTGGTGGTGATAACCTCAAAATCTCGCCAGATAGCTGCAATGATGGCGACGATGACGAGATGCTGATCGAGGCCGCGAAGCAGTGGCTTAAAGATGCAAATTTTGCACCTGGAGACTTTAAGATTAGTATGCAAAAATCCTGTGTTAAATAAGATATAATTAGAGTTATGGCACGCAGGAGAAATTATGTACGCAATGCTGTTTCGGCAGTCAACGCGAAACTTTCAATTAAAGCAGCCTCGCTAGTATTGGCGAGCTCCACTTTGGTCTCTGCGCTTTTGGGTATCTTTCGTGATCGCTGGCTTAACTCGATGTATTACGATACTTACCCGGCTGGCCTCGATGCCTACACAGCCGCCTTTACTGTGCCGGATTTTCTATACTTTGTTATCACTTCTGGTGCACTTTCTGTTACTTTTATTCCGATTTTGAACGAGCGTCTCGTTGCTAAAAACAAGGACGAAGCCTGGGAATTGAGTGCGAGTACGCTCAACTTCTTAGCTTTGCTCTGTTTGATTGCTTCGGTTGTGATGATTATCTTCGCCGATCCGCTTGTTCGTTATATCGTTGCGCCAGGTCTCAATGAATCCTCGATGTCGCTCGCAATCAATATGATGCGCGTGATTGCGATAAACCCATTCCTGTTTGCGATTACGACTGTATTGAACAGTATGCAGCAGGCAGTTGGCCGCTTCGTTTTCTGCGCGGCCGCTCCTGCACTTTATAATATTGGCATTATTATTGGCATTTTGAGCTTTACTAAAGGCATCAATATCTTTGGCGTTCAGGTTTTTGAAGGCGGTATTATGGGTGTTGCGATTGGTGTTGTGCTCGGTGCGCTTTTGCAGCTAATCGTGAGTATTATTGGCTTGATTGGCCTCGGCTTTGACTATAATTTCAAAATTTCTTGGAAAAATAAGGGCTTCCGCACTGTTTTGAAGCTTTTGCCAACCCGTTCGCTCGACCAAGGTATCGATTATGTCACTGGTATCTTTAATACTAACCTTGCTTCTCGTATGAACGAGCAATCGATTCGCGCCTTCCAGCAGGCGAACAGTTTGCAGACGATGCCGGTCAATCTCATTGGCGTCGCTATTTCGACCGCTTTCTTCTCGAAGTTGAGCGAAGATGCGGCTCGCAAAGACCGTACTGCATTCATGGAGACCTTCCGTCGTGCTCTACGTGCAATACTTTGGATAGCTTTGCCAGTTGCGACGATTACCTTCTTCGCGCGCGGTTATGTTGTGAACTTTATCAAGAATGGTGGTGATCCGAAGATTGCAAGCATTCTTGGCTCCTTTGTTGTGGCGATCGTCTGTGGTTCGGTTTTTCATATTGCGTCGCGTGGTTTCTATGCTAGACAGGACGCCAAGACGCCGTTCACGATTTCTGTCGTTACCTTTATCTTTCAATCTGCCGTGATGCTTGGTTTGTATTTGCTCGGCTTTGGCCCAGAAGGCCTAGCTTACGCGATTTCCTTTGGTACGCTCTTTGAAGCAACTACTCTGCTCGTATTTCAGAATCGCGCCATGGATCACAAGCTCTTCAATAAAGAATTCTGGAGTGCAATTATTCGTATTGTAGTCTCCGCGCTCTTTGCCGGCATTGCTTGTTATATAATGACGCGCATTTTGCCGCTACGTTCGTCGAATAATTCCTTCTTTAGCACTTTCCCGAAGTTCTGTGCAATTACGGCCGTGAGCTTTGTGGTTTACCTAGTGGTCTGCTGGATTTTGCGTGTCGAAGAAGCGAAATCTGTTATGGCTGCCGTTAAGCGAATTGTCTTTAATAATAATCTCTTCAAGCCTCCAGTTAAAAAGAAATAGGGAAGCACAAAAATACCGCCCAGACGAGCGGTATTTTTTATATGGATTATTTCTTTAAATCTTCGACTTTGTCTTCGATATCTTCTTTGATATCTTTAGCTTTTTCTTTGACTTCTTTTGCAACTTCTTCAATCTTGTCTTCGGCGCCAGATTTTTTGAACTTCTTGCTTAAATCTTCACTAACCTCGTCGATTTTGTCGGCAACTTTTTTGCCAGTCTTTTCGGCCTTATCCCAGACTTTCTTGCCAGCATCTTTGCCTTCCTTGATTGCTTTGTCGCTATAATCCTTGATGTCTTTGCGGGTTTCTTTGCCGGACTTTGGCGCCATAAGTACGCCAGCGATAGCCCCGGCAGCTGCGCCTAGGATTGCGCCTAGAGCAAACTTTGAGCCCTTCTTACACTTGCAGTTATCGCAACCGCAGTTGTCGCAATTACTCATCTTCTTTTTCCTCCGCATCGGCTTTCTTGTCCGCAGCCGAGCTTACAGTTTTCTTTGCGTTGCTACGTTTCTTGCTGCGGCCAGCTTTATCAACGTAGTTGTCTACAAAATAGCGAACTAAACCGCCGACGGTAGTGAAATCACGGACATTGTCCGCGATATCACTTGCCGTTTCGGCAATACCTTGGCCTTGAATAACGACTTTCTTTGCTTCTTTCGTGACGCGAATGAGGCAAATTAAAAGTACGATGCCAAGAACTAGAAAAATAAATAGAGTAACCGAAAGGATAATAACTAAAATCCAAGCCGGTGTTTCCATTCTTACTTATTCTCCTCCATGCTCATGAATTCTTGGTAAGCTTTGTAGAAGTTTGCTGGGTCGCCAGTGGTTAGCCACTTGCCCTTGCTCTTGGTAATGATAACATCGCCGTCCTGGGTGAGGCGAGTAATAGCATCGACGGTCCAGAGCTCGTTATCGAGGCCAGTGTTGCCAGGAACGAGATACTTAAAGATGTCTGGAGTCAAAAGATAACGACCATAAGAGGTGAGGTTTGATGGAGATTCTGCTGGGGTAGCTGGCTTTTCGACGATGTGGTCGAGAGTCATCTTTTCCTTGTCTGCAAGTGCGATCATGCCGTACTTCTTCCAGGTTTCTTCCGGCATTTCCTGTGCGGTGATGATTGCCTTAGCTTCTGGATTCTTCTCGTAAGCTTCAATCAAGGTCTTGACGTCGCCTTCGCCGAATACTAAGTCGTCGCTGTAAAGTGCAACAAAAGCTTCATCTTCGTTTAGGTATGGCTTTGCGCTAACGATTGGGGAGCCGTTGCCATATGGAAGGCTCTGGTCCTGCTCAATAACAGTAACGTTTGCCATGTCGAGAACTTGCTTAACGCTTTCGAAGCGATCAGACTTACCCTGCGAAGCGAGCTGCTTCTCGATCTTTTCTACTGGATTGCCGAAGAAATCTTCATAAATTGGCTTGCCATCTGGAGTTGCAACGATAATGATATCTTTGATGCCGGCAGCGACGCATTCTTCGACGACATGCTGCATGATTGGCTTTGCGCCAAGTGGAAGCATGGCTTTTGGAATCGTCTTAGTGATTGGTAGGAAACGACTAGCGAAACCTGCATCAGTAATAACGGCTTTGGTTGGTTTTTTGTAGGACATATTTTCTCCTTATCCTTTATGATAATTTCTTCTGGATTAGTTTGTTAACGGCACCAGGGTTGGCTTTGCCTTTCGACTTCTTCATAACTTGTCCCACTAAGAAGCCGATAGCCTTCATTTCTCCGTTTCGCACGTCCTCAGCTGCCTTCTGGCATTCAGGAGCCTGCAAAACTTCGTCAATAATTTGCTCTAGCGCACCCTCGTCATTCTCTTGAAGGAGATTCATTTCCTTCGCAAGCTCGTGTGGCGACTTGCTAGTGTTTTTCTTATTATACAACCCGACAAAGACTTCTTTGCCAGCAGTTGACGATAATTCATTTTTCTCGACCATTTCGGACAGTTCGGTGAGTTCGTTTGCAGTAGCGAGGCTGAAATCTTTGTCGAGATTCTCTTCGGAAAGTAAGACGCCGGAGAACCAGTGCGCAACGCGCGGCGCAAGCTTGATGTCTTTGTCGCAAACTTCGGCGAGACGTTCGGCGAGTAACTGGTAATTCAAAATTGCTTCACGTTCGCTCTCATCGAGCTTGAGCGGCTCAAACTTTTCGCGGTAATAATCTGGCATCTTTGCCATTTCGGACTTAACTTGATCGACATATTCCTGCGTCAAAACGATAGGCGGAATATCTGGTTCTGGCATATAGCGATAATCCGCTGCAACTTCCTTGCTGCGCTGGCTGGTAGTTTTGCCAGTAGCATCATTCCAGCCGCGAGTTTCCTGAACGATCTTGCCGCCTTTTTCGAGAACTTCGATTTGGCGCTTAACTTCGTATTCGATTGCACGCTCGACGCTGCGGAAAGAGTTGAGGTTCTTGACCTCGGTGCGAGTGCCAAGCTTGTCGGTCTTCGAGACGGAAGTATTAACGTCAAAGCGCATGTTGCCTTGATAGAGGTCGCCATTAGAAGCACCAGAATAAATCATGAGGCGATGTAGCTCTTCGCAATAAGCGCGAGCCTGTGCTGCCGAATGAATATCTGCTTCGGAAACAATTTCGATGAGTGGTGTGCCAGCACGGTTCAAATCGACGAGGGAATAATCGTCGAAGTGAGTAAGCTTGCCTGCGTCGCCTTCAAGATGGGCATGATTAATGCGTACTGCTGGGTGGCCAACAGGGTGAATTTCGCCAGCGCCAATAATTGGCATATACATCTGAGTGATCTGGTAACCAGCCGGTGAATCTGGATAGAAATAATGCTTGCGATCGAAGCGACTCTCGAGTTCAATCTTGCAATTCATTGCAAGGCCAGCCTGAACTGCCTTATGAACGGCTTCCTTATTAAGAACTGGAAGCATGCCAGGAAGGGCGTAGTCGAAAGGGCTGACGCAACTGTTTGGTTCTTTATCGACGGCATCGTTATCTACGGCGCTAAACAACTTGGTTCTAGTGTTTAGCTGAACGTGGCATTCGATGCCGATAGTAATCTTATATTCGTCTTTCATTAGATAGCTCCTAAATCTTGTAAGGCCTGTTTGTAGGTTTCTAGAGCGTGTGCGGCCTGAGCGTAGCTTGGCTCAAAATCACTTTCGTGGGCAATTTCGTTGCGAAGCTTATGTGCATGCCAGACAGCGTTGAGCTGGGTAAATTTATCTTTGCCAACGCGCTTGAGGCGGTCGCCCATGGTGCGTCCAGGTGCGCCAATTTCACAAAGCGCCTTATCGAGCAGCTTGTCTGCTTTGATAATTGTCATGGCATAGCTGCTTGGTTCTTCTTTCTTGAGCCCGTTCTGGATATTTAAGAAATCGATTTGGTACTGCTCTTGGTCTAGCTTTGGGCTATGCTTTTTGGTTAGCAGGACCGTGATAAAGAGTAGAATTCCCACGATCAGGGCTGCGCCCAAGAAAACTACAGGTGAACTGCCCATTAAGCTTGCTCCTCACATTTCTTGGCAATGCTAAGCAAGAATTGGTCGCTCTGGCGCTGGCCGATGAGCTGCGCGCCAACTGGCAAACCGGCCTTGGTATTGCCTGCAGGGACGGAAAGCGCTGGCAAACCTGCCATGCTTGCTGGCACAGTCATTGCATCTTCGAGATACATCGTCAATGGGTCGCTTGTCTTCTCGCCGAGCTTGAAAGCTGGGGTTGGTGCGACCGGGCAGAGCAAAGCGTCGTATTTCTCAAATGCTTCATTGTAAGCATTGATAAGAAGCGTGCGAGCTTTCTGAGCCTTCAAATAGTAAGCGTCGTAGAAGCCGGAGCTCAAAACAAAGTTACCAATCATGATACGGCGCTTGTTTTCCTTCATGAAGCCTTCGCTGCGAGACTTGGTATAGATGTCGTCGAGACTCTTGGCGTCCTTGCTGCGGAGCGCATAACGGATGCCGTCGTAGCGGCTAAGATTCGAAGCGACCTCTGCCGGCTGAACAACGTAATAAATTGCGAGACCGTATTTAAGAATCGGCATATCGAATTCTTCAATCTCATAACCCTGAGCTTCGAGTTTCTTGGCGTAATTGCGCACGATTTCTGCAACTTCTGGATCGATGCCGTCGCCAAAACAGTCGCGAATGAGGCCAATTTTCTTCTTTGCTGGCTGAATCTCATCGAGGTTCTGCGTCCAGTAATCATCGAGCGTGGTCGAATCTTTGGCGTCTTTGCCCGCCATGATACTCATGACGAGGTCGACGTCTTCGGCCTTTTTGGCAAAGCAACCCATCGTATCTGTCGAAGAAGCCATTGCGACAACGCCATAGCGACTGACTGCGCCATAAGTAGGCTTAATACCATAAACGCCGTTAAAGCTAGCTGGCTGACGGATTGAGCCGCCCGTATCTGAGCCGAGGGCGAACTGCACAATGTCGAGCGCGACTGCAACTGCAGAGCCGCCAGAAGAACCGCCAGCAACACGAGTGTTGTCTGCGGCGTTCTGGGTTGGGCCGAAGTAAGAGTTCTCGGTTGAGCCGCCATGCGCGAATGCGTCGAGGTTGGCGCGACCAATCATGATGGCGCCTTCGGCCTCAATGCGTCTGACCGTCTCGGCCGTAATTGGCGAATGGTAACTATCTAAAATGTGAGCTGCGGCGGTCGTATTGCCGTCGTGGCTAGAATAGTTATCCTTGAGAGCGTAAGGTACGCCGGCGAGTTTGCCAACTTCTTCGCCTCTGGCGATTTTCTCGTCGATTTCTTTTGCGCGTTCGAGGGCCTTCTCGGCATTCATAGAAATAAAGACGTTGTGGTCCTTGAACTTTTCGGCCTGATCAAGTGCGGCTTGCACAAGATCGACCGCCTTAGTCGATTTGTCTGCTATTTTCATAATACTTTTGGCACCTTTATCTGATTATCTTCGGAATCCGGTGCAAGGTTAAGCAAGTCTTCACGATTTGCTTCAAAGCTTTGGATTTCATCTTCGCGCCAAACATTCTGCATGTCAAAGCACTGATAAGTTGGTTCGACGCCATCGGTATCAAGCTCGTCGAGCTGGGAAATATACCCGATAATACCATCGAGATCCTTCTTGAGAGGCTCAATCTCTTCCTCGCTAATTTCGAGACGAGAAAGTTCTGCTAGATGTAGCACGTCTTCTCTGGTAATAGACATGTATATATTATAACATCTTTTATCTGGTCATAATAGGGGTGGGAATGGATCTAATTACATCGAATTCGCCATAATTATTAGGGCAATAAACAAAAAATGGCCCACAATGGGCCTATGGTGTCGCTAACCCCTTAGTGGTGGGGCGCTTATTTGAACTTGTCGTATCAGTCAATCGTATAATTGAACTAACTTAATTGTAATGCTGGTTTATAATTAAAACAAGTTATTTCGCGGAGGATTTGATATGTCTGAAAAACAAAAATATTATCTTGGTCTTGACTGTGGCACTGGATCTGTCGGTTGGGCGGTGACGGACGAGAAATATAACCTATTGCGTCGCAAAGGTAAAACCTTATGGGGTATGAGATTGTTTGACGAAGCTAACACTGCGGCAGATAGAAGAGTGGCGAGGTCCTCGCGTCGACGTCTAGCTCGTGCTAAGAGCCGTATTAAACTACTACAAATGTTATTCCGTGACGAGATGATAAAAGTAGATCCAGATTTTTATACCCGTCTTCGCGAAAGCTTTTACCTTGAAGAGGACAAATGTTTTAAAGACCCTGCCGCAAATTCCAAGAATACGTTATTTAATGATGCGAATTATAAGGATAAAGATTTTCATAAAGAGTATCCAACGATTTGGCATTTAAGAAACGCAATCATTACTGGCTTCGAAAAACATCTTGATATCCGTCATTACTATCTCGCAATTGAGCATATTATTAAGCATCGTGGTCATTTTTTGAAAGATGGCGAACTGAAAGGTGCTGGGGACTTTAACGAACTTTGGAATAATTTCTGCAGTTATGCGAATGATTGCGGATTTGCCGCTAATGAAAGTTATGGGAATAGTGCCGAAATTCTTCTTAAAAAGAAGATGAGTAAAACCGACAAGAAGAAACAACTCGGAAATGAAATGTTCGGGGTGGCTGATGAAGAATTCGCAGGCGAGCAAAAGGATCTAGCGGCGCTCTTGTGTGGCAGTAAAGTATCACTCAAGAAGATGTTTGGTATTGAATCGGTCGAAGATTATAAATTGAGCTTTGCGGAAGGGGTCTTTGAAGATAAAGTTCCTGAAATCGAGGAATATCTAGCAGGCGTCGAGAATGGGATGGACTTAGTTTTGACTGCGAAGCAAATATACGACTACGTTTACCTGAGTGATTTGTTGCGTGGAAGCGATAGTATTTCTGCGGCGATGGTTAGAAATTATGATCAACATCAGAAAGACTTGAGAGAGATAAAGGATGCGCTGAAACCTTTCGAAAAAGACTATAAATATTTCTTTAAAACTGAGGAAACGAAAAAGGAAGGGGAAATTTTCTATGCTGCGTATGTCGGCAAGGCATATTCTCAGGATAAAAAAGGTCGCAAGAAGAGTTACTCTGTAAGTCAGGAAGATATTAACAAGGAACTCATAAAACTCTTTAAAGCTCATAATATTGACGGGGATTTATTAAAACGTGCCGAGGAAGGAATTTTATTACCGAAACAGCGTGGCTTTGCGAAAGGCACGATTCCGCAACAACTTCACCATAATGAGCTAAGATTGATTCTTGAAAGACTTGCTCGGGATTATCCTAGCTTCGCTAAAGAGGTTGCCGGTGAAAGCGAGGGCTACAATACAGCGCTGAAGAAAATCGAGAGAATTCACGATTTTAGGATTCCATATTATTGCGGCCCAATGTTGTCAAGAAGCGAAAGGAAGACTACTTTCTCCTGGGCTGACAGCGAAATAAGAGAAATTGTGCGTCCATGGAACTTTGATGAGTTGGTAGACAAGAGCGCTCGTGCGGATAAGTTTATTTCTCGCATGACAAACGAATGCACTTACGTAATAGGTGCCGATGTATTGCCAAAGAATTCTTTTGCCTATCAGAAATATATGGTTCTAAATGAACTAAATAATCTGAAAATAAATGGCGTTAGGATTGATAACGAGACTAAGCAAAAGATTTATGATAAGGGATATTTGAGTGGAGAACTCAGGGGGAATATTTCCTTAGGGCAACTTAAGAAGTGGATGAATTCCAACGGTATTTTGGGCGATGGCGATGAGCTTGGTGGGACTAATGAGGTGAAAGTTTTGCCAAAGCTTTCTACGAATGCTGATTTTGCTAGAATTTTGGGTGACGACTTCAGTAAGAGATATGAAACAAAGAAGCTTGAGAAAACCGTTGAATTAATAACGATTCTCAATAATGAACGCAAGATGCTTGCAGAAAAGATTCGGGAAGAGCTAGGCTGTTCGGATGAGCAGGCTACCAAGTTATCGAAGTTGAATTATAAAGATTGGGGCAAGTTTAGTGAGATGTTCTTGGCGGGAATAATGGTCGAGATTTGCGGCAGAAAGATGAGTATTCTTGATGCGCTTTGGGAAACTTCACATAATCTCATGGAGTTGCTTGGTGGCGAGTTTGAGTTTAAAAATGAGCTCGATAGAATTAATCGAGATAGCGCGAAAGAGCAGAGTGACGAGATTACTTATGAGATGGTTAAGGAATTGTACTGCTCTCCTGCCGTTAAGCGCACGGTTTGGCAGGCGATAAAAATTGTCCAAGAAATAAAGCAAGTAATGGGCTGTGCTCCGGAGAAGATTTTCTTGGAAGTTACACGGGGCGAAGAGAAAGGCGAAAAGAAGATTAAGCTTGCGCGCCGCAAAGATTTGATCGAAAAATACAAGCAAATCAAGACGCAGGAAGCAAAAGATCTATTAAGTAATCTTGATAAGAAATGCGAGGATAGAGACTTGCAGTCAAAGAAGCTTTTCTTGTACTACTGCCAGATGGGGAAGTGCGCATATTGTGGTAAGCATATTGACCTGGAAGAGATAAATAATAACCAACTTTGCGACATTGACCATATTTATCCACGTTCAAAAACCAAGGATGATAGTATTACGCGCAACTTAGTTTTGGTCCATGCGGAGGAAAACCGCGAAAAAACAAATGATTATCCTATTAGAGATGATATTCGAAACGAGATGCTTGGTATTTGGGGTGCTTGGTGTCATGCTGGGCTAATTACTAAGGAGAAATACGAACGCTTAACTCGTGCTACTCCGTTAACTGATGACGAGCTTGCTGGGTTTATTTCTCGTCAGATTGTCGAGACAAGCCAGTCCGTGAAGGCGATTCGAGATTTAATCCAACAGTATATGGCAAAAACAAAGGTCGTAATGGTAAAAGCTGGCGGAGTTTCGGATTTGCGTCATTTCTATGGCTATTCTGGCGATAA
>Ga0181612_114202_pt1 | contig 25100 bp, 9 predicted proteins | sample HoacroProtozoa21_FD_119630 | JGI IMG/M metagenome (GOLD analysis project Ga0181612, IMG submission 119630) | Hoatzin crop microbial communities from Cojedes, Venezuel. Combined Assembly of Gp0051906, Gp0051904, Gp0051908
AGTGTATTATTAAAAAAATATGTTTATGCATTCCCCACCCTTAATAAGATTGCAAAAATACTGATTTATTTTACAAAACACTTCAACGTCATCTAATGCAAAACTTGAGAAAAATGGCAGGCATGACTATTTTAATTGGAGGGTGCAAGAAGTGCCAAGAATTGCTAGTGTTTTCCTTAACCATGATTTGACATTGATTATTTCTTCCTCAAAGAGAGTTTTCACAGAAGGAGTCAGCAACAGTATTGACTAACTGTTTTTATTAAAAAAAAAGAATAAAAAGGAGAGAGACATATCTGGAAACAGTAATTGTTCTCATAACTTGCAGTATCGGATGCCAACCTGTCTTGAGACTGCATGGCTTGGGTCTTTATAGCCCCATGAATCTTCTTAGGGAAATGTGAGTTAAATATGAACAGCTAATTAAATCTGTCTGTGTCCCTAAATATGATAGAAATGTTATTATCAGCTACAGGGCCAGCTGTCACCTCTTGATTATTGTGAGACGATGAGTGGACATGTTCTGTGAACCTTTGAACAGGTGTAACCCAGACAGGTTTATTAAAACACGATAGCAGTAAGCGTACAAGTATTTGAGGCATTGAGATTTGACAGGGTGATCGTAGAGACAGAATATGTTAAATACTCAGAGATGTCAGTTTGGTTCTCTAACTGAAGAGGCAATGCACAAGTCAGAGCTACTGTCAGTTTATGTACATTGATGTCTTTCAGGGAGGTCTGAACTATCAAAGGCAGAGTCATTTAAGATATACATGCAAAAGAGGATTCTTTTATCACCACTGTGGCAAACGTGCCCACTTTTATGTGTAGGAATCTGTATGAGTGTAACTCTTACCTTGCTCTACTAATTCATTTTTACCGTGTATCCAGTATCCTCTGTTATTGGTATGCAAGATATAAAGTTAGACACTTAACATTTTTGCCTGACCTTGGAATCTGGGGGAAAAAGAGATTTTCCTACTTTCAGATTACTATATTATCTTTTGTATCGTGGTGAGAATAGGAGTTTGAGCTCTTTCAGCATTCAGGAGGAGAGGTTGTTCTCAGGAAATTTGATTGCTGTGAAAACCCTTTTGGCAAACAGCAATGAGATCCAGAGCAGCACTGCAGTCTGAGTGCCGCAGAGGTTTTGCCTTTTTCCTTGCATGCCGCCGTAGAACCAATTGATTTGACAGTTCGTTGTTTGCCCAGGTGCTACCACTGTAAAGCGTGTTTTACTCAGTCCTTACTTCTCCCCAGAGCAGGGCGATAGCTGATACAATTTTTGCAAACAGACATCAAAAGCTACGTACGTCTGTGTTCAGGTGTGACTTCCAGAGAACAGCCTTTATGTCACATGGTCGTTAGAACTCCACACTTATTAAAGGGACTTACCTCATTAGCGTTTTTGTGGACCTATGAGGAATGACAGCACAGTATCTCAGTGTGTCCTTTCTGAAAGGCGACACTTTCATACGCTGAGAAAGGTGAGAATAGCTCTTGATTCAGGAAGGCCAGTTGTTAATAAGAGGTCAATAGGAAGTATGTAGGAAAGGCAATTAGCAGAGCCCTGTGGTGCGTATATTCATAGAGAAGGGCCTCATAACAAGTCATAGTGAGAATGGAAAAGGACAGATGAATTAGGAGTCAGAGAAAAAATAAGTGAACATTTTTCGAATTATAGTCCTGTATTAGGATCAAAGAATCTCCTGAAATCCTTGAGACTGTGTAGTCATAAATTAATTTGTACTCAAACAGGGGTGGAAAGAACTAGTCCTGTTAACACAGTGCAGGATCCTTACCTGGTCACTCATATTTCTGATTCATTGGAGTTTAGGGAAGAGAGAAATTGTTATAAGCCAGCCAGCTACTGGATCAGCTCATAAAAAGATCTTGCTGGTGTCTTGGTGTATGACCAGTTTTTACACATTTTACTCTGAGTGTTCTTTATTTGTGCTGAATGGTTATTTGTGCCCTTTTCTCTCACTTTTTAACTCTTACAGCTTCTTTATTTCAACCTCATTCCACTAACCTTCTGTGAAAAAAAAGCAAAAGAACAAAGTGTTTATAAATTATTTAGCCATTTATCCTCATATTGTGTTGTTTCCCTTCCACAATACAACTGCCTTGTCTGCTTAGTCTGAATTTTAAACTGTGGGCTACCAGTTATATCTTATTCTCTATGCAGTGGCTGATACAGTTGGGCTGTCTCTGCTTCTGAGTGTTCTTGTAATATATGCTTTTCTTATAATTAATAAAATGAGATAAGGTAGACAGTGGAAGAATCTGACTTTGAAACAATTATACTTCTCACCTCATACATCCTACTTGCGTATAGTTTTGAAATGACTTGCTTAAGGAGGTGCAGGAGATCTAGAGCAGTGAACAGGAGCTCTCTGTAAAAGTGACCATGGTTTGGAATTTATGGGTGTTCTTGCAGTGAAAACAGAATGAAGTTGAGGGAATTTGCAAGAGGAAAACAGCAGAACAGGATGTAATTCTTGGAAAATATTAGAAAGCTAAAATAAAATTGTCTTAGTTCTAAGTGTCTCATATTTGACAGTTTTAACCTACTCCCAACTTGCTTAAATGTGCAAGCTGTAAAAGTAAAAATGTTGCAAGTCCACTCTCCACAAAGTGTAGCAGTGGTGAGAATTATTTGTGACACTGCCAATTAGAGAGATTTCAGTCAGAAATATGATTACTAAATAGATAGCGTTCATTTATAATTAATGGGTTGAATAAGTTCCACACACGAACTGAATAACCAGTCTGTGAAAAGGACGTTTTACCTGTAAGTAGACCGAAAGACTGATTGTAATTTGCTCAGTCCCAGCTTCTCTTTGGGATTTACGCTTGCGCAAAGAAAACTACCTATGCTGGTGCTTTGTGTATGTACACAACCTGCAAGCACCTTACAACACACTGGCTGCAAAGCTGGTGCTGGGCAACTTCGGTTCCTTTCTGTATCCAAATGGACTGAATATTTCTGTGCCTTGTGGCAGGGGTGTAAGGTGTTGCTACTGACACCCCACAGGCTTTGCAAAACGTGGTTTTGGCCTGAATGTGCTGAAAAAATTTGGCTGCAAGTATTTCTTTTTTTTTTTTCCCTTTTTTTTTTTTTGCCATTGAATATATTGTTCCAGTCATATCTCTTTAGTGTATCTGGTCTAATTAATATTTAACTTTTTATAGGCTGCTGGTTTAGCAGCATAATTAAGAATATACTGAGACATCCATGACAAATCTGGTTTTGAACAGTGTCTGGAAAAGAAAGATTTGACAAGCTTGCAAGAGATTTTTCCTCTTGCTCAGAATCCTCTTGGTATTTACTGAATATTTTGTTTTCTGAGTAATAAATTATAATCTTTGACTACTCTACTGTTTCTGTGTTTCTGGATTCGTCACTCCAACACAGCTGTAATTTTATCAGCACATGAAGTGTATGTAACAGTGTTTCTTGAAAGTTTAATTTTGGACAACAGTCCTAGCCTGTGCCAAAGAGAGCATTTTTTTTCCAGAGTAATATCGTATACAATCTTTCAAGACTCTCCTATAAGCTTTACTGGTCTTTGGATCATGCCCTGGTGTGGGGAGAGGGAGGATTAGGTAGACTGAGTGTAATTAAAAACACTCACTCAGTATGCTAAAACAAATGTGTGCTTTACCATACATAGAAACAAAATCCTTTGTGAACTTGGACATTGTGTAGATAATAATACTTATCAAGCATATACTGTGGAGACAAAGATTTTAGTTGGTGGTACTCAGTGTATGTTGAAGACTCGTGTGCGTTTTTTTTTAAAAACTTCATGTATTAAGAAAAAAGGAATAATTTCCATGTGGAAGTTTCTTGTTAGCAATTTCGAAAGAAGCTATCTGAATGCCTTACTTGGGTGAGAGGAGAGAAAAAGAAACACACAAGGGCAAATCTGCAGGGTATGGTTGCCTTTAGAGATAAAATTTGTCGTACGGTTGCCAACAAACATGTTTCATTTCCCACCATTTCGTTTATAAATGTATGAAACCACTAGGTAAAGAATAATATTGCCCTTTTGAATCCTTACCACCCTCAATAGAGTTTAAATCCGGTGCATGTGTTTTACATGCAAGTCAGGTCTATACCCAAATGCACAGTTGTTCACTTTTATATTGCTTATAGAAATTTGAATGAGAGTTCTTGATCAAACACCTCTGAGCTTTGGAACATCTGAAGCCAGGTCCAAATTTTGAGACTGGGTATATGTCTAGTTTTAAACAGTCTATAATTTAATTTCTGTTACGAAACTTTTTCTCAATGAAGGTTGCAATAAATGCTTCAAGCTATGTCTGCGTTAGCAGGCAGCGTGGTGCAGCAGGAGCGGATCAGTCGGTATTGAGGACCTGGCATCCACCTCATGTGTTTGAGGGAGGGGCTGTTTAGCTCTGGTTTGGTTCTATGGGCTGAATTCCCATTAGTGGTTGGTGTGCATTAGCAGTGCTCCCAGAGATCATCTGCTAGTTGAATTTCGTCGTGAAGAAAACCCCTTTGTGCCCTCCGAAGCTGTTGTGTGATGTGAACCGAAATGCAGGGGGTGGGAGTGACGGGGGGTTTACTTTGAAGAGCATACTTCTGATCTGAACAGAAGTGCGTCTCATTTTTAAGTGCTGAAATGTGATTGAAAAACTGAAAAAAGTAACTGACTTGATGGGAACAATGTAGTTTCTTTTAACTACTTTAGAGAAGTTTTTAGGTTTCAAATTGTGGGCAACACTTCAGCATTACTTAAAAGCCCAAAAGCATATGTCTTGGAACAATTAATACAGAAGTACCATATAAATTATTCTGTGTGTTTTCAGATGCAATTCTTGTTTTACTCATTTTGAGAATTGCAGTTTCATATAGATTTTTACCATCTCCCAGGAGAGCCCTGCTGTTTATGCAGCAGTAGCCTAGCTGAGGAAAGCTTTTTCACACCTGTTGATCAGCGTCTGAAGAGTTGAGATTACAAGCATGTGAAGTCACACTTACTGTCTTTCTCTCCATCTAAAAATAAATGCCATGGCTCTCTTCGGCTTGTAATATATATCTAAAACAACCTGGACACAGCTGAGGGGCATTGTAGCATTAAGCTATCATGATTTACTGGCTATGCCATTCTTAAGCCAGCAGATAAAGTAGATGACATTTCTTTAGCTGGATGCTTTGTAAAGACTTTGTGCCAGGAACTGCTGACATTCTACTGAGATAAAGAATTTGGCCTTGAGTATGCAATAGAGAGAATTGCTATATCTTTCTCTCACATTTAGATCTCTGTGTTCAATTCCCCGAGACTGAAGTGACCGTAGGATGAGATATCCTGTTTTTCTTCTCTATCAGGATCAAGGGTTTTAGAATCTGCATTAACTGAAAATCTTTGTTTCCTTATGTTATATCAGTGTAAAGCTTTTCATGTAGGTTGGTAGTGGCAATTAGATAGGCGTACCTTCTCATTCTATTGAAGTCATGCCCGACCTCAAACCTCTCAAAATAGATGATGCAATACCACTGAACTTTCCCCAAAGTACTGGCATCAGGTCATGTTCTGTGACTTTCTTTTAACCTAACAGTTCTTGTATCTACATTTCTGAGAGTTTCCCCACATTTCAGATTGGCGTGTTTGGCTTGTTGAAGAGAGATTGGTTTGGGGTCTTCAGTTTTGAAAGTACATGATCTCATTCAGTTTTAGAAAGCTAATTTTGCCCAGATTATATACTCCAGTGCCTGATACATTCTTGCCAGCGGTTTGATAAATCTGAAGCATACTCCTCTGTCAGGCTGAAAATGCCAACCTTCTATTACTGTCAAGTCACTTGACACTCACACTTTGTCATTTTTCATACCAGTTGAAAAGAAATACAGAATCTTTATCGTATGTAGTAGATTTATTTTTACCTTCAGTTACTCTACAAAGAAATGAACATTAAGCAAGTATTTTAAAACACCGATGACATTTTAGGTTTGTAAAAATAGACATTATGTGGACTCTCAAAAGGATTTTCAGATTTATTTTATGAGCTTTATCAGAGGAAAAATGTAAATGCTACACATAGCCTCCATGATACATGAGGAGCAGAATTATGTTTTGTGCCCAAAAATAATTCAGGAACTAAACTTTAAAAGGGTGCAAGACTTTTGTTATGTCTGCTTTTGATATGCAGACAGAAATTATAAATACAGTGACAAAAAAGTTTTTAAAAAATTTAAATTCTGAAATAATACTTTAAGACATTTTTAAAAGTCTTTGAATATGTGGACATTGTATTTCAAGCTTTAGGATTCATCCGGATTTTAAAAATAAATTTAAAGTACGTAGAGCTTCTTATTTTGATTCTATATTCTTCTTACATTTTAAGCTTCTTATATTGTAGAATGAGAAAAGTATATAAGATTGTTTGCCACTGAATTGTTAATTTCTGCTAGTCTTGTAGACTTGATGTAAAATTTTGTAGCTTTTTCTACTTTAAAGCAGGTTCAAAATACCCCAATAAATCAGTTATGAATAGTGTTGATATTTTTTTAAAAATGGTAAGGTTCGCTTTGTCGGTCAGGTGTGTGTATGTATGTAGCTGGCACCTACCTGAAAGCAATGTAGCCCATAAAAAGTTTCAGAAATGGATTTAAAAACTGTATTCTTTCAGCTTTTTTTTTCCTTAGGACTTCACCAGGCCTTTTAGAAAAGATCTTTCCTTTGCATATTTTAATTAACATTTATTTTTAAAGTTGTCCAAGTTTTAATTTAGCAGTGATAAAGATATTATGATGATATTTCCCTATTGTTTCTATTATGGAAATTGAAAGACAGAGATGCAAGAAAGCAGTACCATTTTCTGCAGAAATGTTTTAAAATTTACTTTCAATTGGCAGTGAGTTTCTGTTTGTGTGGTTTGATTTTTTTTTTTCAAAAACTAGTGTATGTGTGTGCATCCCTTACAACAAATTTCTGCTAAGTGATGTGAAAGCTGATTTCACTGCAAATCATTAAAACAACGTAGAACTTCTGTTTTGCTTCTTACTAAACAGTCTTTATTACATGAGTCATTTTACTGTATGACTTGATATTTATTCCTTATCACAGTTGCTGCATCAGAAAATTAAGTCAATATAACCCCAAATTCAAAGCAAAGTAAGCAAAATCTATTTGGGGCATACATCACTGGTAGTCGAATAATACATGGTGGAAGCAGACCTGAACAACTGCTTGGTTTGTACTATCCATGTAAAATAGCTGCTCTTCTAATGATCTGTCAAGTTTCTACATTTGTTAGGGCCCAACCTGTAACACTTTGATGGCTTTGGTGTTTGCACAGATACTTGCACAGATCTATGTTAAAAATACTATCTTGATTACAGCACTTATGTATATGCTGTAGCAATCATGTAATACCTCAGCTGTTTCACTTTTTGTATTCCAGTACGGCTATTTTCATGTATAATTCATTGAGTGGTATTGGCAACTTCAAAGACAACATTTTAACAGAATTTTACTGGTATAATATGCTACTGGTGGCTAGCAGGGACTTCCACCTCCCTCAGAATCCCACACGAAAAGGTTTAAAAGCTGCTACTTTGGAATCAGGCAGAAGTCCTGACAGTTGTACTGCAGTTCTAAGCTGTTCATGGCGTTTTGTGTGCATGCATATATTCGTGTGTTAACAGAAGACTAGCATTTTGGGTACACGGTGACTGCTTCATATCCCTCTGGTGGCCTCATGCGAGCCCGTGCGTGAGCTTCACAGTATAGCTGGCCCTCCACAAAGAAGTAGCCTTTTTGTTTCAGGTTGAGATTGCAGTCAGAGCACACAAAACATTCTGGGTGCCGGTATTTATCACGGGCTTTCACCACTGTTCCTCTATAAGGAAACAATAAAAAGAAAAAAATAATTAATTCATATGAATTTAAACTGGGAAGAAACTACAATATGACACAAAGTAAGTTCTATGTTTATCTTAAGGCTTTCAGGTTGTTCGTCTGGTGGTTCTGCCAACTGCTGTAAAACTTAAGGTTGGAAGCTGAGTTTGAGTAAGTGACAGAAAATGCAGTAGAGTTGATCACACAGTTCAATCGTTCATTGGAAAACTAGAGTTTGAAAAAACACATTTGGTTACAACACAGAAAGTACAGTCTAACCAATCAAAATGGTGACAAAAAGAGGTTAAAAAACACATTTCCTCAGTTACTGTGTTCTCTGAGCTCATCAATGTCTGTGTTCTTTGCTGAAGTTAGTGAAGTCATTCAGATAGAAATCTGGTAGTTTTAAAACAGGCCTCCAGAGCTTTCTGGACACTGCCACTGGGTTGGGAGAAGGATCTTTGCACTACCAAGAAACTTTAGAGACTTCACAGCCTGAGACAATGCAGCACACAGGTAACTGCTGGTTTTATAGTGTATGTGTTCATGATTGACTTGCAAAAGGTCCTGAGAAATCTTATTTACAGCCTTGATGGTACATTGTCAAAACTGAAATAAACTGTAGCGAAAGTGTCTAAAGTACAGGTTAATAATTTGGGATTTAGAAAAATACATTTTTATATCTCTGTTCTCTAGAAGCTTTTTTCTACTGGTGGAGACGAAGACCGTCACTTGGAAAGCATTCCTGTAGCCTGCGGTGGTGTTTGAGGGTATGTGCTTGAGCTAAAGATTCTTAAAACAAAAAAGAAACGACTTACAGAATCCCATTCCCACACTTGTCGCACAGTGGCACTTTCTGGGCACCAGGCATGGCAGTAGGTATCTTTGTCACAGGTGCTTTCACACTTCTTGTACCCACAGGGCGTCCATCTGAGTACCAAAACAATCCGGTTATGCACAGACTAATAGAAAAGCATCTGATGCAGTTAAATACTTTTCCTATAAATATACTTCTGGATGCATTAATAGGCTTTCACTTATATCAACAATGAAGTTTCTCTATACAAGTTTAGTGGGCTAGATTCCACCTCTTTGGAATCAGGAAAAATATTGTGTAGCTGTAGCCAAAAAGCAAGGACAAAAGTGATTATAGATATAGTGCTCTCTGTCTCATGGACGTCGCCTGATTCTCTGATAGTAGGTCTTGGGTGTAGCAGGAGAGGGAGGAGGATTTGGCTTTAACATAGCAACAAAACATAGTCAAGACCTATTGTTAGAAAGTTTCTTATTTATATAGCTAACCATACAACAAATTTAGAAAGATTAGTAACATGATACAAACACAGAATTATAGCGAAACACAAGAAAATTCCAGGCAAAAAACCTACAATGATATTTATAGACAATTAGATGTATTTATCCCTTCTCTGGTAAATACTGAGATATAAAAATTAAAATTTTAATTATTTACCTTTTAGGTTAATTTTGGTTGCATTTTATTTTTTACACACTGTAAATATAACAAACTTGCAGCCTTTAGTAATGATATTTCAAAACTTCTTAGTTTGAAGGAAATATGACAGTAAATTATATTGTCCTCTTCAGATTTACATTTCAAATGAAGAGGACATGGGTGAAAATTATTTTAGGAGTTGGTTTAAATTTCTCTTTTCCTGGATGTGGAGGAAAGTGTTTTCTTTCTTGGGGTCATGAGTATATGCAGCTTGTCCCAAAAATTCTATCGCATAAAACTTTTTATCATTCAGTTAAAGTCAAGTTTGTATATTAACGATTTTAATATCTGAGAAGAAATTCTGAAAAGTGTGACTAACACCCCCGTTTTATTCACACAGGAGATTGCAATTGCTAGCTATAAAAGCAAGGAGGAAAAATGTTAGGAGATTGGTGTGCTATCTGTAAGATTCAGAATGATTTGGGCTTTCAGAAATTCTTATAGCTCTGGTCTCTCATATTTTCTTCTCAGATTCCCCCTTCCCACAAACATTTAAAAATGCTTTGCACAGGTAGAATATGTCATTATTAACCACTTTCCTCGGAGACTAAATTCTGGAGCACCTTAAAGGAGCCAGACTGGCGAGGTTGAGTGGGCTCCTCCTGGTTGGCGTGCAGCATCTTGTACACGTCCGACTGAGGCACTGAGTTGGGAGCTGGGTCACTGTGTCACAGGGAGGAAGAGCAGATAAAGCGCTTTAACAAACACGACTTTCAACCAAGAGCTCTACCAGGCACAGAATACGATTCAGGAAACAAACGTAAAGACCATGTGTTTCTGCAGCTACCCAGGTAGCATTGCTTTATGTAGCCTAGTCTTGATCTAAAAAGTGCTGAAGAAAATACCTGTGTGATTGTTGTAAAAACAGATCTACACACTCATGAGAGTATTTCTGCAATGACTGTTCCGGCTCTAACGGCATTTGGAAGCAGGCCAGTACCTGTGTTTCACCTCAGAGCAGTTGCATTCCTATAACTGCTGTGTTACCAGGTGCTCTTTGGTACGGCATCCAGAAGTTCCATTTTCACAGCGGCTGGCCTCAAGAATGTTGTGAAAATCCCAGCTCATATCTTTACATATGTCAGCCAAAACTGAAGCAAACAAATCTTTTGGGAGAAGATCATGACGTGAAGGTGTTTTTACTTTTCTGTGTTGGCTCGATCACTAGTTCCTGTAGTGATTATTTGGCTAAGATAATTGTTACTTATTTAACTTATGGAGATGACCAAAAAGAGTGAAAGAGGCATTGTATAGTAGGAAGCATCGTAAGGTGAACACTGATGGATGGAAATTCTATTTCTCAATTTAATTAGAGTGGGACATGGCTTACTTTTTGTAATGCCAATTTTATGTTAAAAATATAAAGTAAATTGTTGTCCAAACAACAGCTGATGGTTGAATTTCCAATGACCCGCGAAAGAAGATTTTACCAAGAATATTTCATGGTGTTTTAAACTGTGCTAAATGTTCTAAATTGATCATGAGATCTGAGAACTAACATCCTGAGTCACTGAGAGGAAGAGTAGATGAGTATATGCACTGGCAGGAATTAGGCTGAACGTGTGGCATCTGCAGATTTCAAACTGCTACTGGGACTAATTAGAAAGGCCTAAGTTTACATAAATATCCAGTTCAAATTTCCTGTTACAACTGGCCTCCCACTGTCTGTTCAACCTTAGGTAAGTTTCCACTGGAAATAAGCAACTAATTCCACAAGGAGTTAGACTGGGCTTTCATTCACATGGTTTGGTGTGTTTCCCAGGGTAGCATCTAAGCTGTCAAACAGCACAGTAAAGGCAGTGGCAGTTGGGCACTGACCCCTGTTGCTCCTGTTAATTGTTTGCATCTTCATCAATCAACAGATTGCTCTGAGCCGTCTTTAAGCTGGTGAAGACACTACCACTTTCTTTTCCTGTCATAAGCTTTTAATGAATAGAAGGAGCTTAGTTTTTACAGTTCTCACCAATAGCAAATTAAAACCTTGATTCTCTACTAAAATATACTAAAATACACTAAAATATTTCTAAATATCAAACAAGTGATAAGATATTTACATACAGAATGCAACAAATAAGACACAAAGGTGTGAGAGAACGTTTCTAAAAGCATACATACTGAAAACCAGTCCCATGATAAAAGAGACATTTCCAGCCTGTGTAGAGAGTCAGTTCTCAAACTGGGAGTGCCACAAGCATATGTGAAATCTGATTACCCTGGGCTTAATCTATGATTTCAGAATAAAGAAAAAGCAAATTTTTCTTTTATTCTTCTGTAATTATAGTGATTGAGGATAGTATTCATGCAGTAGATTAACATCACTCTGCAAAGACTTCATGAACTACAGTATTCATCAGATAAGGTGAACTTAAATACTTCTATATAAATAGGAGTTTTATGGTTAGTAAGAGCCCAATTCTACAAGGTGCTGAAGAAGGCTTATTGGTGCCAGTGATTATTGCTTATTTAAAATATTAGTAATTGCTTTAGTTTACACCATACATATTATGAATTATTAACTTAAATACTGTTGTAAAACAGAAAAATAAGTTGCTATTATAAAAAGGTAAAGATGAAGAAATATGAATGATGAATTCTCCCTTGAGAAAAATGAATAGTGCTTTAAAACTTTTTATTGTATAATCATTGTTGTTACCCAGATACATAAGGTTCCTACCTGACTTTTAGTTATTGCAGTGGATAAAATTCGTAAGTCAGAGGTGGCTTAGCAGGCTGACAAGGAAAATTCTGGCTCTTTTTGGACAAGAGCTAGTGGTACCGAATGAATTGTCCTGAATGGGAGTTAGATATCTACAACACTATAAAATTCTACAAGATGTCCTAAGCTTCATAACCTGAATTTCAACAGTTGAAATAAAATTGAGTTAATAATAACAATAATATTGTATAAATTCTTAATAAGTTGTTAAATGGTTATTAAATAAATAGTTATGATAACAATAATAAATAGTTTTGAATTTTGGAGGGAATCAGAATCGCTTGATTTGGAGTGATCAGTCAGCTAATAGTCCAGGTAGTATCATCTGTTTTTATTTATTAGCTACAAATACAAGATTATTTCCTATGAAATATTTATTTGTAAATTCTGAAAGACTCCTTTAATACTTTGGGTTAAAAATCGTAAGTTACTAATACTTTAATTGAAATATTGAATGGCTTTAAATGACTTAGGTTCTCTCTAACCCATTTACCCATTTTTGTAGAAACAGTGTGATATTATTAAAGATCATGATTTTTGGTAAATTCTAAATTTGTATATCCATTAATATTAAAGATACTGCTCTAATTACCTTATTATGGGTGTTTCCCCCAGAGCTGTAGAAACTTGGCCTTGCAGTGTTTCCATGATATTGTCATCTGAGTACAACTGCATAGGTGTGTTAAACTGAGCGTGTACGATCTTGACACCGGGAAGCTCCATTTCCAAGGGAATGTTAGGGGCCATCTTAGACACTGCTTTCAGCTCGGTAGGGCAGATGGAGCTAACCGTGCTAATTGAAGAGGGGGTGCTGCGTCCACTGCCACAGTCAATCCCCGAAGGAGTGCTGCATCCACTGTGTTAATAGCCAGGTTACAGAAGAGTGTGCAACGCGTATCGGATTATAGAGAATAGAGAGAAAAGTACAGGAATACGGTGATGTTAACAGGGCTGAAAAGCAGAAATAGAACCGATATGGAAAAGCAAAAGTAGAGAAAGCAGAGAAAAGCAAAAGTATGTGTATTCACTGAAAAGTATTTTCCTGTAAAAAGTATCAATGCCAGTTATAAAGCAGTCCTTAAAATTCTGGCATGCATTTGCTTTCAAGATCGTAAAAATTCTTTGATAGATTGAATAATTCACAACATAATATTACTTCACATTTTTAATGCCAGATTTTGTTGAGGATTAACTAAGCCTCCCTAAAATTCTTTGTTCTAGATGAGTAACTCTTAACATCTGCAAACGGGCAGCATACAAAGGTTGTGCGAGTTGTCCGTGCCAGTGACAGAGTAAACACCTGCAGTACTGGAATCCTAGACACATCGTCCCAACCCTGTACCTCACCATCATCTTAGTCCACAGTTGAAGAGACTGGAATGGTGTGAAGTAACGAATGTGACATTTCCTGTATTTCCTTAAATTCTACATTAAGACAGTTATTAATCTTTTAAAATTAGTTTAACAACACATTTCATGTTTTTAATATTTGTTGAACATTTCAAAGAAGAAAAGATACTAAAACAGCCAGGCATACTTTTGCATTTCTCAGTCACAGTGTTTCCAGTAGAATGTGAAGTGGTCCTTCACAAGAGCAATGGGTCTGTATTCAGAGAGTTAATTATACTGCTTTTGAAGTAGATTTTACATATAATTTATATATAATAAAAAAGATGTACAGTTTTTTAGAAATATTAATGTTGCTTGACGTTACTGAAGTAAAGTTACTGCACACCAATTTGACATCTCTGGAAAAGGATTAGTAAAATAATGTGAAGATTAAGCCCAAAGGCTTCTTCAGTGTCACTGTTTTAACACTTCAGTCTTTTTTCTCTATAGCACCTCAGAGGCTTCCTTTCTTATGGGATATTTCTTTGCTGTTGCAATGTAACAGCACATAACCCAGGCTTCCCACAGTCATTGGTCACCATTTACTTGATGTTCAGGGCTGTGAGATGGTAGATGCTTAATCTCTTCCTCCAACCTGTGTAGCAGGGTTGTGGTTAGTTCTTTGCAAGCTGAATGATTCTGTGTAAACCTGGGAGAATACTCATTTCCTAGTTTGATAGTACAGTACTCTGCCCAGTAGCTACTCTTGGGTGGAGATGATCCAAAATTCTCCCTTTGATTCAGAGGGTGATTTGTGTAGGACCACTTTCTCAAAAATGTAGAGAGAAATACATACATTCAAAAATGCATTAAAAGAAAGCTAATTCCAGAAATTGCCTTAAAGCAAAAGTACAGTTCTGCATCACTGCCTAGCATGAGCCAGCCAAAAATTTCACATGGGGCCAACTTATAAATTTGTAGTCTTTTCTTTTAGAAGAATCAAGACCACCTTTAGATCCTTCATTAGAGTAAGTTTTGTCAGTGCTCATAGTGTTAGTAAATGGAAAGTAGCAGGCAAAGGCCAGCACAACTCTTGCTATGAGCAGCCAAAGTAATGTTAAAACAGAAGAAATTATAAATATGAATAACATATAATCATAGATTAAATATAATTTCCAGTTAGTTTTGACAGAGTAAAGTCCAAAATCACGGCTAATGTCAAATCCATTAGCTCAAACCCACAGGCCAGAATCAGCTCTTCCTTTAGTCAAAGTCCAAACAGTGTGACAACCAAGGTTTTCTAGATGTAACGCCCTCTGTCAGAGATTCTGCAGTTTGTAACCACAGACTGCTCCAGTGCTTGAACACCTGACAGACAATATCTCGCATCAGTCAGGCGCTGTTGAGCTTCCTTGCATTTTTAGCCTCAGAGTTTGCATTGTTTTTTCCCCTCTGTATTTAATAATGTAAACAATAGCAGCATTTCTTCCCCAGTTACAATAGAGGAATATTACACTAAAATGGTGGATCTAGATATATAAGCCTTTCTGCATTTTAGAGCTTTATGTGTCTGTGGCATCAGATGGTTCTCCTATTTTAGCTCTGCATTAGGTTGCATTCTGAATAGAGGTCTGCTGAAAAGCGAACGTAAAATCTCCGAATGGCCTAGATGTCAACTTATACAACTAGCTATCTTGTCTTTAGCAAGTTAACAAATGACATGCATTTGCATTTGGACAGAATAATTTCAGAGTGCCACAGATTTGTAAGTATACAATATCTGGTGCTATGCTGCAAGCTGAATCATGTTCATGAATACAGTTATTTCAGACTCATATCTGTATAACTGAGAGGGGAGTGTGGACCCGCTTTCTTTTGGAAAGAGAGATTTGAATTTCAAGCCTGATCTCTGCAAGTCAACCATTTCAGGTTTTTTTTCATTTCAGTGTTAGGCTATATAACTATAAGTAAGTTTCAAATGCATCAGTAGGCTTTATTAATGTGAATGGTGAATATCCATTAAAAAATAACACCATGCATCCAAATCCAGCACAGCACTCAGAGTTTATAACCTGCTTCGGCCTGAGACTACGAAAGGTTTGGGCCGAATATTATGCTTGTGTTCAAAGTAGTTCATATCCTGTAAAGAAAAGAGGGTTAAATTAACTTTCTTTGGCCTGTAAATGCTTATTTCTAGTTAAAAAACATCTAAAAAAGTATTAAAATTGTAACCATGAAGTAACCGTGTTTAATTTGTACATTCCTGGTACTCAAAATACAATCCTTTTAGTGTTCAGAAACATTTGGAGTAAAGTGCAGTTAGAAGAGAGAATGGTACGTAGTGTTGCAGCCCAACATAGAAGGCAAAGATTAGCTACCTGCAGCGTTGCTACTACAGGAATATGAATGGATAGTTTCCTGTGTTGGAAAAAATTGCTTCATTTATCACTGTTTTTTTGGATAATCAATAAACTCCTGATGATCAGAAAAAAACAGCAAGAGCTGGACTTTGTAATTGAAAACAGAGCATATAGTGATATACCACAGATAACTACGTATTACAAGTAAATACCAGTACTCACTGTTGCGATGAGTTGGGAATGAGACCCCTCAGTTGTCCGTGAAGCGCATCTTGAATATTGCCAGATGAATACAGCCCAATTGGAGAATTATAGGAGGAGCTCACTACCTGTCTTTTGTCATCAATATTTGCTGCTGCAACAAAAGGCTGGGCCCTTCTGTTGTGAGCTGTACCAATAGGCTTGAATTCCTGTACGTGATAGGCAGACAAAACACACAAAGCTACAATGCACACCAAAGCTAGTCATGAGTACAACTGACAACATCAGTATTGTTAATCTCTGCATTTTTTACTTTTGCGACTTGGTTATTTTTTAACTGGTGCAAGCATACTATATTTTTCCATGAATTTTCTATACGCTGCTGAAGCCAGACACATTCAGAGAGAATGATTTTCCTGCCTCAGGGCAAACAGAAGGCATTCCACATTTGTAAATAGTGTGCAACTTTAAGAAGAAATGAGAAAGATGGATATTATAGTAACCTGTTGGATTGCTCTCCAGGTTTTGCAGTTTGCGTGCTTTTAGAAACATTTGATGGACAGTTAGCTTAATTGCTCTCCTTTAGTGCTATTCTCTGGCTTCTGCTTCTTTGTTACATACTGATGGAGGGACTCACAGGTGTATGAAGATTTTATTCTAAATATCTTGTCTAGAAAACGTAATTTTTAACACTTCTTTTAGCTGAAATGGTCTTGAATGTGTATCAGATTGAGAACATTCTTCTGAACTTATTCCATATTTTGAAGCATACCTTCTTCATCAAAAATTGTGATGCTGTATAATTTAAAGACAATGTGAAATCGTCACAAATAATTAAAAACCAGAAATGGGTAAACTGGAAATAATTCTGCATATGTTTCTTTATTTCTGGAGTATGATTTTGTTTATTGTTGGCCCAGATAATTTCCTCTAGTTGTGAAATTCATAGAGATAAGATCTGGAAACAAAATCTCTGATGACCTTTCAGATAACTTTCAATGTTCTTCTGTAGTGATTGGCCAGGAATGATGAAGACTCTTGACTGTGTGAAAATTTACTTATTTGTATTGTGCATATTTAGTGCAGTCCCTGTCAGCTCAGGTCCATCTCTAATCCACAGAAACACAGACTGTGGAAAAAATAGTGCTGTCGTCTGTGGAGGGTTGGTTTTTTTTCCTTCTGCACTAAGTGGGTGAGGAATGTTTGCTGCTGCAGTCCGTTAGCTTTTCCTGATGTCCTGCAGCGCTCTTTGGAGACAGTGCTGCAAGAGCACTTGAACTTCCATCCACATGGAATAAAAAGCTCTGGTTCCTAACGAATAGGTTTCTAGAATAGGAACTGGTCTCTCTTTAGAGACTGGAACTTGCAATGTTAAGATAGCAGAGATCACTAATACTGCAACTTTCATAGAGATCTTTGCCAATTCTCTGATTTGGCTTTGTTTTTGAGTGTGATAGGTGTACCAGGAATACATCTCCACTACTATAGACTATTTCTGTATTTATGTTGCTATCCCCCTGTGTCGTATGACCTGTAGGCAGTTTTAAATTCTGATTCTGCTGAATGAGATTTATTTCAGATTATTGAAGCTTGTATCTTGGGTACCAGAGCTTTTGGCTTAATTACTGTGTATAATTTATGCTGTCTGGTATTTGTTATCACATATTTTTAATGGTGACACACCCAACATCTTCAGCTTTAAAATTATTCAGGTGTAATTGTAGTCTTCCATTTATGTCTTTCAAGCTGCACAAAACAGTCTCCTTGTTCTACTAAATGAAACTCTAAACAAAGTGGGGTTTGATGCAGAAATGCCTCTTTTAGATTACCTTAGCCTTTAGGAATGCTAGAAAAATTTCCAGTTAGAACAAATACAACCTATAACCAAAAAACAAAGCAGATATTTGAATACTCAAATCCACAGAATAAATCAAGATAATAAGAGCAGATTAGGTAAGCATGGACCCATTTTTCATATCTGTAGATTTTCATTCATTCTCAGAGCATTATTTCATTTCTCAGACAATATCAAGTCTGTTCAAAGTTTTGGTGAATAATTCGCAAAAATTATGGAAACCTGAATGTGAATTGGCCCTTTTGTTTTCATTTTAAACAACAGCTTCAGAAATATATTTAGGAACAGAGCTAAGGAAAAGTCATGGTTATATAGAATGTGCAACCAGAAGACGCAAACAGTAAAAGGCAGTTTTGTTAAATGAAAATGTTTAGCAGCGTTGCACTGTAAGAGGCTACTCAAAGCAGCAATCAGATAAATGAGCACAAAGATTTTATTTGCAGTTCCTTATTTCTGTCCGATAGATGTGGGTTGCAATTAACAATCTGTATTAGTAAATGTAAATGATCTTCTAGTGTTTAGGATCATGTCTACTTAATGAAAATTATTAATGTCAAAGTATTTAAGATTTATTTAAATCCATGTATGATACAAAACGAACAAAAACAACTGTCAACATTGTCATTTCATCCCCTATTTTTATTTCTTGTTGACAAATGAACAGCACAGAAGACGTGGCACCATAATAGCATGTTTACAATATAACAGTTGTGAAACAAATATTTGCAGTTAGTTAGACTTAAATTCCATTTTCTTTTTAACTCATCTATTCATATAAAATGTCAGTGACAGAACATACAGCAGCAAAAATAGTCCAGCTCTTGTGTTTATTGGATCTCACTGAATCTGTGAAAAGTCCTCCTTTAGTTCAGAAGCTAAATGAGAACCGGAGGTCGTTGAAATTCCTAATCAGGAATATTCAAGAATCACAGTATTTAATTCCTTAAATTTTTCCTAGCTTACTGATGTCCTTTTTGCATGGCTAACTACATTTGGCATTGATACAGGTGTCAGGAGTATAATGAATGTAGCCCCCAAAGTCTGTTGAAATGCATCCAGCACGGATCATGTGATGGCGTTCCCTGGGGATAGTTGCTGTGACGGAACACAGCTGTTTACATTGTGGAGGTATCATGGGACTAAAATCTTGATCTCCAAATGCTGTTATGGAAGAAGGGGTAGGTTCTTGAAACTAGACTAGCACAATTATGTTGTTTCAAAACTTGATTGTAAGTGGTAATAGACTATAAACTTACTTTTTAGAATAGTGTGGGGTTTCTCTCCATAGATTTTTATACTTACCTATGTGTACAGTATATTTATATCTCCCAGGAATGTATAATATCTTTCATGGCCAAAAGCCTAGCCACACTGAACAAAATGTTCAAAGGCAAAGATAGAAGCAAAAAAGAAAAGCCTAAATAAAAACAATTAAAGAAATTGTGGTAATGGAAATAAATTCATTTTAGATGAGGTTAAAGGGATTGTAACTGAGAAAAAAAGTTACAGGTCATAGTGTTGTTTTACATTGACAATACAGCTGAAAGGATTTTTAAAATAATTTTATAGGATACAGTTTGCCATTTAGATTGTTTTATTTTCTCTTCCTAATTATATTCTTTGAGAACGTTATGTTCTAAATTGTTTTTATACAGAATACGATGTGGTCGTATTAGTAATACTTCAAGTAGTCTGTTACTTCCTATTATTTATCCATCACTCTATAGGTTGCTACAGACTAATGAAATTAGGTGGCTGGATTTTATGTGGGAATGTGTAGCTTTCAAGAGTGGCTCTCGGTCAGCCACTTACTGCTGCAAGTTATTTACTAGAATTGTTGCCTCGGTTTCCTCTTCCCAGAGGACAAAATAAAGAGAGCCTTCATTGTGCTGTGGCAATTGCCTGTATCAGTCTCCAAATGACTCTTTGGGGATGCTCAACATAATGCAAAAGTTTGCTGCAGTGTAAAGGTTCCTTCTTCCATAGCTGCAAGAAGGCACGGTATTTAGTTGTTTATCAGCTTTCACATAACCATTTCCAAGCATCTGTAGAATAATTTTCATTCATTTAAGCTAAAGTAAGCATTCTTTGGCCAAATATTTGGCCAAATTGCTGAACAATTTAAAATATGTTTTACTTTCATTTATAAATATCTTTTATTAGCTTGTAAATATAAATTAGATACTTACTGAGAAGACTGCGTAAGTCTAAATCTATTATTGTTATTTAGCTGGCTTATAATGTATTTTAAATTATCGACTTTCTTTTGTGAAACTTTCTTAGTGAACTTCAAAATGTCTATCTGGCTCGAATGAAAAAATATGACTACATTTATAGCATCTGTGACCTTTTGAATAATTTTAATTTTTGTATAAATGAAGGAAATGCTTTTTATAGAACTCAGTGATTTTCCATTTCTGCACACCAGTCAATGTGTACAATACTTTTGGATAAAAGCGTTTCAAATTTGAAGGACTACTGTACTGCTTTTGGATTTTTTTGCATTCATTTGGGCTTCAATGCCTTTATTTATTGTTGGATTTCAGCAGACTCTGATACGACCTAAAGAGCACAGATTATAGTTGTGCAATAATTTGTCATCTGAGGTTAAAGAAACTTTGACGTTGTACAGTTTTCACTACTGGTATACACACTGCTGGGTCTCGTGTGTTGCGGCTAAATATGCAGTAAAATTTAATTTAAAATTTCAGCAATTGTAGAAAAAAAGGCTATACTTTTTTCCACAGGGACATCAGAGTGATGGATGTTCTTGGATGGAAGAATTTAATCTAAAATGTAAATAATTCCTAGAATGGTTTAGCATATTTTTTTTTTTACAAGCATTGCTACTCTCTGGGGCCTATTATTTATTAAATATACTCAGTATTCCTGATTTTCCTAGGAAGGAAAGAAGGAGACATACTAAAACAAAGAGGTTGGCTATTTAATCTAGGAGAAACAGTTTTTCTGATTGCCCAGTGGAGACTGCTTTTCGGTAGTCTGCCAAATAGCACTTAGGGAACTCTTGTGATTTTTTCTTTTTGAGTAACTATCTTTTTTAGGAACACAGCTTTCATTCAAAGGGATTACTCTTCCGTCATACATGCCTACATGGTTTTCTCCATAGTTTTTTTTAGTGATTTTGTTCCATTGCTATTTATTTTATGTATATCCTGGCTATTCCACAAAAATATGCATTTAAAATACTTTTGTTTCTTCCCCATACTATCTCCTACTGCTGAAGAGGCTATATTATTTCTGATGAAGTTTGCTGTATCACTGAATGCAAGTTTCTAGATTGGAGAGAAGAGAGAGAACTGAAACACTGAAATGCCATATTCATGTTTGGGAGTGTCTGCGTGAAAACAGAATTGGTGGAAACATTTATTGCATAGGATTTACTGAAATAGAACCTGCACTTACATTTTTCTTGGATAGCACAGAAATAAATACTTTGACATATTTGCTTTCATCCTGGAAGGCCAAGATCAGCAGAATGCTCTTCCCTTCCCCTTCTTGAGAGAACAGCAAATGTTCATGTAGGTTAGAGAGGAATGACAAAGAAATAAAGCTCTAGTTGTAGGCAGTAACTAGCTAATTAACTATTAAGAGTACTGAGACTTCGGCTCATAGCTTTGCGCGAGGGGCTGGGTGTGAGTTTGAAGAGTGAGGAGGATTTCAACTGGTAGGATTTGCTTTGTGTATACACAAGGCTGAAGACTTTCCTGGTCCGAAGCGGTGAATGGCTTGCTTATTGATCAGTAAACGGGTTTTCTAGAAAATGGTAACTTTCAGCTCAGTGGGGTAGTATAGAAATGTACGGAAGTAAAGAGACCCAGTATTAAGGGATCTCGCTCTTTAATTAGACTGTTACATGAAAATGGCTTTTGTGACGTGAGGAGTGCGTTGCTTTGGCACTTGACATTTATTCCTGGTTGAAGAACTTCCTCATATGATGAAGAATCTCTACAAGAGTTGAAGTAACTTAAACTGTATCAGAATAAAAGGAGATATTTTCTTTCCATAACAAAGCTATGGTGATATGTACAGTTGTAAAGGAAAATGGGAATCTGTTGTAACTTGTTAATGTTTTGTTTCAGTTACATGTGAAAAATCAGAAACAGACAGTCAGATAAAGTGATGTTCATACATATCATAACTGTGATGGTTAGTATTAGCTTCAACTGGCCGATAATGGATGAAGTGCTATTCAAAGAATATTAATGACCATAAAGGAGATCATTTAGAGTGTAAAAAGGCGAACGGAAATGGGTAGGTAACTTAACAATCCATACCTGTGGTTCAGCTTCCAAATTTATCTTGAAGGGGTGCGCTTTGCCATCTTCTGAAACTTGTGGGGACCATAATTTAGTTCCTGCCCTAGAAAGAAAGGCAGAATTTAAATAACTTGAATTCTTATAGAGTTGCATACCTCCCTGTAGAATACAATGGAGCTTGAAAATCTGCAGTTTGTTCTATGCTTTTTTAATGTTTTGGCATAAAAATACTTCAATGATACATAAAGTGTATTATATGTAAACAATATATAGAAAGTGTATTTGCTTTTTTAAAAAATACATATACTGTGAACAATTGGAAATAATTTGTTAGTAGTTATCAAATGCAAAGGGAAAGGGAAATTAGTGCTTTTCTGACCTAAGCTGACCAAACTTTTTTACAGGGCTTTTTTTTAATGGTTGATAGAATGAACGTTGGGTCCTCAGAATATTTTGCACAAGTAAGTGAATATATTAGGAATAATGCTAAACCAAAACAACATAATTTTCTTTTTTTATGACCACAATATCCATACAAAGCCTGCTTTCCTATGTAGGAGGGGTGCAATCTAGGTATGCAAAGTGTATGTGCAAGCATAAATAGAACACATGATTCTTTCAGTCACTTAAGCAGAGATAACAAACATGGAAATATCAGTTACAATTCTGTTTTCATTGACAAAGTGAAATATGGCAGCAAATTTTGAAATAGTGTAGTGTTGCTGTTAAATATTAATCTAACACTGTTTGTTACATAAGTACAAATATTTAGCATTTAAAAATATGCACATATTTCATAGGCACAATTGCACTTACCATATTTTGAAAATTCCTTCCTAAGAGAGTTGCTAAATGGCATATATCAATCTGTGACAGAACCTTGAATTAACTTTTTTTAAAAGTAGGAACTTTTAACCACAGTGCGTGCTCTAGTGTTTAGACAACGCTCCTCTCACAGAAACCCCCCCTTCTGTGTTTGGAAAGCAGCATTGTGGTCAGCTGTGACGAAGGGCTGTACCTCCTTGAGGGCCTCGGGTCAATCAGAGCTGTCTGATTCTTGGGGACAGCTGAAAGAGTGCGCTCACTGATTCTAATTAAAGGCTGAGTGATCTCAGGTTGTTTCTCTTGCTGGCTTTAGCCGAGAGAAATAAACACAAAAATTTTCTGGACTCCTGCAGTTTAGGTAAGAGATGGTTTTTTTAGTTTTGTTTTGTTTTCAAATTGCTTTGAGAATCTTGTATTTGGTTTAATACATTGTGACCAAAGAGGTTGGCTTAAACCCTTTCCTTTGTCTCCCCTTACGAATGTCTGACGCGACATTGCTGTCTTTAACTGGGAGGACGTGCTAGCAGCGTTGTCTGTGGCTTTCCTGAACTGGGAGGATGTGCTAGCAGCCTTGTTTGTGACTGGGAGCGGGAGGCAGTGAGAAGCAGCTGTGGCCAGGGGACCGTTAGAGCAGAGAGGCAGCTTTACAAGTGACAGCTAGCTGAGGGTTGTATTATTTCCCCAAAACATGGAGAACTGTTTGATTACTGACAGCAAACATAGGACTTGTGGAATCAGTAGGTGGTATGGTTCAGAGCTTGGAGGCAGTAGGTGGTGTGGTTCAGAGCTCGGGAAATGTGGCGAGTAGCCTGAGGGAAGCTATTCTTGTGTCTGTGAAGTAACGTTCTGAGGAGTCTTGCCTGATCTGGAGTTGCTGAGGTGGGTCTGGGTGCTGTAATTTTAAAGGTTTTGTGAAATTTGTAAAACTATTTAAAATAGTTATGCTATGTAGTAGTTGTACTGTATCATCAGTTGGTTGGGTAGGATCTTCTTTCAGAAGTAAGCAGACATACATGCATACCTCTCTATTTTCAAACAGAGCTGATGTGCAGCTGCTTTAATTCTCTCCTGGGCATCGTTATGTGTCATGTTCTCTGTGCTTAGACCATCAATAGCTACAATAACATCGCCAGGGCACAGGTTGGCAGCTGAAGCCTTGCTTCCAGGTGTAATCTGAAAAAAGCAAAATTTAACTGCATAAGCACCATGCATACCTTAAAACTGATAGAGAAAATAAACTTCACCATGCTTCCCTATTTCCTGTTGGGCTGTGGAGGGAGGGAGTGGGCCTGTAAACAGCTTGATGATTGCTTACAGAAAAAGTGAGCTCTTAATTCTGCCAGACCCTCTGCAGTTCTATTGTTGGATCACCATATAAATGCTTTATTCATCATAATTTCAAATTAGATGGAAATTATCTTCACAACTCTACATTAAATAGTTTCCACTCTGACTTCTATAGTCATTGTAGATTGTCTTTGAATCTTCTGTCTCAACTGTTTTTTTTCAAGCAAATAACACAATGGCAGTTAAGTTTTTCCCTTACAACTCTAGGCAACAGCAGAAGAATAGAACTGTTAAGAAATTGTGCTACTTGACGTTCAGTGTGTGATGTGCCATTGACTGGATAATGTAGAAAGCCACTTGTGGCCTTATCACATTTAAGGACAAATACAGCAGTTGGTGTGTTTTCTGCTAGCCTGGCCTCTCATGTTGTATCGTTGAGTAATCAGAAATATTCTAATAATACTGAAATGACATTTTGCTCTTTATTCATGTGTAATCCAGACCCTGAACTCCTCAAAGTGTTTCGATTTAAGCCCCATTGCATTTGAATAACAGTGGCCCTGATCCTTCAAGGTGATCTGTGTGGTGCAGTTCATACCTCACGGAAATGTACCAATGTCAGTGATATTCACAGAAATTGCCCAAAGCTTATCTTTCTATGCTTGCTTTTTTTTTTTTGTCTTGTTGATAATCATTCTGCGTCATGGTTAAAATAATTGAAATGCAACATAATGCTGGAGAGGGACTTTTTACAAGGGCCTGCGGTGATAGGGCAAGGGGTAATGGTTTTAAATTGAAAGAGGGTTGGTTTAGATTAGATATAAGGAAGAAATTCTTTACTCTGAGGCTGGTGAGGTCCTGAAACA
>Ga0181612_150587_pt1 | contig 25095 bp, 15 predicted proteins | sample HoacroProtozoa21_FD_119630 | JGI IMG/M metagenome (GOLD analysis project Ga0181612, IMG submission 119630) | Hoatzin crop microbial communities from Cojedes, Venezuel. Combined Assembly of Gp0051906, Gp0051904, Gp0051908
AGCTCTGATTGATGCACAGCAGAAAAGAATATGGTTTATCGCAGTTAGAGATAGCAGGAATGGCGTTCAAAGGGAAAGGTATCTGGGGGCAAACTGAATGCATTTGATATAAAAATGATTGAGTGGCAATAAACTTTATAACAGCCTACTTCAGCATGTGCTTTCTCTCCAGTGCTTGGAAGGAGGCTGCGGACTGGCCTTTCATCACTTTGGAGTGGATTTTGCAATTATGCTGGCCCTGAAAACCTGTAGAACATGACACCTATTCCCATTATATATCAGTATCTCTCATTTGTAGTTTTATGACTCCATCTTAGGGCACTTGTTTTAATTGGTTTCAGCTGATGATAGCTAACTTCAGTTATCTGCAATATTACTGCGTTTTGGGATGACGCTGTTGTGATGAGTAATAGCAGACAAACCTATATTTTTCCTTAAGGGACACAAATCATGCTTGTCTTCCAAGTGCACTGATGGTTTGGCAGGGTGAAAGGATGAAAAAAAATTGCCTTCCAAGTGCATGCAAGTAGACAACCCGAAAGGTGATTTTCTTGAGTCATATACTTCAGGTTGCTGGGTTTTACATATGGCAGGTCTCCAGAACAAATATTGCTTTTGGAAAACCTAACCAAATTCTGCCATAAGAGTTAAGTTACTGAGTATCAGGCCTCAAATGATATGCTTGATTTAGACTTCTCTGGAGTTTAAAAATTGTAAATTTTATCAGCAGTGGTTTCATGGAAAAATGCAAAGCAAAAGTCAAATGTTTTTTAAGAATAAACTTGGGCACTAGGGCTTCTAGTGAGGGTGAATTCAGCATAGAAATATAATCTATGTAATGTTTTTTAAAAGGTCGCCTTCCTTTCCTCGGGAATGCTTTGAAGGGATGCTGTCAACTCGCGTCGTATCATGGTGCTACATTACAAACCTTGTTGTAGTATCATGTGCTGATACTGAAATTTGTATTGTTTGTTGGGTCACAGTTTGAGATCTCTTTAATGGAAGGGAAATGTCAAAAGGAATCTAACAAAAGGGGAGAGAAAATGTAAATTGAGTCATTTAACTTCTCCCTGCCAGTCTCAGGCTGGCTAGAAGAGACATTTTAATGCAAAAATTGGTGCTTAGTTTCAGCTTTTGCTTTGTGGGTTCCATATTAGGAAGAAAACCAGTTCGCTGCATCTTCCCTACAAAAAAAAAAACACACCACCAGACTTCTGCTTTATAGGTGGTGTTTTAGAAACGACGTACGAAAACTGCAGCATGTGGCCACCATGCAGCCACTTCTGACTCCAAGTCAGGAGACATTTGGTGTAGTTCAGAATGGGTAAGAGCAAACTTTGACTGGAAAAAGAAGAGAGTGATAGAGATGTAGTGATATGATGGAGACTTTGGATTAGGCTGTTTGAAAATGGCCAGTCAGAGCGATTAGATTAGAATCGGAAGCACTGAAAGGTTCAAGAGCTCACTGGCAGGCGATAGATTGCACTCAGTCATAGTGCCCAAGCGAGCGGTGAATAAATGGCCTTGCAGGGAGGGAGCGTTTGGCCCCGGCTGTGGCCGAGGTGCTGGTCCTCAGAGCGGACAGCTTGCCAGAGGAGGTGTCTTGCTCCTGCTCTGGTTATGCTTCGTTGTCTCTTTGAGGCTGAGCTTGGTTGAATGCTTGGTTATGCGATGAGTAAGTGCATTGATGGTGCTAAACGGTGATTTTCCTGAAAAGAGAGGTCTGAAATGGTGTAACACTGATCTACTACTGGTGGAAAGTTTTGAACTGCTGTTGTTAGTAAGCATTTTTGGTTCAGTACTCTTAAGCCTTACTGCCCGGCTTATCTTGGAAGGGGTCAGCCCCATCCCTGTTTTCTTTCTACAGTGCAGTTACCACAAGGCAGAATAAAATGCCCAAGGGAGGGGAGTCCTACCTGTGTTTCTCTGAGGAAACAAAGCTGAGAAACAAAGCTTTGTTATGCCATTTGCAAAAGTATTTTGGTGGAGAGATGGGAAGGCATTCTCCTGGACAAAATTGCAGCTCATCTGGTAATAAGCTCTTAAAACACTGAATAAATACTGAGTTGATGAAATTCTTCGTAGTTTTCCTCGCTCTCATCCCAAAGCCTACTGAAGAATATATTGCTGTTTTAATTCTTCCGTAAGTCTGAGCGGCTTCACTGTCTGTCTGCTGTTGTTTGTAAGAGTCAAATTATTTTAGTCATTCGAGTAGAGTATGCAAAATTTGGTAAACAGTATGCTTGTATAAGGCCCAATGCTTTCTTCCATCTCTGTGACTCTGCTTGCGGTAGTATTCCTCCAGGAAAGAAAAGGCACAAAAGGGAAGGCAGCTGTGGCAGACGTTTCCCCTGCCTTGTGTACCTTTGCTAGCAGTCTGGAGTTTCTGTAGTTGAGTGACATTTGGCTAGAAGACTCAGAATTGAGAAACAGACGTTTGATGTTCAGCCCTTTGGAATTTAGGATTTGTTTTAAAAGGATCATAAATTGCAGTAGTTGGAAGCAGCAGAATGAAGAGCAAGACAGACAAATTGACCAAACGGCAGCTTAATTTTACATTGATCTAAAGAGAAATACAAAAGGCTCTCATCTATGCCAGTCAAGAGGAGTTCTGTAAAACAGGGATAAGTTTATGACTCTAAACTGTGTCCCTTTTTGAGGAAGGGATGTGACAAGATTATAAATACGATTGCAGACACCCATAGTGTAGTTATTTAGTATAGAGGGCTTACAGTTAACCAAATTAGAAACACACAATCAGGCAGGTTCTTGCTGGATACCTCCATGCAAAATCGATGTCAGCATATCTCTCTGCAAGATGGCTGCTTTGGGCATCAACTTTCTACTGTTAGTGTCACACATGAATTATTTTTATAAAATCCATTTGGCACTGATAATGCAGGTTTTAAATATTGTGTACTACTTTGTCACATTTGCAGGACTTCTCACTAATGGCCAATCTAAAGGATTAGGACCGGGATCAGAACAGCTGGAGAATGAGAAGGACGATGCATCGCAAGTGTCCTCAACGAGCAACGATGTTAGTTCTTCAGATTTTGAAGAAGGGCCCTCGAGGAAAAGGTCAGTAGTGCATTATGACTAAAGTATAGCCTTTCTGCTTTGTCCCTGTTGTGCTAAAAGGTTGTGATTACGTTATCAGTAGGGTATGGTTGCACATACTGCCCTACCGTAAACAGACTTCCCAGTGTGAAGTCCTGCTAGTAACAGTGAGGATATAGTAAATTTTGCTTCATCCATCGGTGTAGATGGTTCTTGTTGTTGCTTTGGAAAGCATGGAAAAGCAGTTGTTGTTTTGGAGTAGGCAATTGCTAAATGAAATGCCTTAAGACTCTCTCCCCTCCTGCCCTCTCTCCTCCTCCCCTGGCTTTGGCCTTTCAGGGATGCGTCAATACGTAATGTGTGTGTAATTTCAAACATCACTGAAGTAGTGAGTGTTACTGTTGTTATTTTCAATTTTCTGTGAATGAAACAATGTGAAGTTAACAAAACAAACACAAACCCTGGCTGCTACTGAGAAGAGAAACTGTACAGGAAGGCAGTGTGGTGGATATCGGTTGCAAAGAACTACTTTGAGACATTGCTGTAGCAAGCTGCCTCCTCTTTCCTAGAAGTCAGCTGAGGTCCTTGTTGAACTCTTATGAGTTCTTATCCTGAATGTGCAAAATGTGGGTTAAAATTGTAGGACTCAAGCCAATCTATTACAGAAAATATGCTGAGAATGCAGGAGGCTGGGAGTTGTGCTCTGTGTGAAGTAAGAACCAAAACAGGCTGTCAGAAAAATGCCATGTAAAAGAGAAATGGAAAATGCTTCCTCAACCTTTTTACTGCGTGCTCCTGCATTCTCCTTGCATCCTAGTCCCAAGCCAAATGGACCGTAAAATAAAGTTCTCTTTCAAACAAAAATATTATTCCTGTTTTCTACATGCGCTTATGATTCTCCTGAGAAGCCCGATGGGGTGAGGAGAGTGGTGCTTTCCTGACACCCCCCTGTTCCAGTTCCCGTGTCCCGCACCCCTGCTGCCCACAACCTTGTCTACTCCCTGAGCAACACACTCAAAGTCTAGTTAATATGCCCACTTAGCTCCTCTGGTGTATCAGAATAAAATTTGTGTTATCTTCTCTACTGGTAGAAATTTTGTAAGGCTTACTGAGTCCTACTGCTGGTCAGGGGAAAATTATTTGTGTTTACTTTTGGCTTTATGAGACATAATGGAGGCTTGAAAATTATTTCTGCTTAGAAATGAAGGTGACAGCCACTGGAGGTGTGATCCTGAGAGACAGTGGTCATTGTTTCACAGCGTTGCCATTGCTGCTTGCACATTATCTTAAGGAATTTTTGCTGCCCTCTGTGCTTGCTTTGTGCCCTCGTTCCATAGCCGTGCTGACACAACTGGTTGCAGGGTCACACCATGAGTACATTCAAGGAGCTGGTTAGGATTAAAAATAATAGCAAGAGGAACAAGGATTGATGCTTTTTGCCAGGGTTCTTTATTTTTAACCTGCCTGAATTTTAATCTCTTGTTCACAGCGCGGCTGCAGGAGCAGCCACCGGTGCAACCAAGGGGGCATCCCCTTTCTCTCTTCGGGCTGGCAAAGAGCAGGAGGGCTTGTCCCTCACACTGTCCCTGCTTCTGCTGCCCCGCACAGTCCAGCTTCCAAATGGAGTGGGATTGCTACATCACTGTCCCAAGAAACTGCATTTGAGTATTGTGGGTGACTTTTTTTTTGAAGGAATATTTGCTAGTTTTTGGCTGTGGGAATTCAGACATTTGAGAAGCAGCTGGGTGGTTCAGGCCTCATAATAGGAAACTCAGTGCCTTTGGTATTTTGCAGGCAAAAAAACCCATCCCCAAAACAGAAGCTAAGATGAGAAATACCTTTCTGGCTTTTGTGGAACACAAGGCACCGTTTCAGTTCTTCATGCCTTGTGAACTGTTGAAATAGTAGTAGGTTTGTTGCTGCAGTTTGCTGCGAAGGAGAACGTTCCTGTTCTGTTTCCATTTACACCCAGCACAGACTCTTACCTACATTTTTTCCTCCCCCAGCTTCCCTTTTGCAGACAGACCTCCTCTGGCCGCCTCCTCTTAAGCTGTGTTGCAGCATGTTGAGTGCTTTTATGTCTTCCTCTATTTCCTTTTAGGTTTTTTGTTTTGTTTAGCTGAGTATGTAAGGTTTCCTTGATCCAGGTCTCATCTTGGGATCCCACAAAGAGTTGTGGCAGGAATACTGGCCGGACAAAGGGTATGCAGGAGTATGAGGAGGCGGGATGGGACTGAAATGGGATCTACAGGTTGACTGCCTCAGCTCATCAAGTTTTGAGAAATTGTACCCTCCTTGTCTTCCTCCTGGCCTTCCTCAAAATCAAGCTTTTCAATTGTCTGTTCAACTGTGTGTACAACTAATGGCACTCATAGTAAAATACACGTTTAAACACTGTAGCTTTAGCATGTACTTCATGCAGTTTTTTCCACCTCCCCAAAATGAGTACTTGTCGTCTTGAAACACTGTGGTATATAGCTGGTGGCATACGCAGTGAAATGATTTTGGGGATTGATGCACTTATTGAAGCATACGTGTTTGCAACTTGTTCTGTACGATATAGTGAGTTTTGAGTACCAGGTTTCCCATGGTGTTGGAACCTTGCACATATGTAAGTTACTACATAGTTTTTTATGGGTTGGGGGGTTTTGGTGGGGATTTTTTGGTGTATGACAGGAATGTTTCTTTTGGAAAATTGAACCTGTCATCTTCTGCAGGAATAGGTCATCTGTATTTAACACCTGTGATGGAAACAAAAAGAGTGCTAAGCAAGTAAGCACAGTAAAGAAGGGAGACTTGTTTTAAGGGACTCTAGTTTGTTTAGTAGTTTAAGGCTCTGGTTTGACCTTGCAGTTCTTCAGTGTAATGGCAGGCTGGTACTGTGGAGGCAAACAGTCTCTTCCCAGTTGCTTCTTCCCTCCTCTTCCCAGCTGTCGTGTCTGGCAATCTACTGGCCCCCAGGTCAGTCAGTTCAGTGGGCTGATCTGGCAGTATTTCCCCCCCTGCTATAGCAAGTCACATTATATAAATGGAATAGGAGGATAGGTTCGTGCATGTGTGCAGCATGTGTGTGTTTAATTTGCATTTATACTTGGTCCAAACTCTTCCAGTTTCAGAGATGATTTGCACAAGAGCCTGGATGAATAGCAAGTGCCAATTCTTGTAGCAAGCTGAGTGGAGGGTGAGCTTGCTAGCAGTTAGCATTGCCTTGCGGTATCAGTATGCCACTCACTTCTGGCGTGGATTTTCCTTGGATCCATACTAGGCAGTGGATGCTCCCAGTGAGTTACTGGTCCGAGGACTTAGTTGTAGTCAGGTAGGCACTGACAGGCATCTGTGGGGGAGGTAAATCCCTGCCAGCCTGCCTGTTGACCAGTAAAGAGATTACTGCCACGTATTCCTTATTTCACACATACATACCAAGCTGCGTAACCCAGCAGTGGAACCCCCAACCAAGCACTGCTTCAGGTTTATCACATCTATTTTTTTTCAGTTTCAACCCTTTTCCTAGTAATATAGCTTGATGGAAGAGCCACACGTGCCATAAAGAGAGCTTCGTGATGGGAGGAAAGAGATTGCGGTTCTGCTGAAAGTATGTTGATTTAATACAATGCTGCAGATTTTGTTCAGAAACTCACTCGGATACTTTGATGGACCAGGCTTTTGAACATGGTGGCCTGGCGATGTTAGGCTTCAAATGGCTCCAACTAGTCTTTGTAGGTACTTTGTCAGGAATTAACACCTTTGCTCTCTGGGAACTGGAGGAAGCTTCTCACACAACCAGCTTGGCGTCCAACGAGGAAAGTCCCATCTCTGCTTCTTTTTAAGTGTAGCATTTTAGATTGCGACAGAAATCATGGAACAGTGCTAAAAGTACACGCAACCTGCTTTTTGTGATGCTGCAGGCTTCAGCTTTGATAGCTCGGTGGTGGTAAGGAGGAAAAGAATTACATGTACAGCTTTGCCTCCAGATCAGTCCAAAAATTGTAAACCCTACTTACAGAATAAATGGGTTTTGGGACTTCAGAATACTTAGATTTGTTTGAGTTCCCACTCAAAGAATGGAAAATACTTGCTTTGATCTGAGCTGTGAGTTACTACTAGTGACCAGGTCTGGAGAGAAGCAGGGGGTTAATCCTAAGTAGTAAATACTATTTTCAGCCAGTAAAGAGGTGTCAGTGTTATTCTGACATTTGGCAAAAGCTAAGCATTCAAATGTTACACTGAATCTGTTGTGTAATAAGTTGCTGTCTAATTGCCATGTAAGTGAGAGCAGGTTCTAGTTCTTACAGTGCTTTTGGGAGAGGGGAACAAAAGCGTTGGTGTGCAGGATTGAGAAACTATCGGGTTGGATGATCTTCACTGAATAAAGACCATTTAAAAAACCCGTAAAAAAGGTAATTGCTGAAGGAGGAGAAATGTAACTTCAACGTAGGTGCATGTTCTTGGTATGAATCTTCAGTTTCCAGCTATGATTCTCAGTTGAGAAGGTCAACAGGTACCAGGCCAAAGGAATTTTGAGTCACTGTGCTGGATGCTCGTAGATTTTTTATGGGCAACTCTTAAAGACTACAAGCACTGGCAATTAATAAGTGTGCAGAGACAGCTATATGTTCTTCTAGCAATGGTTGCTTACCTTGCTCAAGAAGAGAGGAGCACAGAGCAGACTTGATGTGACACTATGTTAATCTTTGGTGACAGCTGGCTATTGCTTGCTTCCTGTTACTAATCAGGTGGCTACTTATTTACATGGCCCCTTTCCCAGAAATGCACACAAGGAATTGCCAAATGCAGAAATGCATTTATCTTCTATTGTAAAGTTCTCTTGAAAGAAGGCTCTGAGAAGTGGGAGGAGGTTGACTGATTTTAATAGCTATTAAGCTTTAATTTTTTTTTTTTTTTTTTTGTTAATTAAGGTTAGAATATTTTCTCCATTAAGGAAGACAAAGAGGTTTGTTTAGTTCAGAAGAAAAACAGGGTTGAATAAATTTCCCCCCCTTGCAGGAGCAGCAGAGCGGATGCATGTCCCGCCCTGGACCAAGGGTGTGCACAGCTCCGAGGAGAAGACACTTTGTCCGGTTCTGCTACAGGGAAGGTTGCTGGCAGCAGGAGAAAGGGACAACCCACAGGGGAGCAGTAGTATTGTAAGCTGCCACAGCTAGATTGGCCAGAAATTGCTTATTAGGAATCTTCTGAGGCCTTTAATTAATACAGCAGCTTTCTGCTAATAGTCTCAAGCATGTGACAGTCAGAAGTGTGGTTGTGTGCTACAGCAAGGCCAATCCGTGGGATGTGCTCCTGCCCCTTGCCTCGTGCTGGCTCCCTGCTGCCTGCTCCATGTTCCTGTTTGTCTTTTTAAAAAATCGTTTTATTTTTAGATGCTAGTTTAACTCCCTGCACTGGCTCACTGTGGGGCAAGATGAGTGTCAAGGTTTGTCAAACAAAAACGTGGGAGTATGTGGCCAAGGAGATGGAGGCAAGTACATTGGTCTGCTTTGGCCGGTGGCCGCACAGCTGCTAGGCTGGCAGGGCCGTATTGCACCCGCAGCACAAAAAAAGCCAGTCAAGGGTAGGCAAGCTTCTGTATGTTAGGCAAGCTGCTAATTGAAATGGTTTCTTTTAGTGCTATATTCTTTTCAACTTGAGCTGCTAAAGACCTTCTTGCAGCAGAGCTGTCAAAAGATTGAGGGGACTTGGGGCTGGGGTTTTTTTCTTTGTCAGATTGTTTTTTATAGTTAATAATGAACAGTCTTTTTAGCACTAGACTTAGCACCTTCCATGCAAGATGTAAAACAAGGTCAGTCCTGTTCCCACATATGCAAGTTTGTGAGGGATTTCTACTTGGTATTGTAGGTGATGGAGAGAGCAGTGTATTATGACTCAGGTGTGAAAGCGGGAGACTGCTCGTGATATCAAAGTGTTTTTCAAGCACCTTTTTAGTGAGTAGTCTCTTCACTAATTGAAACACTAGATAATGTATTTGTGTTCAGCTGTTGCCTGCTACCACATAATGTAATCCCACTTATCAACCAGGTGCTTCTATTATTATTTTCTAATTTCAGTAGGCTATGCAAATCTCCACTAGTTATTTGCTTATGAAGAACTACATTGATCCACAATAAAGCCAAAATGGCAGTAAGATTTATGTATAATAATATTTTTTTTTTTTCCCCCCCTCTGGAAATTCCGATATGAGTGGAATATATTTTCAGTGCAGCACATTTATATTTAAATAACAAGCCTTATAAACAAAACAATAAGTCTATTGGAGTGGATTTGCACAGGAATAGTAAAAAGACAGATTACTTGCTTTATAATGCAAGTCAAGGAGATCATTCTATGTGGTTTGAAAAGGAAAAAAACAGGTGATTAATGTTCTTTCAGTATTTTCATAAGGAACAAACAGAAGTTGTTGACATGGATTCTTCTATGCGACAGGCAAAGATGTAACAAGGTACAAGAATCTGGGAACACTTCAGCTTTGTGGGTAGGCAGCTATGTAAACAACTTGTCCAAGTAGTGATTTAGTAATTGAGAAGGTATGATTTATAGCAGCTGATAACTGTTAAGCAAAGTCAGATACAAACCTGCTGGCCCTCACCTGCCACCTTCTCTTCAGTAGTCAAAGTTGCAGGAGGAGGTCTTAATGACCTTGAGTTTGGACTCACCCTGAGGAACCACGGAAGTTTCCAAAGCCAGACTGGGCGGGTGCAGTTGTTTTTGTGGTTCTTTGCATAACAAACCCTCTTTCAGCTGCTTGATGACACATCCCTACTGTCCTTTACTTTATTCATATGTCTCACCCCTGTGTATGACAGGCCAGGTGTTCACTGCTTAAATACCAGGGAGAGGTTGCTCTGAACCAATGTAGGAAATAATTGATTCTGCACTGGAAGACAGTTTCCCAAGGAAATTTGTGTGTCAATGTGAAAGAGGTTTTTTGATGCACAGAAGCAACCATCTCTAGAAGATTCTAGCCTGATGTTTGGGGTAACATAACTCTTTGCTGCATCTGATTTATTCTGTCATTTTCCACTTACGTCTGTGCTGTTGCTTGGCCTTCCCTTACCTGGATGTTACAGTTCAGCTACTAAGCAATGGCTCAGCCCAGTGCCCAGACTGCTGCCACTGGCATCTGGGGGAGAGGAGCCATCTCTCCAATTTGATCCTTTTAGAACCTTCTTGACTTTGTTCCTCTCTGAAAATTGTCTTTTTATTACTCTGCTGTCCGGAAAGTAGGGCATTTATGGGGAATCTTCTTAGGTGGCATTTCAAAAAGACAGGTTGGTATTAAAAGCATTTTCTATTGAGGACTTTATCTGGGCAGTCAGCGGGTGCTTTTTCTTCCCAAAGCCCCATGCTGCTTCAGAAGGAAAGTTACATGTGGTGGACATTCCCAGGGATTTTGTCATGTCAGCAGAGATGGGCTCATTGCTGTGCCCTTGGCTGTTTCTGGCTGTTGCTGCTCTTCCAAAGCCTCATCCTAAATAATGAAAACAGGGATAATTCGAAATATGTATGTTTCTTGCTTTGGGTCGTGTTATCTTCATAGGGAAAATGTTCATTCTCATCAAACTAGTATTGAGGCCCAGGAGATCTGCTACAGCTCACTACAAGGATCAGTTTCCATCATCCTGCAGCATGAAGGAGGGGGGTAAAACCCAACCCAAACATTCACGTGCATTATAAATGTCTTGCCACTTATTCCTCCATTCATAATTTCCCCCAAATAAAATTAAAATCAAAGACAGGAAGGGGAAAAAAAGGTATATAATTGTATTTTGAAGATCATGACAATGTCATGATTTTTTTTCTGTTAGGTTATTTTTAAGAATGAGATTCTATTTTAATATTTTGATTCCTGGAAATTAGGCATCTTAGCATTTGCAGTGGTCTTATTCTTTTGTAAAAGAAGAGATTACTTGATGAGAAAACATTCAGCACCATCAAGTATGGGTAAGATTTCACAATTAAATGAAACAGAATCAGTTGCTTGCATAAAATTAAAATTTGAGCTTAAAAAGATGTCAACAGATAGAAATAATTGTAGCGAGAATAAAAGGCCAAGAATGCAAAAGCAGAAACCTGTTCCTGAAATAAAGATGTAAAATGCTGTAATATTTGGCAGTAAGTAGTTCGCTGAGACTAAACTTAGTAACAATTTTATGAAGCAAGGCTACTTTTTAGTGGTCTTTTGAAAGATTAGGAGACAGAGGATATGGGAAGAGAAGTACAGTCTGAAGACTCTTACAATTTTCTACTTTGTTGTAATAGTGGGCTCCTAATCTTTTAATTCAGTCTAACATGTGGAACATGAGGCTGATTTGCCAGAATAAATTTTTTTAGTAGGCTGCATTCCTATAGCTTCTCCAGTCTCCAAACAAGATCTCCAAAGATCTTGCTGCTAAGCACTGTAAGACCTAGTTTGTGTTTTAACTAATATTTAAGAAAGTGATGATGGAAACATCTAGTTTCTTTTACATAGATGTTTAGAGGAGGTGTACCATGGGCTGTTTGCATACAACATCATTTCTGCTATAATTCTGACCTGACTGTTTTGTATGTGTGCAGAGTTAAAAGCCAGCCTAGGTTAGAAAAACGTTGTCATATGTGTTCTGCAAAAATAATGATATCAAAAAAACAAACAGCACCATTACAGTATTTTAAAGTGGAAGGGTATCCTAACATTAAATTTGAAGTATATTTAGGTTTTTTTTTAAATTTTTTATAAGTATTTGAAGATTTTATTTATACTGTACGCTGGTTTGGCATGCACTAAACTATAGGAAACCTTATTCTGTGTTTATTTCTGTGGCTGATTTGGAGAATGTGTTGTGAGTGGTAGGAATATGTTCTTGATATGTTCCTTGCAAATGGCAGCGTGAGCATGGGCTACTGCTGATTCACCAAAACTGACCGCAGTGCTCTGAGGGTTAGTGTTGTTAAGGGTCAGATCAAGCAGATGTTACCCCAAGTAGGGAGTGGGTCTCAAGACTCCCAGGTGGATGGGAGAGGTGTGGGGTGGTGTGAGCACTGGTCAGAAATAGGGCAGTCCTTGTCACTGGCTTTGAATCCTCTCAGCCTTTTGTGTTCATAGAAAAATCACAGGCATTTTACATGTGTGGCCTAGCTTATGCTGGTATAGTGCTTTTTATTTTATTTTCTTCCACTGCTGCATCCAGTAGCACAGGATTTCCTGAGGGAAGTGAACTTTTTTTTTTCTTCTTAACCTGACCATTTGTATTTTTGCTATTTTAATGGTATGCTTATTGTTAAATAATTTGTACAGTAATGGCCATGTCATCATTATGTTTTGATTTTGTGCTTTCCTTCTTTGCTGTTCTCTCTTGGCATTTGTTCTTGGCTCTGATTAAGTAAACTAAAGCTTAAGGGATCATTGACCATGTGGCAAATTATTTGCAAGTTGGTGGGTTTTTTTGTTTTTCCAGTTGTGTTACAGTCTATTTCCACTGGTAGCATCCTTCTTTCAGCTTTCAGATGAGTTCTCCCTTGAGTTTCGTAGTGGTAGTTACTATGGAGATGACTGTCCACTCTTGTTCTTCTCCTCCCTTGCCCTCCTGCTTTCCTGGAGCTCCTGTGGCTGTTATTTATCTTTTCAATAAAGTAGATTTTGTACAGACCTCGTTTCTAGTATCTTGTCTGTTGCAACATGTCATTTGCCTGTAACACTTTCATTAAATCATGTAGATATTCATTTCCATGAAAGAAAAATTTGGGTTATGAGTAGAGAGTGAGGAGATCCCTAGTTAAAAGGGTCACTCCTGGAGCTATTATCTGATTTGATCTTTTTTCACAGTTGAAGAGCTGTTTGTTGGAGTCATAATTCTGCAAAATTAATTAACTGGTAACGTGTGTGTGTATGTATGCTGAGTGTCTAGGATAGCTTTTAGAATTTATTTATTTTAAATGGCAGCTTTCGGAATTCAATATAAACATATTCTGGTGGAAGTTAAAATTTCTCTGATGATGAAATGAAAACTGAGACAACACATCGTTAGCCTTTTAAGTCTGTGAGGCTTTTCTTTGCACCTCATCATAATTTTGATAGCTCTTTATACAGCATTATATGTTCCAACTTGAACATAGAAATGTGGATGTTTGGGTTGTCAGCTATTCTGCCACAGATAGGATATTTTCCTGTGCACGCGTGCTATTGTATCTCTGAACCCGTTGTCTTGGGGAAGCGTTATTTCGCTTGGTGTCAGTGGTTTGTTAAACGACTTAGAGATTCGAAATGTGCTCTCCAGCCAAGAAGTTCTACCACAACTATCTGGCTGAGGGTATGTTCCACCCAGAAAGCCGGTGTAGCTGCTCTGCTGTTTTGCTGAATGATAGTTCCTTACAGTAGTTGCATCTTCAGAGGTTTTCCCTCTTTCTTTATGGAGATCTTGCCCTAGGTGGTTACGAATTGTGATGTTGCACTGTTTTCCTTTGGCCTGCTGAGCACTGTCATCTGTGGCTTTCCACAATCAGGACCCCACTGAAGAGTCCCTCTGTTTTACAACTGCAAATCACTTGCCTCCTGTTGAGAGGGATGGGTTGAAATTACAGCCTACTGGCCTGCTGTACTGCTAAGGAGTATATGATAAGGGGGAGCAGGCTTCCCCGACCCCATTTTGTGTTGGCTCTGGCACGGTTTGCCACCTAGCAGAAGCAAAGTCAGATGGTTTTCTGCTGGGCTAGTGCGACTGGTCTCAGGAACAGGCCCCCATGGCACCTCAGTGAGTGCAGCAGAGGTGGCTATGGGGAGAAGGATAAAGAGAGAAGGAGCATCAGGCCCTCTGGGTGGTGGCAGGCTGCCCCATCAGCTCAGCCCTCCAGGTAATCTTCTCTAAGCGAGCAAACAACTTGTCTCTTTTGGTCGTTCCTCTTTCCTGGTGAGGTGAGGGAGAGACTCCGAAACCCTTTACCTTTTGTCTTCTGTGCTCTTTCATTATGCCTCAGATGATTCCGGGCCCTGTGACAATTTGTTCTGCCAGTTGTCAAGCAAAATGCGTATTTAAAAATAAATTACTCTAAAATTTTAATCAACTCTTTTTTTAGAAGTGAGTCTCATGTTTTTCTTTTGCATACGTCTAGTTTGCTGTGAAAGTGAGCAGCTGGGACTTTCTTGATTACTTCTATTTTTAGTGTTGTCTTCTTTACACCTGCGCATTGAAAATCATGAAGTTTTCTTAACAGGGATTGAGAAATCGTTCAACCCCTCTGACTCTTAGGTCAGAAGCCTGAAACCAAGCTGGCCTGCTAATTGCAGTATCTTGGTGTGCTTGGACTTTTTATGTTTGTGTTATGCTAGAAACATTGACCGCTATTGATTTTTCTTGAAATCTAGTTCGTCCCACCCGCTTGATTCGTAAGAGAGCAAGATGACAAACCAGGTGTGGCACAGTTTCCAAGAACCTCGCTTTTATGTCTCTAAGCCTATGAAATCCTCTCATTACCTGAAAATTAGATTGTAAGTATTGAGTCATACCTAGGCAAATGTTACCATGCAGTCAAGGGTTTGTTTTTTATCAGTTTTATTTCATTTCTGTTGTGTAGAAATCTGGTTGTTAAATTTACTCTTGATACATGTGCTACATGCTGTACCAGTTTAAGGGTATTAAATGCTTCCAGTTTCCAGATGGACTGCAAAATAAACTTTAAAGGTGAATCAGATGAGAAATGGAAAAACAGGGGCGATAGCATTTGAGTAAAGGCCGTGGTATTCTTATCAGGAGAATTAACTGAAGTAATTCAGAAGAAGAACACATGAAAAAAAGGTTGTTCCTTCCTTGAAGCTTACAGTCACAGGACCCTGCTAGAACATGAATTCAGACATTTGTTCCTTTTCGCGCAATAAACCCACAGTATTTCCTAGTAGCCTAGTACCATGGGTACAGGGTAGGGAACGTGTGTTCAAATTCTTGCTGTACCGTGTGGCCTTGCATGTCACTTAATCGCTGTATCTCTCTTCCATCTTCAAAGTTAATTGGCAGAGTGTGGAGGGATTTAAGATCAGAGTAGTGTTTGCTTATTGTTTTGAAAATGAAAGTAAAAATAAATTATATTATTCATGTCTGTTTTATTTTTATATATATGTGTCTATTTTTGGATTTATGTATTTATGTCTCCACTTCCTTGTTCTGATACTGAATTAACATAGATAATCATAAACAAACAAAAAAGGAATTATCTCCCTGAAGGAGGATTCTGAGGGTGCTTTATCAGCACAGCTGCCTTCAACTCCGTTTTTAAATAACAACAGTTAACTCCTGGATCCCCTGAAAGACAGTGCTTAGTCGTTATTGATTTCAGTGAGTCAGACGTTTTCCCAAGATGTCAGGAGGCTGAAGAATACTGTAAATTAAGTGCCCCTGGTTTTGACTGCACTTGGAGTAGCACTGCTTCAAATGCTTCTATTTTTCTAGATTCATCAGCAGAGAGTCTTGGTTTTTTTCCTTTTCAGTTTTGTTATTCTATGTACGCTGGAGTTTTACACCACAGAATAAGCCATCAGAAAGTGATGCGACGTACTCTCTGCCGCGTATTTCCCCAGGCTTTTACCTGGCTTGTGTCGGCTTGCTGCGTCTGTTGAAGTCAGTCAGTGTGAACTCTGAGAAATGGTTGATTGAATGAATGGCTGCCAATCTGGGTCTCATACTTGTTGGGTACTTGATTATTTTTGTGGCAGAGAAAGACATCCTCTTCACCCACGGGATTGTTCGTTTAAAGCTGTCTGTGCCGAGTATGCGTTGGTGTTGAAGGTCCTACATCGCATAATTTCCTCTGAAGCTACAGCTTGTGTGCAGGGTTACTAATTCAGTGAGAGTACAAAGGGTTTGCGCTATTCATAGTAAAAACGGAATAATCTCTCCTTTACGTTTTTATTCGGTGTTACAGAGTAATTCTATGAAAATAGCTCAGATAACAGAAGTACCCCGTGTTTCCTAAACGGAGTTGTGTTCCTCTTATTTCAGTAATAGAAGCTTCCCAATATGGAACTTTACTCCAAATTATGGAACTTCACTCCAAATTGTGGTCATTATTTTCAGCTTCTTAGCTGCATCTGCTTGAGCGCTGGTTCCCCACCCCCACCATGAAACTGTCCAGTGGCAGGAAATTTAACTGCATTAACTGTTCGCAATGTGTGTCTCTCTCATGCTTTGGTGTTGTGTGCTGTCTTCAGTTCAAGGCTGCAGATTGATTTGCTTCTCTGTTGGGTTTTTAGGTGCTGCTCAAAGCCCTCTGCCAGCCTGGCAATGCAGCTGTATGCTAATTTCCCAGTTTCTACTCAACACTGGCAGGTCACTGCCAAAATACTCAGGCCGCTTGCTATGGAGGAAGGAAGTTTCTGGGCTGGGATGGTGAGAAAGGCAGGGTCTGGGCCTGTTGCTGTTTCTTCTCAGCTCTTGGAGAGGAAGATCCTTTTCTTGAGACAGAGCTCTGATGTTGTTAGAAATGCAGCTTTGTCACATCATTCTTTCTAATTTTTAACATGAAGAAGGCAAGTTAAAAGGGCATTTGTTAGAAGTTCTTGTTACTCTGTCCTCTGAAAGGAAGTGTGAATTTAATCTTCATATACCATATCTTCCTACAACAATTTTTAAAGGCTCTTTGGGCTGAAGCAGGGTTTAACATGAGGACAGACAACAATATTTCCGTATCTGGGCAGATTTCCAGGCACTGATACTATCTGCTTGTTCTGGTCTCTCCTGTACTCTGGGTGTGCCTTTTTTTTCCACGACTCTTCTCACTGCTCAGCGATGCACCTTTTAGAACTTGACATTCCCAATGTAAAAAGCAAACTGACTTCTTTAAGTGGAGGCTGGAGGACTCACAAACCTTCAGGAATCCCTTTTTCTATTACAAAATAGAATATCCTGTTGAGTCGGGCACTTTCTTTTTTTTGGGTGGGAAATCATGGGAAGCTTTCTAGCAGTGTGCTTCCAGAAGACAAATTAATTTTTCTACCAGTAAGTAGTAGTGCAAGAGTAATGTCTATGCAGAGATTTGCTTCCCCACTTGCCTCTTCAATATTATAGTGTTTACTTTAGATATCAAGAAGGCAGGACTTTGAGGGCAGGTGTTCAAGATGTAGGGCAGTGTTATTCATGGTCCCAAATAACATGTAGGAAGAAGAAAGCCTGCTCTTGCCTTCCTGGATTTTTTTCCCCCCAATAATAATTAATAAGGGTAGCAGAGTCTCTTTTGCTTTTTCCACTCAGGTTCTTGTTTTTAACGTAGTAAGAAGAATGTTTTGCTCTTCTGAGGTAACCTCTTCTCAGGGTTTGCTGTAGTTTTATGTGAAAAGCACCAAGGCCTTATAGTCCTTAAAACAGAAGTCCATTTTCTGTTTGTGTTCCTCTCTGTACTTCTTTACTGATTGTTAGACGGTCCAGGATGTGCGAATTAGTTGTTGACTTTTCTGCTTTGTTTTCTTCCTTGTTTGTTCCTTACTCTGCTATTTCTTTGGATCTTACCAACCTTTTCTACTGAAGTGTTTTTCTGCTAGGTTTTATTCAGCAGCATCTGCGTGGTTTCCCAATATGAGCCTTAATGAAAACAAATGTTTACGGTGTTTCCTGAACGTTAGGTAAACTGCTGTCTTTAATTATGAAGGACTTGGAGATGGAGGAGGAAAGCAACTGGTCTCATTTGCCTTATTGGCAGCAGGGTCCTAGGGCTGTGTGTGCTCGGCTCGTTCAGCTTTCTGTGTTTCGCAGACCAGTGAGACTTTCTGAGTATTTGAATACAGTTTATTCTATCAATTAAAAAAGAACAAAACAAAACCTGTCTCTTACATTGCCTAAATACCTATTAAGCCCATGAACAGAATACTAATTTAGGTGGTTCTGTATAATGAGCTCTAAATTTCTGAGTCATGTCAGCAATGGAACCTTTTAACAAGGACGTGGAAAACCTCACAAAAAAACCTAATGTCAGTCTCAGTTCCTTAATTATTTTAATGAGTGTAGAAATGAAAAGCTCCAAAGCATTGTGTCACAGTGGTTATTTTCCAGATTGAATATCAGAGGGAGGATTTATGAAGATTTTCAGCTACATTGCTGGGGTGGATGTAACACGGAGCACGAAGGTCTGAGCAGTGGCCATACTTGGTGCCAGCAGCGGACCTCAACAGCTGACAAGCCCTTGGGAGTTCTTCAGTGGGGTGAGATGAGAGAGGAGATGGCTTTTTGTGTTTCTTCTTCCTCCCTCTCTGTTTTCCCCTTCCCTTCCAGCCATATATTTGCCAGCATATATACATGAGTGGCGTTTAGCTGATGCAGGAGGGGGGGGTTGCAGTGCAGAGCTGTACTCTACGAGCTCCATAGGTAGGCAAAGGTAATAGCTGGGGTGCATTTGTGGGAGTTGTTTACCCCGGATGGGTGTCACTTTGAGTTCCTGTGGAGTTAGATTAGGCCATGCAGTGATGCTAGGCACTACCTGCATTTGAAAACATGGATGTTACTTGAATGTCATCTATTCTTCCTTTAATACACCCACGAGTTACCTGAATCTGCTGTGCAGTCCCTGTAGAAGATGCTGCTGAGTGCAGGGTGACTGCTTGTACGCTCCCCGTGCGGCGCAGAAAGCGCTCTGCTCATTTCTCTGGAAAATGTTATGATATAATGCAGTGCCGCATGTCGTGTCTGCTGGGGGATCGCCCCTCACTTAGGAGGGCTGCATTGTCAAGTCGGGTATTTTAAGGATAGAATTCGGCATTACGTAAGGATACGTGAAATGTAACTTAATGCGTTTATCACTGCTTTAAATTTTCCAGCCTCACAATGAACATCCCACAGTGTGAGCTTCATTTTCTCCGTAGCTTATATTATTTGTGTTATTTGTAAATGTGCTCATTTATACTAGGGAGAGAAAAATAGAGGCAGGGAACCTTGAGAAATGCCAGCTAATAAAAGATAAGACAGTTGTGTTTTCTGGTAAATGATGAACGTAGTAAAACTGGTGATGCTACAGGCATCTTGTGGTGTTGATAAAAACAAACAGCTTACTGACATCTGTAGCAACCGGCCCCTGCCTGACCAGTGGCATTCCAGAGCCCTCCTGTGCTGTGTGTTAGGCAGAATTGCTGACGTTCCCATTGTGAAAGTTGCATTTTTTTTGAAGGGTTTTGGGTTGCCCTGCCCCCAGTGCTTTATTTTTTCTTGCAGTTTTATATTTCTTCTAGGAAATAAGGGAATAGCTGTTCTTTTCTTGGCGGTGGTATTAAAAGTCATAGCTATTTCTCTTGAATAGCTGATTAATTTAGCCATCGAAAGTCCCCTTTGAGAACAGTTACAGTCCATCTGCACTGCTCTGGAATAGCATTTCATTTCACATACTGTAGACCCTCGCTTCATCTCCTGCAGAGCCCCCGCTCTCTGCTGCATCCCACCACCTGAAGCAGAAACTTAGGTTTAGCCCACATTTTTCCTGTAGCTGCTGCTACCCTACTGTGTTGTGAAGCTGATTAATTCAATTTTCCTATTTATACTGCTATGTGCACGGTATTTGTAGATATTCCCCCCCACCCTGGGGTTTTTTTTTCCTGTGATTCTATAAATTAAGGTGCCGTAGTTTTTCTTTGTATTTCTTGTCTAGAAGAGTGGCAAGCTGAGGAAGGGGAGAGTAGCACTTTGTTTTATAGTAGTGTTCAGATGATTCATTTAAATGATGATGAACCCTTGCTTTTGATGCATCTCACTTTCCATCGCAGCTGTCTAAATCGGGGAGACTGATGTTCTGGGTCAGGTATAGCTGATCCAAGCACTGTGCCTTGTGCATGATTTCCTTCACTAAGTGGAATGGGGAGCCTGGAAATATTGCCAAAGAATACTCTAGAGAGTTGCTGCTAGCTGCTGGGAGGGGGTGTAGAGTCAGAGCTGTCCTGACTTGTTGCTTGTCCCCTATGACCCAGGGAACCTCATGGCTGCTGTAGTGGGGATTGACACCACAGATCTCCACTCTTCTTGGCTTGTTGAAGAAGACATAGCTCACTATCTTCCCCCGCCCCCTTTGCCTTGAAACCTCATTTCTCCAGGAAAATGATTGTATATAGTAATTGGCTGCTAAATAGTTCTAAAGGAACTGCTCAGTAAAATGGAGTAGTCTTTAATTTCACACTCCTAATGCTGGGTGAAGACGTGAGTGACAACAGCTGCTTTGCTTTCCATCTGCACTTTGTGGGTGATGGCACTCCGTTGGGTTCATTTGGATTTAGAAAACCTTCTTTAAAGGGCTTAGAGCTGGAAATGGGCTGAAACTCTCAGTTCCCTCAAAGGCATGTTTTGCAGGTAATTTGATGTCTGGTTCACCAGTTTGGTAGGATGGGTTCCTTACTAAGTCTGGAGGAGTCTGGAGTTTTGTTTTTTGATTGGTTTTAAAACTTTTATTTCCCCTCAGGGAAGGGGAGAGTTATGTAAAATGCAGTTGATTATGATGGTTTATTATCTCATTAAATTATGAAATACCTTCTACAGAGCTTATTACAGTAATCTAAAAATCGGCTATTCGTATTTCTGATCTTTGTCTCCAATCCTTGCTTTTTATTGCAGATTATATATATACGTATATGTGCGTGTGTGTGTGCATGTAGATGCATGCGTAGAACATTGAATGAAGTAAAACTTACCTGCATAGTTCAATTTTGTTCAGCTTAAACCTTTGTGAACCGGATCAGTCGTGTTGTGCTGGCTAAGGTCGTGCAATGGCTATGAAGAGGGATATTGTTAGTGACCCAGATACTTCTAGAGTAGCTTCTGATCTGGCAGATTTATATAACAGCGAAGCATGGAAGAGCTGGAACACTTAAAGCCGCCTGGCTGTGAGGAGTCCCTCGTGGGTAGGAAGAGCCTTGGTGAATGCACAAAAATATAGATTAGCATGTTCGGCAAAACTCATGCCTAGATTTTGAACTCCGTATGAGACCAACGATGTGTCAGTCTGCTGTATTTTTGATGTTGCCTGTATAGATTTAAAATGTGAAGTTGTACTCGGTACCTTTTCTGAAGTATAGAGTATTTGGAGATGAAATTGTACCTGAAATTTCTTCCAAAGACAAAATCTGCCTCTGTCTGCAGTAGAAAACCATCACAGAAGGCAGCAGGTCATGGAGCAGGTGGGCTGGAATCTGGCATGGCTTTAGCGGTGATTTTAGATTTACTGATCCAAAATCGTTCAAGTCTTAGTGGTGGTTCTTTGCTGAGATTTCTAGATGGCTGAAGTTAATTTAACTTCAGATGTAGCTTCTAAATTAATGAAGTTAAACTGGCACAAGAGGCTGTATGGACAAGCTGTCTTTTTGATTTATCTGTCAACAAGGCACTGGTTTAACCTGCTCTTAACCCATAACAGTCCACGTGGATTTGAACTGATTTAACAAAACTTATTTAATTAAATCAGGGCAATCTTGTGTTGCCAGCAAGGCCTCGGGAGAAGCATCTCTAGTTCTGCCTTTTGGCATTTTCTTCCCTTGGTAATGGTGTGATAAAAGATGCATTTATTTTATTTGTTGACTTTGTTGACTTAATTCTCACCTTCAAGCTATTAAGATTTCCTTTAGTGCTAAGGGCAGTCACTTACACAGCCATTGTGGTTGCACTTGTTTATTATTTTGAACAGTATTCCTAGCTACTGAACCCATAATTAATATAATTTAAAATAGAGAAAATACTCGGGGGTTTTATGAAATCCTCCACGTATTTGTTTACCCGTGGCTCAGCAGTTGGCTGGTTATGAAAAGGGTTGCGTATGTTGTCAGATTTCTGCAGTTTTCTAATCAGGCCTGTTGTCAACCGCATTGCTGTTCTCTCCTCAGCTGTCTGGTCCTTGCAGGATTTCCATTTTATTTTCAGGTAGCTTCCACTCTCCTGAACATACCGACGGCTCCTGGCAGTCCCTCGCAATGTTTTACTTTCTTTGTTGCTCCTGGCCTTATTGCCTGCTTTCTGTTACTGCTTAAGTGCTCTTTCCAATCTCCCTTCTTTCATTCTTTGGCCAGGTTTCGCGTGGTGTTTTCACCAGTTGCCTTTCAGATGCATGACTTCTGAGAGCTAAATGAACTTAGAGTTCATCAAACGTTCACCGGCGGTCCCAGCTGAAGTAATTGCCAATTTCTTGCCGCCCCTGTGTGGGAGCACAGCCGGCAAACCGGCCTCAGGTCCTCATCCGATGTAAACATGTGCGGGTGCAAGCGCACACCATTTTCCACAGGATTTTAATCTTTCTGCCTGCCCTCCTTTGGTCAACATCAAATTTCAACCTGGGAAAGGGACAGAAAAGCAAAGTGATTTGCCTGAGGACTCCTAGTAAATCAGTGACCAAAGGTTGGCTCGGTGCTGTCAAGGAGGAGGGGCGGCCCTGGGAAGCACCGCAGGGTTTTGGACAGATTTACCGGACTGTGCTTAGTGAGGTGGGGGTTCCTTGCTGAGGGGCCTCCTGCGCCCCAAGGCCAGAGCCACGGGTGACGGGGCTGAGTGGATGCTACCGAAGGGCTGTGGCAGAGGCAGTTTGGACTCCAGCGGGGTTTGCAAGACGAACACAGCCAGCTGGAACGATGAAGGGGAACTGCTCTCTTGCAAGGCGACTCTGAAAAATGCAGATCCGAGAAGAAGTTTAAGTTTAGGTGTGCAGTCTGTTACGGGGGATCAGGTTGCAAATCAAATCAAAGTGCTAGGATGAAGCGAGGAGCAAGGTGTGCACTTGAGGCTATCGCATTCGAGGCTCGGTGTCACAGCTCACGTTCGAGACGAGGTGTCAGAGGTGTGGAGCAGGCTGGCGTGTGTTTAAGTACATATACAGTGGGAAGTATTTCAGGGCCAGGTTTAGTTTGTATTGCAGCGTGGTAAGAGGAAGGCATCTCGCTGCCTGTCACAGAGCAGGTTACCAGCAGGTTAAAATGGCTGAAGGTGGTCTCCTCTCTAAGTATGAAATTAATTAAGTATTGGAGTGTGTTTAGACTAATGGAGACATCTACTGAACGTGACCCTAAGGTTGTTGCAAGCATGTGCTCCTGGAAATTACAAGTGGCCTGGTCTCGGGGCCATTCGGTTGCTCTTGCTATCAGGTGTCCTGTCAGGCTGGGAGCTGGCAGGAGGTGCTGGCCGGACACAGCTGATGAGTGGCAGGTCAGAGCAGGGCAGCCACACCTCAGGGACGCTTCCAGAGGAGTCCAGTGTGAGCCAGCCTGCTGGCCACCACTGAGCAGGATGCTTCACCCATGGGGCACCTAGATCAGCAAGTGCCCAGTTTTCATGCAGCATCGCAGTCAGTGTAGACAGCATCTGGAATGCCATCCTCTCCTGCCTATTTTAAACATTGGTAAGCTGGAGCTTTGCTTATCGCGGCACAGGGAGATCTGCTTATGGGGCAGAAATGCAGAACATCAGACCTTGCTTCAAAAAAAGAAGAAAAACCTAAAACCCTCAAGGTTATCGTGTCAACACCCCTACACCCCGGCCCCCCCAATTTGTCTTCCTTGCTGCAAAATCTTTGTGGAGACTAAGCTCCTTGTTGCAAAAGGGTTGACAGCAAAGGGGACTACACTAGCATTGCTGCCAGGCACATTTTCCATTCAAATTTTACAGTTCAGTAACTAATGTGTTTCTTGGTCAGCTTAGGGTGATCTTAATGCAAGCTGCTACTGGAAAAGGCAGTCCTGTCTTCTCTCCCGTAAGTTCTTACCACCTCTTTTGTGCCAACACCAGCACTTCTGTGCTTATGAAACCCAATCTGACAAAGAAAAAAATCCACCTATACATTAATTTTCAGCTAGAGTCGCTTCCTCAGCCTTGAGATTATGGGGGTCTCAGGAGCTCTAGTGCTGGCATAAGCAGGAACGTGTGGCTGGAGATGAAGGGAAGAACATACACTGTACCTTTTTTCTGCAGCAGCCCTTGCTGAGATCAGTATAAAGTAAACTGAGCCTCTGATTGATAGTGGAAGTATGAAGGTAAGGCAGTGCAGTGGTTTGCTGCTCCAGAAAGATATCGTCTCAGTCCCTTCACCCTGCTCCCGCCTGGGCAGTGCGCTCGTTCCCATTGCTTCCTGGTCCGAGTCCACAACGGGATGCAGGACTAGAAGGAACATGACTTTCCCCTTGCACCATCAGAAAGCTCTTGATTTGTCTGGGTTGTACCGTCAAACCTCAGGCATCCTGCTGCTCACATACCACCATACACTAAGAGCATTTTTGTCACTTCCCAGACAGATCTGTGGTGTGTCCGTACAGTGTGTGTGTGTATGTGTTTACTATCATTACCTGGTACCAAAATGAGTTCGATATGCACCTTGTCTTTTTACTAGAGTCTCCCAGGGCTTGGGGGGGGGGGCACAACACATGAGGCAAGAAGCAAGAGAATATTGAATACAGGTGAATACAAGAGAATATTGAATACAGGAGAATATTGAATGCAGGTAAAGAAAGTAAGTCTGCAGGGAAGTCTATAGATTGTGGTGTCACAGGAACTGTTACCATAGTTTCCATCCATATCATTAGTTCCCAACTACTTTATCTGGCATTCAGGAGGAAGAGAAAGACAGCGTGCTCTGGCAGTCCAGACAGCCCCTCTCATAGGATTTAGCGTCCTTCAGAGAAGAGGTGTGTGGTGAATGGCCGCTTTCCTTTTCAGGCCAGTTTGACTGGTAGCAGGATGTGGCATGGCTTGAAAGAAGGCATGAACAGAGTTACTGGGACAATTGACTGCGTCTGCCTGATTGACTTGCAAGAATGGGCTGTTTGACTCCTGGAGAAGCAGCCTGGAGAGGGTTACAGTTTGCCTACAACAGCAACTTAATCCAAAAAATTGCAATGATGTCAGAAAAGAGAAGAGATCAGAAAGTGAAGATAGCACCTGCTAAAGTTTATCTTTTATCTGCAGAATCATATGAGGATAGTATAGGTTTAACGTAATGGAATATACTGATTTTTTTTTTTTTTTTTCCCCCCTCGATAGCTTATTTGTGTGTTTCTATTTAGTAGTCCTTTCTGGCAAGATGGTAAATGTGATTGATGGGCGTTTCATGCAAAAGTGA
>Ga0181612_170336_pt1 | contig 25095 bp, 20 predicted proteins | sample HoacroProtozoa21_FD_119630 | JGI IMG/M metagenome (GOLD analysis project Ga0181612, IMG submission 119630) | Hoatzin crop microbial communities from Cojedes, Venezuel. Combined Assembly of Gp0051906, Gp0051904, Gp0051908
CTCTTTGCACCCTCCGTGCAGGTATTTATGTACATTGATGAGATCCCCCCGGGCCTCTTCTTCTCCAGGTTCAACAGTCCCAGCTCTCTCAGCCTCTCCTCACAGGAGAGATGCTCCAGTCCCTTCATCATCTTTGCAGCCCCTTGCTGGACTCTATCCAGTCTGTCCATGGCTCTCATGTACTGAGACCTCTGGCATTCTCTTCCAAACGATTTGCAAGGTTTAGAAGTCCTCTCTGCTATTTGTCAGAAGTCTTTGAGCATCTTAAAACTGTCTACTTCTTTTTTCATCTTTGAAAAATGCTTAGGTCCACTTTTAAAAAAAGTTATTGGTATTCAGCAGTCCAGTTTATTTATTAATATTATTTTTAAAAAAATTCCTGTGCCCTTTCATGCTCTCGGCATCACCTTTTCCAATACAATTCTCGTTTCCAACTGAGTGATTTGATCTTCCCTTTAAGATAATTTTTCATCTGTTGCTTATTTGGCTTTATTTCTTCTTGACCAGGTTTCACAGCTTCAGATTCTGTGTTGGCAGTTTCTTGGCCAGTTTTCCTTTCCTGTAGACCAGATATAATCTCTGCCAGTATAGAAGCTAAGTCCTTTCTTGCTGGCCAAGCAAGAATCAATCATGCTGAATCTTACTAATACAAATCTACACTTAACACAAATGTAATCCTCTTGGGAATTATCATCCATTCTAACAAAAACTTTGTCGCATTTTATGAATGCTTATGAATATTAATTCTAGCCCACTTAAATCCTTGTTTGTAAATAGACGGCTATCAGGATAATTAAAATAGCAAGACAGGAGTAGCAAAATGGCTTCAGTCTAACAGCTATATAAATATATACATTTAAGAACACTGCTTCTGCCTGTGTTTCTCAGGACGGGTCGCTGTTCGTCTCCACACGCACGTGGACCTACTTTCCGGCAATTCTAGTTTCACATCTACATTGCAGCATCGCTGCGGAGCCACAGGCAGGTTGAACCCCATTGTCCTCTAGACCATTCAGGCCTAGCACAAATGCACGATCTAGCGCCGAGTGCTTTCACTCAGACAATTCTGTGTGCCTAAAAGTTCAGCTCAGCTTTTTCATCCTGAACAATGGGGAAGCAAGGGGGACAGCCTAATATTTTATCCTCTGTTTTGCCTACGTAGTCTTTGTCCACCAGCGGTTTGCAGCATTAAAGGCAAACCTCTTGCATGTAACAGCTTTCAAAAAGCTTTCCTCCTGTAGACGAGGGGATGACGAGTTACAGTCACTGTTCGCTCTTCTCCTAATCTGTTTCTCAAATGAAGATGCCTTTTCTCTTGTCTATATAAATCGTTCTGCTCCTTCTCTCTGTGTCCTCCCACAGCACGGCATGCTCTGCGGGCTGAATACAGGACAAAATTCAGAAAATTTGTTCTTCTGCTCTCCTGTCTTCCAAGGATCACCTCCTCCCTTCGAGCTTTGCTTGTACTTTTTCACTGCTCCTAGTCAAACAAGTTATTGAAATGTTTTTGTTTGTTTTTTGCTGTTTCCCTCCCTCGCCTTCAGTCGATGTTTGTAAAGCATTTAACACTACACCAGGCGGGTTAATTTACTGCACTGGTAAAACAGGCTATTTGGAGTGTCTTGCAACACTGACATGTTTTCAGCTTGAAAATCAGATGTCTCCATCCCAAAGGAAAGAATTCTTGCCAAAGCTTTGTTTATATCGATGCCAGGTGCAATCTGGCCCAACAGTGGTAATGACATATGAACACTAAACAGTTTGTAAAAAGCATGCTTCAAAATGAAATCTGAATCCTATATATAAAGACCCAGGTAAGAGTCTGACTAGGAATTTGCCTGGTGTAGGAAAGTATTTCTTTGTAGAAACATTAATTTGGCTTCTGGGCTCCCTTTAGTGTTATTAGTGGCTTCTGATTTCAGTTTTTTCATTACAGATTGTTTTTCTTTTGCTTCTGGTAGAGTTTTCAAAGCCACAGGTTTATTGTGTAGAAATATTTTAACAAAAATTACTGTAATTACTGTATTTAATACTTTATTTTGTACATGGCTCTTGCACGTATGATTAACAAAAGAAACCTTTCGTCTTTTTGCCTCGCAGAGAGCGACCCCGATTTGGTGAAAATTCCAAATACTGCGATGCAATGCATACTGCAGCAACTCTTGAAAGGGAATTGCCAGAACTGAATTGCATCCTCTTCTTTCTAGACAAATTCAGAATAGGCTTTCAACCCTTAAGGAGATTTATTTGGTTACTGCTGGCTACACAGAGGGAAAAAAACTGTTAACCCTGTATGAGAGTCCTGACCTTTAGACTAAGCAACTCCCTGCCCATAACATGAAAACATCAGAAACCCTGGGAGGCTGCAACTTGCGTATGCCTGTCTGAGCTCCGTGACGGTCACATCCTCAGCATTGCTTTGCAAACTTACGGTCAGAGAGAACTGGAAAACAGCAGTGGGTTGACACAGTGAGGGGTTTTAAAAATGTGCTCACATTTTGTTTGCAAACCTGTAATAAATTGACGCTCCCACTATAATCAGCAGCTGTTTACGTGAAGATCTGGCCCTTAAGAATCAATGATGACATTTATGTTGTGATCAGATTCTTATCTCTTCAGAGGGGCAACATTAAAACCAAACCCCCACTGCTGCTGTGGAGTGTGTGTACTGCAGTAAGGAAGGTGCTCAGTGTGATCTACATATCACGTAGGCATAGAACAAATCATTTGCCCGTAGAATAAAGCAAACAAAAGCTGGGAGAACAACAGCAATAAGAGACTATTTGACAAAAAGCTATTCATGTGTGCAACCCATTACCTCACCGCATACCTAAGAGTGAGCCAGTGGCTCTGGGTTTTGTCTCAAGGAGAAATCCGAGGGAAATTTTCAGGATGCCTTTCCCATGTGTTTGAAGTAAAACGAAGAGATCAGTATGCCTTTAAAACGAGAGATAAACCACTTAATACTTTAACTCAAACTTCAGAAATCATGATTCTTGAATCAGTGCCTCAGCAGAAAAGGAAAGACTCAGATTTGCAGATGGCAAGTTGCTTGCTGCAATCTGAAAGGGTCTATACTATAATGGCAAAAAATATGACTATATACACTTTCTTCCTCTGTCCATCTGCCACTGTTATAGTCTAGTATGGGGGTGATTTTATTTAAATTTGGACTGTTTGCAGGCTGATTTCTCATTTCTGCAATCATTAGGTTTGTCACAAAAAGAGTAAATAGATTTAAAAAAAACCCAAACCAACTGCTGCCTTGGTGCTGTGTGACTTAAATAGTGAAATCATTGAAATAGACTCCCACTGAAGAAATCTACATACATCTGCTGCCGGTCTGCATGTTATCTCATCCAGTGACTGTGTATGTACATCTATATACGGAGGGTCTGGGAATCTTTACAATGCTTGTAAGTATTTGCTGAAAGAGAAGATGCAGAATAGAAGTAATGAACAGACAGACTAAGAATAAAAGAAGAGAAATACATTAACAATAGAAAATGAGTAATGCAAATGGATATTTAATTTATTAATATTTAAAGGTCATAGGAAGAGTCATCTTGTTTTACTCACTTACTATTCACCTTCATCCAGGGAAATTATACACTAGCTTGCCACGGTTTCCCCCACACTCATTTTGTAAGAAAAAATGTCAGCAGACAGAGGTATGTATTTATCAAGACACATTGAAGAGCTGTCAGGAATCGTAACTGCAAACATCGGATCATTCACCTTTCCCCTTGCTCAAGACTTGCCAAGACTAGGACATACAGATGGATTATTATTTATTTTTGCAGAGGGACTGGATTTGCTTAGAAGAAGCTTTTGTGCCTTCTGCCATCAGACTCTCATCCTCGCAGGGACCGCTTGGGGAACTGGCCTCCTGGAGCAGCAGTCCTCATGGCTGGTCCCCGGCACTATGCTCACGCCTTGGGGCTCCCAGCAGCACTGATGCACCAAGGAGCTGTCCCCCCCACCACCCTGCAGAGTCACCCCCCAGAACACCCGGCTCCCCAGAAGGCGAGCTGGTGGCTGCAGGGAGCGGGGCAGCTGGCTAAAGCTGCCAGCTCTGCCAGGCTGGTGGCAAAGGAATTGCAGCAGATAACAGACATTGGCTCCTCAACGTGCTATGTTTTCAAAATGCCCTGTGATGTTGCAGGATGTGTACACTGGTTTTAGGGCTTGTAGGTCATTAGGTCAGGGGCTCTGAAAAATTAATAATCTTAAGGCAGGCTTCTAAAGGGTTCACGTTGAATAGTTTATTCTGCAAAATTATCCAACTAAAATTATTAAAGAACGTTGATTCCTCTCACTTTTGCGCTGCGGAAGGAGTGTCAAGTGTGCAAGCTGGAAACCCATGTCCATCGGGACAGTAAAGATTTTGGATCTGTGTTTTGTGCAAGCTGGAAGAGAGCAAGGCAGCTGCCACTCAGGTTTCATCCTGCTTTGAGTCCCATGGCAACTCCACCAGTGAAGGGGGAAGACGAGTTTGGCCCACTGCTTGGCAGCACCTTGCAAGGTACACATCCAGGTATAAGTCATCTGCCGGGTCTAAATACTAACAAAGTCTGTCACCTTCTAGATGGCCCACCTTATACAATTTGGGTTTTTTTTTTCTTCTTTTTCCTTTAAAATTTAAAATGAACTTTGATTTTGTTTTAGTTTGCCTTCAGTATTTACCCTCCATCAAAATGGTGTTGCTATAATACAGCACACATGTTGTTCTAAACTCACTGAAAACAGCATTAAGGAGTACCGAAGATTATTTGCTGTGGATCTGAAAATATACAAACATTCACATATTTCTTTAGCTGAAGAAAATGAATAGGCAGGAGACATTTTGTTGCATGGTTCTGAAATCTATGTCTAAGGCTGATGTAAAAAATAAATGGATTTTATGCTATGTAAGATTTAAAGTATCTAGAATCTTTGTCACTTACTCCATGTCAAGTGGGTATAGACTGCAGCGATTCTGATAAGCAGGCATTTCACATTCACATTCACATTCACATTCACATTCACATTCACATTCACATTCACATTCACATTCACTTCTACCAGAAGGTTCTACCTTAACCCAAGACGTGGAGGGGGGTGAAGAACAAGGGTCATATTTATAATCTGGAATGCTGCAAACTGTATCTCTTCAAGTTTTCAGCTGAACTGAGATATTTATCTTAACAAGATCTAATTAGACCTAATTTCCATAGCGTATCAATTATTTTCCTCATTAGAGTAGCTAATGCCATGTTCAGATATCACAGCAATCAAGCTTGCGATTTCTGGAAAAACTGGTTAGAAGGCTCAGTATTAAGCGTGTTTCCAACTGTGAAATTTATCCTTCCGAGCAATGCCTCCCAGTTTACTCACTTTGTTCCAGGATTCTCTGCAGCATATGGCCACTGGAACCCATTAAATAACACGAAGTAAGACAAAGTCAGCGATGAGTCAAAAATAGCTGCACTAGTGAATCGCCTTTCAAAATTCTGTCTCTAACAAGAAAAATAATGAAGAATAAGACATGCAATTAGAAGAAATTAAGGTCAATTTTCAAGCCGTGTTGCCTACGTGGTGGTTTCGAAATCCACGTTAGGCACCTCAAATAAAAGCAGTCTGATTGAACACCTGCAGCTCTTGGCAATGCACTCGCGCATATAAGGCAGCCAGGCAATTCTTGTACACAAAGTCTCTACCTCTCAGTTTTATTTTCCCCATTACCTAAAACTCCTAAAACTCCAGGTCCTAATCGCTGGGTTTGACACGTTCCTTTCTCCTCCTAAGGCAGATACCCAGCGTTTCCAGTGCGGGGCCATATGTGTGCCATATACTTGTTGGACAAGTCCCATTTGCTCAGCATGAGAGTGAAGGCGTTTATTTTAGTACATGAGCTTGTCACAATGTATTTGGCCAAATACGTTATCGCAATATATTTTGATTCTTCGCACCCAGACCGAGTCATCTAAAAGCTCGATGTCTGCTCTAAGTTTTTTTCTAGATTTTTTTTACAGTCGATAGTGAGAGGTCGGTATGTCTGGAAGGAGATTTGTCTTCCCCTAGACTAGCTGCCTAAGGCATAGAGATGATTTGTTCTTCAGAGGCACCCGGCTCTCTCGGCTGAGCAGACAGGGAGCCTCAGCAGCTGGTTGAGACGAAGTGCCTTCTTCCTAGAGAGCTACAACAGGCAAGATGAGTCTCACCTCAGTGTTTTTGAGGCTGGTGGCTCTTATCCCAGATGAGACACGTGACATTTTGCTAATGTGAAAGGTCTAACAGCCATAAGAGCACATAATGTGAAAGGTCTTTGCAGCCATAAGAGCACCATGCTAACAGTGCATCTTCAGGATGAGCCCAATGTAGGGTTACACTGACATGTTGCATGGCCAAAAGCGGAGAAGGGCTTTCATTCACAGCTATACCTTACCCAAACACTAGCCAACTGCATTTATTTCCTCTCATTTAAAATACACCCAGTGCTCTGAATGGGTGCGTCTCAAATGAGGCATAGGAAACATGCAAGTTTCTGAATAAACTGAATTCTTTATTTAATGCATTTTGAAGCTTTGTAGTCATTATTACTTGGTTACTTTTGCATCCAACTCCCTTCATTTGCAAATAAGAAGATGCTTCATCAGGCCATCCAAATAGTACATTCAAACAAAATATCCCAGGAAATAAGCAACGGTGTCCTTCTGTCCTGTGTTACGAACAGCGAAAAGTTATCCAGAGTCCACAGACTGCACGTACTGTGTCTGTCCCCTTATACCTAAGCATATCTGTGTATTTAATGGGCATATTCAGGTATAATGCAGATCGGAATCTGGCCACATAACTCCTAATTGATTTAAAATTATACGCATGGTAACGGTGCCAGAAGACAATTTAGTTTGCTCTCTTTCATACTGAGCTGAAGTTGTTTGGTTTTCTTAAAAGAAATAAAACTGATAATTGTCACTACAGTAAGTAAATATGTCTGAATACACGCAGAAAGCAGATCTATTGGGTAAGAAGGTTACAGAATCTCATTTTGTGGTCCATCTGCTCCCTCTTTGCTTCCCAAGCCAACAGACACTAATCTGGGATGAAGAAACTGACAGGACAGGGGGGAGGAGTAGATGGTCACGATTCCGGCTCGTTTCAGCTTTTTGATATATGTGCTCATGCCATTGTGATATAATTGAATGAAAATAATGCAGTAGAGTCGGGAGGACAATTCAAACAATTACGTATTACAGCAGCATTTTACTGTGCGAGACTTTCTCATCATTTCAGTGCAATTTATATATTTTACCTCTAAGCCCCTAACACTCAAAATTAATGTTCAAGGGTAAAAAGCTGCATTGCTGGAAATGATTGTTAAGCAGATGATAAGCTGAAATAAACAGTAAAATAATCAGATCGAGCTAAGAAAAGTGTCCAGGGTACTCCTGTTGGAATTTTTTTTTAGTTCTAATTTGCATCTCTGCTGATAGTCTTGAAGAAAATGTGAACACCATCCCAACAGAAATTTTCTAGCGACCCTAACATGAAAAAATATCAAACGCGGGGCAAAAGGATGAGAACTAAATACAAAAGAGCTAAGGCTAAAAACAAAAATCAAAGCCACGGACCATCAGTAAGAAAGACAAAGCCGAAGCGGCAGTGTGGCGAACTGGGGACGGCAAATGAGAAAGGGATGTGCTGTGTGACAGTGCAGGAGTGAAAAAACAGCAAGTGGAGCTGTACCCTGTCACCTCCGCCTCTGCGCAGCTCGGCAACAACAGTACTGCCAGCCTTTATTTCTAATTCTGGGCACACTGTCATCAGAAAGACCATAATAAATAGAAATATGTTTGTATGGAAGCAAGAAGGAACAAAGTAAAAAAGAGATGAAAAGAGGTAAATACATATCATTTAGCTTAACTGTAGTTAAGATGCAAGGCATGTACAAATAATTTAAGCATGTTAACACTCCACTGAAACCGGTAAGTTCTTGAACGCAGTGAAAGAGAAGTCTCACTGGGATTTTGGAGAAGTGCTATGAAGAAGTCACAAAAAAAAAAGCCGTTGTTGGTGGGAAAGTGCGTCTCATAATTAAAGCACCTAATCTGAAGTGAATATTTTAAAATCATTTTGACCACACAATGCGAAGCATTGACACAGCGGAAGGTCCCTCTGCCAGGTGAAGGCTGTTCATGCTTTCTGGAAGGGTGACATTAGCCCAGATCAGAGGCTGTGGACGTACGTAAAAATGACTGGACTTCCCTCAGTTAACCACGGACTTTTCATGGGTCCGTTCTTATGCCCTTTCCCCTCCCAGGCCTCCAAAGCTACCTGGTTGTCTCTTGGATGTGGTTGCCCTCCCTTATGTGCAGAGCCATGACGATTCATGAAGATGTTGGCTTAACTTTGACCTTTTTTTGCCCACTGCAAAACACCTGAACGGACTCCATTGCTCCCAAGACACCACACCTTAAGTCAACCACACCAAACAGTAGCGTGGTGCTGTCGATCACCACTGTCAGGGCTGAGCTGGTGGCCCCAGCAAAACATGACAGAGACTGCGTGCTGACAGCGGTATTCCCGGGCAACACCAGCATTTGGTCAGGGCATGGAATGTTCTTGGGTTGTGAAGGCAGCAGCCATACAGGAGCAACCAGGGGGAACTCCGGACATTGCCACGCACACGCCATATGGATAATTTAGGACATTGGAGCAGAAGGCAGTTAAGGGAAAGCTCTGAGCTAAGTCTATGAAATGGTCAAGGGCAATGACAGAAATTCAAAGTCAGCACTACAAGGAGCTTGCCTGCATCCAGACACAACTGCAAATGCAACAGAAGGTTCCCCGGAGAAGCAGTCATCCTTTGACTGAGGACAACTCTGTTCTTTCTAGAAGAGGTTAATGACCACACCACAGATGGTGAGATGACTGGGGGGAACCTCTCTGAAGCATTGGTTTCCCAAGATGTCCAGAAATTGGCTTGAATCCCATGACCCTCAGTGTGAAAGCAGTGTTTGGAGGCCCTTTGTTTCACTTTTTTTCTGGGCATGCTGAGAAGTACTGGGCAAAAATGTAACTTTTTGCTGCTCCGTTCTCTCACACACACATACACTCACCTACACAGCTGTCTCAGCCTTGCAGACTCCCAAACAGCCCTGGCTATGGCACAGGGTCTAAACTTTCCAGGGTCTAAGACCTTTCTCCTTACTGGTTTGCCCTGGATTAATGGTCATGAATCACATGATATTGATTTTTGTGAGAGCCAAGAATTTCATACAGAAAAGCCCATACATAATTACAGATCATCCTCTGAACTTCATCTAACGCATCAGGATTTATAAAAATCAAACCTGAACTTGAGATAACACAAGGGATTCCCAGCACAGCAAGCTTTTCCAGAGAAACCTGCGCAGATCTCTGCTCTTACGGTTTAATGCACTACAGGCACAGTATGCAATCACAGAATAAGGGTACGCTTGGCATGAGCGAAGATGTGCATTCATCAGCCTAGGAGAGCATGGATCCAAGTCACAACCTCCGATTTGTGTGGCCTCTTCAAATGGTCAGTCATCACCAAAAAGTCAGTCTAAACTCCCTTTCCTCACTCTCTTGCACTTTGATCCATTCCTCTTCCACTGAGGCTGTCAAAAATTCTGTATTCCCAGGAGTATAAAGAAAGAAACTCCCCCCTTCTACCCACACCGGATAAGGGATCCCTGGAATCAGAGGCAGTGCCTTTGTGTTTAATAGTCCTTGATTGGATTCTTTCACAGATACACTCTGTTGCTTTTTGGACTGATGCTCATTTCCACACTATCGAGAGGGAAAAGAGCCTAACTATGCATAGTGTGAAACAGAGCTGCTTTTTGATCTGCTTGGAACATGCCACATCATAATTTTTCTTGCTTGAAGCATCTTGGCATCTGTAGCCAAAGCCAGACAACTCAAGGACACAGCTGGTCCTATATGCTCTAGAGAAAGCCTGGGAACAAAACCAGGGCTGCAGTGGTGAGAGAAGACTCAGAAGAGTGAAGGTGCAAAATCAGACTTGGCAGAGAAAGCCACCATGAGCGTGGAGCACAGCCAGGCTTCAGTGGGTGCCTCAGTGGAAAATGTAAAGGTCTTTGTCCAGTACATGATTAGCAGAGGTCAGCTAATGAATAATACAGGAACAACACTTTCTCCTCCTCAAAATCCCATCTCCAGCCTTCAGATCCCACCTCTTGATGCAGCTGGAAAGCCCAATGCAAGCAAAGACTGCTTTGACAACCTGTGTGCCCATCACCTGTGGGAAGTGAGGGCCAAGAGCTTTGCTGGCTTTCACTCTGCAGGCCTGAGTGTTTGGTAGTGCAGCAGAGAAAGCTGAGCAATCACCAGCTTCCGGGTGGCGACAGTAGTGTGCTTGTTCCTCCTTTGCAAGGGGGTTTATCAGCTATGCACGTGGTCTTTCTCATCCTGGACCTCTTGCTCTGCTGCTGAGCCCTCACTGTGCTGCTGCTGGACCTCCTGTCCTTGCCCCCTCCTGCAGGACAGACACCGGAGTGCTCCGTAAGCCCAGCTCCACCTGAAGCCTCTCCCTCCGCATGGTCTGGATGGCACAGGAGATGGTACTTGAGGCTGGGGACTCTAAATACATCCCTGCTCCTGCTTGCAGGGTCTTTGCTGCCCTCAGCATGTGCTTCTGCAGCTGTGAGCTGCTGAAAAGCAAATGGCATCCGGAAAATGGCACAGTTTCTCTGGCAGGTCATCCCATGCGGTGGCCAGTGACCCACATTGTGGGGGGTGGCCGAGTCGAACGCAGCGGGACAGGGGATGCTGTGCACCAGATCCACGCCCCACACTGGCGAAAACACGGTCCCACATGCCCTGCCCTGCTCAGCAGAGGTGCCTGATCGGGAGCCTCATCCATCAGCCTAGCGGTTCATTAGATCCCTGGGACCGGCTGGCTTGGGAAGGAGACGGCTGCAGGAGTGGTGAGATCTGACAAGCAGCACACAGCGGAAAGGAATTAAACCTCTGTTGTTCGCTGTTCTTTGGTTCACTGCAAATTCCTTTCTGGGGAAGCAAAAAAACTTCATGTCTTGTGGTAGGCCAAAGATTTGCATTTGGAAGATCATTAAATACTTCAGTACTTACAGGGACTTATAGACCAAACAAAACCAAAAGCTCTGGAAAAATTCAAATTCTACTTCTCAGCACATCCATCTTTTGACAGAGCCAAGCGTTAGAACTAACTATTAGGTGATTTCTCTTAACTTGTGTCTCTTCCTTCTCTTTTACCTTCGCGCAGCCACTTACTACGGCATATCTCAGTTCAAACCCAGGTATCTCTTCTGAAAACAGGATTGCGTGACTTCTAAAATCTGGGCAAGTCAAAGCACTGGAAGGATTTACTGCTCATGGCAAATTACCAGATGCAGTAACTTCTCAAGAAGGAAGCAACACCAGCCAAAATAACACGGGTAGGTTGAAAGAGCTAACTAATCCATCCCGACTGGGCAGACCTAGAAGGAACTGCTGCCAACCATACATGTAAGAGAAACTACTCGCTGTCGTAAAATGCACCCTGAATGCAGCTATAAACAGCAGCAACATGAAAATCTGGATGTTCAGATTGATGAATTAAAAGAGATGACAATTTTGATTAGTTCATATAAAATACAATTAGATGTTTTTTAAATGCAGGTGGATCAAAATATACAATTTGTAAAGGAGAACCCAAATAACCCTATATGTTTTAGGTCCAATATATTTAGCCACAGCCTAATTTAAGAGATTTAAATGGAGCTTCACACAGGCGTCGGAGAAGAACCTGACCCCCTTGGTTCCAGCCCACACAGGAGCAAGTGCCGTCCTCTGCCCAGCACCAGACTCTTCCCACCAAAATAACATTTGCTTACTAATGACTCTTTCTCCAAAAGGTGTAAATGGGCCCTTGTCTGAGCTCGTCACAGATTCAGCTTTATTCTTTTATCTTCGGTAATTTGGAGATTTTTTTCCCCTGTAGATAGTTTCTATGTTCCACTCGCTGCTATTTGCTAGAGAAAGTCTCTTGGGCTTTTTGCCCTTTGTATTTCCTCTCTTCTTTCATGTGGAGAAGACTGCCAACGTGGGATTTGCAAACTGCTGCCAATATGGGATTTGTGCTGCTGCGGCTGCCAATCTTTAATTTAGCATATGTATAAAGCTAATTTTTGGACACGATGCTAGTGCCTGGCATCTCTGCAGGAGTCAGCCAGGTTGTAATGTTTGTATTGTAGTGCACTATAAAAAACAATAAAAAGAAAATATAAAGGAGAAAGCCTTTTATCTCTAGCTTTATAGCTACAGATATGGTCTAAATACTTGTATTCTCCCTCTGCATCTAAAATTCGCTTCCTCCTTTCTGTGCCGTAGCCCTTTCTTTTAGATTTGCAGTTTGTGTTGCCTGCAGTAGGAGCCAATGGTAGGCTCCCGCTCCCTACTGAGCATATCTTCGTATTAAAATGTATAAATGCAACTCTTTAGTGGAAGAAAAAAAAGACTAGTTTCCCTTTAATTATATTGAAACTACACAGCCACATGCGCGAAGTAATACTTTCTCCTTTCTTTTTTTTAGTATTCTAATCCAGGCAGTTGGAGAAAAAAATCTAATCATTCAGGAAACATCTTACAGAAAACATAAGCTTGACTACCCTTCTTTGGCAAGGACATCTGCTGTTTGGGAGGAGGTTCCTGCAGTGAATCCTCTAAAATACAGCGCTGCCGATCTGGCCCCCGCGCCGGAGCGGGAGCGAGCTGAACTCCGGCTCTGGGAGCCCCCCGTATGGAGAACCCCACGCAGCCCCAGCGAGGTCCTCGGCCGTGCCCCAGGAGCAGGTGAAGGGGAAAGCCACCAGGGAAGCTGGGGCTGCGGGGTGGGCAGAGGGGAGCAGCTTCATGCTGCCTCGTGATGGTGGCTATAGCAAGACAAAGGCTATCACAGGGTGGTACAGCTCCCAGTTGTCCTAGGTGGATTATAAGACGGATTTCTAGGAAGAGATGGATTTATAGGCAGAGCCTCCAGTGACACTTCGCAGCTCTTCCTTATGGAAGAGATTTAGTAAAACTTTACCTAACCCTGTTCCAGCCCTCGTACTTGAAAGGTGGACGTTCACCAGAAGAAGCGCAGGCAGGAAGGAAACTCCAGAGGACCGGCTGTGGTTTGGAAGAGCATGGCAGACCACAGCACCGGCAAGCCGAGCTGGTGACTTAAAGTAGGGCCCACTGAATGTATGCAGTTTGAGCATCTTTCCCTCAATGCAGGGGGAAAAATCACGGGACAAATGCAGAAAAATATGAGGGGGTTGCACATCTTCTTTTTACAAATTTTTAATTTTCCCCTGGGCTGCAGAATTTGTTATGATTTTTTTTTAATTGAGAGATTTTTGTAAATTCTTTGCCATGACAGATATCAGACGAAGGAAAACAGTATTGCACTGTCCTGGCATCACTTTTTCACTTTAATTACTGTGATTTAAATTACCCCATCGCCATAAGTCCACAATATAGCGTTGACTACCCAGTAATAGAAGGTAGTTTTTCCGCACGGCTAGACTGGTATTTTCTAAGAAGGAGATCTGCTAGCTTGCCTACTTTCACAGCGGCAGTGCCATGTGCCGTAATGAGACAGGATTATTGTTGCAACTGCTCTTGAAGGCCTCTCTCCCCAGGCAGCCGAAGAATGACTGCGTCATGCAGGTGATGCGTTTGCCGTAATGAGACGGACAAAACCCCAAAACCCGCATCCAGGCCTCCGCTCCGTGCAGAACAATCCCCCCGCGTACCCACGCCTCTGGTGGAGTGGGGGGGACGGGGACGGGGGGGTGAGAACAAAACCACCGATATAAGGAAAAATCAAATAGATAATATTTATTAAATAAAAAAAAAGGGGTGGTGGTGTCTAATGCTAATATGCCCTGCACAGTCATGCAGAAAACCCGGAGTCTGATTTCTAATCTCAGCCTCTTGTTCCCCTGGCTGGCAGGGAGCGAGCGCGGGGTGGAAGGAGGTGCCGTGCATCACTCCATGGCAGCCCCTCCGGCGGCCTAATGAAAGGGGCTGACAGGCTCTTACGGGACACCCATCCAGCCCGCCTTGGCTGGAAGGATAATGGCCTTGGCACGGAACATCGCGCCACAGGAGGGGACTTTTTCGCGGCTTTATAGACTCCATCCTTGAGGCCCTGTGTCGCTGCCAACTTCTTCTGCCCAACTCAGGACTGTCTCGGACTCCCTCTGGGGCTCATCCGCCGGTTGGAGAGGCTGTTGTTGAGAAACACAGGACACACTCTTGGAGAGTGCGCCGAGGCTGGACCACCCTCGCTGAGCTTCCCGCACCTGCTGGCCGGCGGACCGAGCATCGGGGCTGGGAACGGTCGCAAGAATAGTACCATTGATAGGAAGCAGAAGCGCAAAACAATTGTTTATCTTTTGCCAGGAGTTCGCGAGGGGGGTATCGTGCGGAGCCCTCTGTAAGTCCGAAATCGGCTCTATTCCCAGAGCATCGGTCTGTCAGAAAACCCTACTGACAGGCACCTCAGAAATACAGAAAGGATCAGCACTCTGAATGCCAGGATGCTGTCACCAACGTTGTGTTCACGTTAGCAGCCGTGCTCCGCGCCCCCCACCCTCTCCCATCTTGGGGGTGGCAGGAGGAGATGCTGCTGTCTTTCTGGTGTCAAATGTAGCTGGACAAAAGTGGGCCAGACTCTATTTTATAGACCTCCACGCAGCTTCAGGATTACAACGCAAACATTAATGTCCAGTCTGTATTGGAGAAAGGGGAAGGATCTCTGCACCTTTGCTTCGCTTTGCAGACTCCTCTCCTGCGGACTGGTATGTGAGCACTGGTGAATGCATCGGGGAGCCGATCCCAGCAACTAAGGTCTCATTTCCATCATGAGTGCCTGCTGTGGTTTGGATCAGTCCTTTGATTTCATAGCATACAGGAGTGCCCTCTGCTACGAGCCAGTGCCATCTGAAGCTACTGGAGAAGCAAAGCAAGCAGTTAAGGACATTTCAGGCCTGTTTACCAGCATAAAACCTACCACAGGTTTGATTTTGCATGTGTCTGGCCCTACTCTTCTGATTAAATCCCATGATTTCTTAGGTTTTCCTGATGCAGTCAGAGCCCAGGCACCCTGTTTTCCCTAACCAGGTATCACACAACCTCAATGCAAGCACTGTTCAGCCCCAAGACAAAGATATTATCCCTGGGCTGAAAGCACAGGCTGGTGTCTGTGTCCGATGAACCACCGGAGACTTGCTAAACCTGCCACAAAAGGGTCTGCCACCAAGTACGTTGCTGTCAGAGAGTTAAAATCTTTGACAGTGCCAACGAGGAATAAATCTTAACTGAGGGACACGTACCGAAGCTGCATGCTGCATCACAAAACCCATTCAGAAGCCTACACAAAACCCAACCCAACCAAAACAACAACAAAGAGCTTTTTGGGAGATCTTAGTATTGACCTCATCATTGACCTGCTGATTCACCATTCAGCTGGGCAAAGGATTCATATGACATGAGTCTTTCCCAATCATGTGAGAAGGGTACTAAATAAAATGGAGTCACTGGTGTGAAACATGAAATTATCCTCTCACATTTCATCTGTCAATTATTTCACATCAGCAGTCAAGGAAAACAGATGTAATGAACAGCTCATCATTCAAAAGAATCACCCACTAAACCCAATTCCCTCACTAAATATATTCAGGGGAATATCAGCAATGGTTGGATTTACCCATGACGTGAATCAAGTTCACCGGCCAGTTTTCTACGCTGGGCCACACCAGCCCAGCTGTACCCCACACCTCCGAGGGTCCGGGCAGCTGCCTGCTCCCAACCCACGCCCTCTCTCTGTACAACAGCCACGTCCGAAGGCAACCCCCGTTAGAAGTGCAGTGCCTTAATGTCACTTACTCGATACCCTGGGCATCCACCTCTCCTGGTGTACCAGTGCTCAAGAAAAATTATCTGTGCCGGACAATAAAATAGCCAGGGCAGAAGATAAGCACGCTACCATCACTACATCCAAGGTAGATCAAAATCAACTGTGAAAGCAAGGGCACATCAAATATGAATGATACAGCTTCATTCAAAAAAATGACTGATGTTCCTAAAAAAAATCCGTATTTAAGAGGCAGGCAGACACCTCAATTTTTTTCCATCTGTTTTCTTCAAGTCTTGGCTCTTTACAACCTTTGCCATCCTACCCACGCCTGACTTTAGGACTACCAAAGCCTTAGCGCTGCTGACTGTATCTCAGTGTAAGAAATACCTTAGAAATTGCACAGATGAGATAATTATCACTGCAGACTGCTATTTAAAAATGTGTTACTATGACTAATGGGAGAAGAAAAAAGGGTATTTTTTATTTCTCAAAATATGACACACACCTCTATAGCACAAAAATTAAATGCAGCGTTTTTACATACAGCCCTTTGCTGATGTGAATATTAGAAACGGATGCTATATTGTCGACGGAGCACTGTTTGAGCACAGGCAGTCACACAAGAGTGACGTTTCCCATCTAATCGCACAAACACGCCAACAAACTGCGGCACCTCGGTGGTCTGATTCCTTACTGATATTTCAGTTGTTCGGCTGCCGCAGCCACAGACACAGCGAATTTTGAATTAAACTCCAGCGCTCGGCGACGCTGACGCTCGCAGTCAAGCATATCTTGATGAAATTAGAGATGCAGAAAATATTTTTTGACAGAGTGCATGAGCAAAACAGCCAGAAGTGCAGCCAGTTCGGTGCAAATGGCTCGTGCAGAGAGGGAGACCGGGGAGATGTTGAAAATTGGACTCTCTGGTTTTGGCAGGAAGAGGCGAATTTTATTAGCAATCTATGCCGCAAACATAACTTTCCGACTATTAACAGTTTTTAGTTGCCAAAAGAAAATCACCATTTCTAATTACTTCTCAGCTCTTACATTTTATAATGGAAAAACAAGAGGAAGGCAAGCAAACTTACATCTCCATTATGTAAAAGAATACAGTAGCATTTCACTTTAACAAAATCTTCACAAAGGTAAACACTTTACAACCTTCTGCCCAAACCCAGCAGCTGTAATTCCACAACAATTTTGCACACACATATTAAAAATGTGCAACAAAATTTTGCAAAGCATTGTAAGTTAAATAAGAATTGGTAAAAATAAGACTGGTTATTCTTACTGTTGCTATTTATTACCTAGTATGCAGGGTCTTACAAGTCTAAAGACCCTTTTTTGCCTCGACAAAACACGTTGTATTCTTATTTTCCTTTGAATTCAACAGAATGCAAATTTTAAATTCGTAGTGCAAGAGACAGCAGGACTAGTTCTAACCTGCAAAGCACCAAAGCCCACCTGTTTTACCGTACCTCTTCCTGTCGCAGAAGGAAAATACAGCCTTTCTGGCTCTGTGAGTACTACCGTGATCGCTGAGCAGAGGAAATTGCTACGAAACAATACTTCAGGTGCCTCTAATTGGAGGTTTGGGTGGGCTGAATGAGACTTCTCAGCAGCATGTCTAAACTCCACTGAAAATATCCTCAGCTGTTTAGAAGATACCCAAAGGTTCACTACGACATTAGTAGCTGTATCTCCTTTACAGGACAAGGCTGGCAGGCTCGCCAGGGAAATACCCTTCAGTCACAGCAGGGAGAGTGACACTTGGGGAAGGGCCCAAACGGCCTCGGCTCCCATGGTCAGCCACGCTGCCCAGCCAGAAACACACTGCTTGGCACTAGAACCAAACCAGCTGTTCTCAACCACAAGGTTATATATCTGTCAATTGCAAAAGTGTCTTTATCCAGTGCTCTGGTCATGCTAGCTGAGAAGACCACGCATGTAAGCTTCCTGGTTGCATTAAAAAGCATTGATTAGTTGCTCGGAGAGGTGAGTGGGGACATTTCCTACCATGGGTGGCCAGAACAGGGCTCCCATATGTACCAGCTGGCAGAGGAGGGGGTTGTGAAAATGAAATACTAATTCTTCTACACATCCTTCCTGGAGCTATGGATGTGGAGGAGAAGTTAATGGAGAGCTAAGCAGTGCCAGACGCACAATGGTTTAAAACTCATGCTGCCGATAAAGCTGAAGGAACACCACTGTATGGGCACAAAGCAGGAGGGAAGGGCTCGACTACGAGCTCCCTGGATTATAAAGTGCCAGTTGGAGCACATAGCTGCAGACGGCCAAGCTTTCTCTGTTGTCTCTGTGGCTGGGCACAGCCAAGCATGTGTGGCAGCGCAGGGTCCGCCCTGGACCTTTGGGGGTCCTGGAGACTGCCTGCAGCATTGCTATGCAGTAGCTTTTGGCAACGGTGCTCTCTTTCCCCTGCCCCAAATACCCCCAAACCAGTAGGCAAATGCAGTTCAGGTGAAATACATGAGCGGGAAGCTCGTCGTCCTTGTAGGAGAAGCACCAGGCTCCAGCCCCTCGTAGGACCCCACCACAAGGGCAGACCCGACGTTCCTCTGACCACCGGCGCTCAGGCTGAGCTCAACCAGGGTCCCCAGCCAGCGCACAGAGGAGCCGGGGAGCAATGAAGCCCAACCTTTCTTTTTCCCTTCTGCAAGACGGCGCAGCGGCCTCTGCACGTGCACGCGTGCGTTTTGAAGGCAGCCCCCAGGAGCTGCAGCAACCATGACAGGCTTTGCACGACGTGCCCCGCCGGGCGCCCGCTGGGCCGGCGTGGCTCGGCACCCACCCCTACTGCTAGCCCCCTCGCAGTGCAACAATTTACCCTTGAATAAATTAGCAATAATTGGAAATCCACTTCACTGGACCTTACGCAGCATGACTAATGTGACTCACTTTTTAGCTCTGTTCCTTTTGTGTGACTACTCGGCAAAGAGGGTGCCTTAGAAAAGAGAAGAACCAGTAAACTTTATGCTGTGGAAAAAGAAATGACAGTCTCTGAAGAGTGATATAAAGGTTTAATGGGTGCTTTGGATGCACAAGAAGCAAGTGTTTTAAGAGTACTGTGGGGCACAATGCTTCTACTGATGGCTTTTTTGCCTTTGTATCCTTGTCTTTACCTTTTAGATGGTGCATGTTAATTTTGGTGGCACAGGGACAAGGTTCACAAAATTACATCGCTGCAAAAAAGGGAATACAAATCTGAAGAGCACAAATAATTTTGAAAAGAAATCAACAGCCTTGTGCTATTTACTGGAAACATCGCAAGGGTTGGGTGGGCTGAGAGTCATCCTAATCTCAGCCTTTGTCTTTGCCTAGGTCTCTTCTGAGAATGTGGTTAAGCCACTTATACACTTCCTTAGTGGAAAAAATTTATATTAAAGGATATTTAGAATGGTAAACACTTACAGTGAAATTACAGTGTAAAAAGCTAACATGCCAGAAATGTAATTTTTAAAAAAGTGAGAGTGCAAACATTGTTAATTCTGGAGTGTCTCATACATCAGTTTTCTTTCATGACTCTATTCACGATCACTGTATCAAGCTAATTGCCAGGCCATTTTTTTTCCAAAAAATAAAAAGAGGAATATTCAGCAAATAAATGCCTGTGTAAGCCCTATAATATAGTGCAGCTACAATGTTCAAACAATTTGGCAAACTCTGTGCGCTCACAGTAACTTGCAACCTGGTATATGAAGTAAGCACCATGAATTACAATACAGAATTTGTGACATAATCAGTGTGGGTTTATTAATGTCATATGCAAGTGCCGTGTTTAAATATTTATCTTTCAGTACCTGCCAACAGGTATTTTCCATTCTAGGGGGAGTACTTTTCTCTTGATTTACGCACATAATTCCTGTAACATGAAGCCCAGATATGCATGCAGAAGGAGAGAAAAATACACCCCTGTAGCTACCATTTTTTCTAAGACATTAGTAAGACAAGTGTTTCACAATTTCTGTGCAGGATCCTTAAGCAGAAATTGTGGTGCATGAAACAATCACAATTTCCAAGGAAAAAATTATAGCCTTTCATTCTCATAGCAGCATGTAACTAAGGTTTAGATGAGTGAACAGATGCATGCAAAAATCAGCCATGAGAATGGAAAACATTCATTTTCACAATCTGCTAAATCTGCTAGGTATGCATGAAACGGAGCCAAAGAGATCTCCAGCAGAACGCAATGTCACAGTCTTGGCACAACGGGGAACTTTCTCAGATGCTCCTCATGCCAGCACTGGCACTTGTACTGTACAGCTGTGTTTAGAGATCACTGAAATATACCGGAATCTCAAAGAGTTAATAATATGACTGCTATTAAAATATATTCTCTCCACTTCCCACTTTTCCAGGAAATTAGAGGTGATTTTTTTCTTATTATTGCAGCTACCGCTTTATGTGAAGTAACAAGTTCAATAGAGAGATTTTTCCGAGCGTGTTTCCCTCTGCAACAATGTAAGTCCCTTATCAAAACCTTTCAATGAAAACTCCATGGTGTTGCCTTCACAGCACTTACATGACCCAAGCTTAGTGACCTCATGCAATGCTGAAAAAGATCCCAAATTTTGTATGATTTTTTATATTACTGTTCTTCTGAACTGGAGTAGAAATGAGCATATAATTAGACTGGCTAGATTAGATTGAATTAAAGAGTATAGTCAAATCTTCTTTTAAGTAGTAGTTTCTCAGAAATAAGGCCTCTGACTTTTCGAGGGTGAATTATATGTCTTATTCTGTTGAAATGTAGATCTTATCAATTTAACTTCACAGCTGGTGCCCGGCCTCCAAAAGCCTGACTCTCTAAAGCCCAAAGAAAGCAACTGGATTGAGTACCACCCTGTCTCATTTTAGCACGTTGCAAAGAAGGGCCGTGGGCAAGAAAGGATATATGGAAAAGCAGGAAGGGAGGAGACCGTTCCCCTGAGCGGCAGGCTTCATCTGACAGCTCCTTTGTGCCTGCTCTTGGCGTGGGAGGCTCGGGCCCTCCCGTTCCTAAAGAAGGCACCTTTCATCTCTTTCCCCCTAAACATGACTGCTCGGAAGCGCTTGCTTTCAGCAGCACCTGCAGGATGAAGATCTTTTTCTGAAGTGATAGGAGAGGTTTTCTGCAGAGGTAGCATTGTTTTCTGGTCTCTGGACTGGAGTCTTTGCCTTCGGAAATCTGTCAGCTTCACACATAAGGAATTTCATAGCTTATCTTTTGGGATCTTGGATCAATTTTAATGGGAAAAAGCATTAAAGGAACATGTCACATGGCTCCCGGAACCACATGGAGAGTCAAGGATGTCTCTGCACTCCAAGGCTGCCGCTCCAGCACTTGCATTTATATTTCCTGGCAAAACCTGCATTTATGTACTCCCTCGATTTTCAGAACAGGGTGAAAACCAGATGCCCTTCTTTGCACCACGCAGCTTACTCCCTGGGATGTCTACATGAAAGATACTGTGATGATGGGGTTTATTTTAAGGAGGTGGTTGATTGGTAGCCTACAGTGTTGCCCTTTTCATGCCACACTCTGGAAGGGAAAAAAAAATAAGTATGAAAGGAGGTGTGTTAGCGCCGAGGCGCTCAATGAGGTATACCTTCCCTCTGATCTATGACCTGGAATTGGTCCCCAGAGGCAGGGAGGTAGATGCTGCCAGGACGGCCTTCGGACGGCTTACAAAACTCTGCTGGAGTCCTGACATGAGGAGGAGGAAAATGAAAGGAGTAGTTTAGAAAAAAATACTTTTGTTTAGGCCAGGTCTGTGACCTGTAAAGCTCTCTCGAAAGGGGTACACAGCCTCTATCCTTCCTTCAGAGGCTCCATCAAAAGGAATGCCTGGAATCTGCAGCTCCGTGCAGTGCAATGTTTCACTGCGTACTCTTTTCTCTTTGTTAAGCTCCAGTAGCGTGCGTTATCATTTTGTATCTTCTTCAAAGATTTACTTGTCCTTTACTGGGGTATCTCTCTCTCTTTCCATTTAAGAAATTACCCGGGTAATTACTCAGCACCAGAAGAATGGACAATTTACTTTTCTAAGTCAGATGCGATGCCAGCATTCACTTCTCTGCCTTGTTGTTGGCAATAATGATTTTTAACACTGCTTTGGGGAACAAGTACCCTGCATTTAGGGAATCCCACCAAAGTCTGCAAGCATTTCAATATTGTAATGAAAGGATATACCTCATCTGGTTTTCCTTCTGTGGTGAATGGGGTGCAAAAGCATGTTTTGGGGGTTTTGGGATGCTCTGCCATGGGTTACAGCGATGCCTCACATAAGTGAAAAACACGCAATTCCCGTTCTGTGACAGCCTACCGCAGCCACTTGAAAAAAAAGCAACAAAAAGAAACTGAACTAGTTCACTGTGGTTACTGCAAAGCAAGCTCTTTACTGTACCTGCTGCGGGGCTACCTTGGCAGGCCTGTAGGCTGCTACCACCAGACTGACAAATGCTGGAGAACGTGTTTGCACGGTTCGGCGAGTCCATAGGAGAGAATGTGGCGAGCAACCTTGGTGAGTGTTGAAAGTGCGAGTCAAGGAAACGTGTAAAGTGCCAAAAGGGAACCAGCAGAACATTACACTTGTATGAAATGGGAGTAATCTCATTACCAGAGGTGATAACCATTGCACCCCTGATGGAAAGGCGTAATTACTGAAAACAGCTAATCAACTGCAAGAGCAGCAGGGTAGCCAGAAGCTCCTATCTGTACCATCTACTGTGCTTAACCCAGTTGAGCTGCTTCTCCTCCTCCACCTTTAGCCAAAGGATCAGTAACACATACTGCACGTACAGACCCTCACATGTGGGTCAGCGCAGCTAAGTGATACAGTGCTTTGCATTTTTAATTGCTAATAAAACATATATCAGTGCCATGAAATTTCCTTCCTAATTCTGTAGGATGCTAAAGCACGCCACACTTACAGCTGTTCATTTCATAGCTACATCTGTAGACAGGCAGAGTTTGGAATAACAGTTTAGCACCCAGCTCCTATTGAAAAAAACAGTGACAGCAAGTTTCTTACCATTAATCTCTGACCTTGAGAAACATTGCCTTTAATTTACTAACAATACATATATGGCTATGGGCAATAAGAAGCGGTAATTCTCAGGCTAAAGGTAAAATAAGCTGAATGGTTAATGGGATCTGGGGCCAGCTACAGGAGTGACCCTGTGTATGTGCATACGTGTACGTGTGTGTGTGTTTTTAATGAAAGAAGTCTGACTAACAGCAACTGCGGTGGGGACATGAACCTCCATGCTTCATAGGTCCAGGGGACACAAACTGAGGAGATTAAGGGATCTGAGGCCAACTACAGGGTTTACTGACTGTCTAAGGACAGATAAGAGAGGTCTGTGTTATGTGTGTATAGATGTACATTATATAGACACTGTGTGTATATGCATACTGCTATACAGAGGGAGTGTATGCAGGACTGGAGCAGGATTTGGCCATCGTGCTGCCCATGTGTGTATGAGCGCTGTGTTTACATGAGTGCTGATAAAGTTACTACCTTCTGACTGTGCAGGAACCGAGTGGCTGTCCACTCAATCTATTTAGCATAGTCAGAAAGTATGTGTATACATATGTATACACACACATATACACGTAAATACGTGTACGCATGTGCCTGTTGGGAACACTTGCCCAGCCTAACTGATGGTGGAACTGGCTCTAACGGGTTGCTGGATTCAGCAAACTCTAACACATGGGTTTTTATTTGTCCTGACCCTTGTAGTCTCTGTCCAGGCACTTCCAACAAAATGAGGAATTGTCTTGAATTGTTTTTCAAACTGCAACAGGTGAGGGAAGAGTACAGAGGGACATTAAAAATAGCTGTCAGCAGTTCTAAGTAAAATATATCATTTTCCACCTACAACTAGAAAAGCAGTAAAAACTACATGGATGGTTTCAAGATTTTTAAACAGAACGAGCTGCTCACAGAGGTGGCAGGCTGTTAAGAAAAGCATAAATGAAAATTTCCCTAGTAGTCTAGTGGTACCTTCGATGGTACCAGTTTCATGCCTGTTGAGGATCTGATTTCTTGATTAGATCAGTAAACTAGGACTAGAACCACACAGGGACACATGCACTGTGATGTTTGAAAAAAAGCCATAGGCTAAAATGTGTAAACTGTCCCTGGAGTACAGCTAGAAATCCAGGTCTCTCTTCTCTTAGGTTCACGCCCTAATCACTAAGCTAGAAAGCCAGCTTCAGGCCTAGATGTGGTCTGTGGCCCAATTAATAACTACTTATTTAAAGCAAGGTGGAGGATGTCTCTACCACATAGGTGCATGCATACAGATCATATATGGGAGTTTCATTTAGCAAGCAGGGTGCTGTTGTTACTCTGCCTAAGGACAAATAGACCTCTGCTTCAGGCTTCCCGGACAAGTTTCCTAACTACTAGGGAAATTATGCAATCACACAGTCTAATCCAGGTTAGAAGGGACCTCAGCAGACCACCTCATCCGTCCGCCTCCTGAAAGCAGGGCTAACTACTGCTTTTCATCAGGTTGATCAGGGCCTCACCCAGTCAAGGCCTGATTACCATCATGGAGGGAGGATGCACCACTGTTCTGGGCAACCTCATCCAGTGCTCCACCACCTGCATGGGGAAGACTCTTATCCCTTGTTTCCAGACACCTTCCCCTCATGCAACTTGTGGCCATTGCTCTTGCTCTGTTGCTGAGTTCCTCCGAGAATAGCCTGGCTCTGCCATCCTTCCAGCTCTCCGCAGGCAGCAAAGCCTTCACTGAGGCCCCCTCAGCCATCTCTTCTCCAGGACGAACAAAACCAGCTCTTCCGCCTCTCCTCCTGTGCCACGACCACCTTGGTGGCCCTTCCTGGGCTTCCTCCCGTGGGTCAGTCTCTCTCTTGTCCAGGGGCCCACAGCCCTGGGGCTGGACACAGCCCCCTCAGAGAGACCCTCAAAAGCCAAGTGGAGGGGAGGGACCCCCTTCCCTGGTCCTGCTGGCTGCACCCATGCCGGCACAGCCCTGGAGGTGGTTGGCCACCCTTGCTGCATGGGCGCACTGCTCACCCCGTTCAGCTTGCTGTAAAACAGCACCCAGGGCCTTTTTCACAGAATCACAGAATGGTAGGGGTTGGAAGGGACCTCTGTGGGTCATCTAGTCCAACCCCCCTGCTGAAGCAGGGTCACCTACAGCAGGCTGCACAGGACCTTGTC
>Ga0181612_100436_pt1 | contig 25091 bp, 16 predicted proteins | sample HoacroProtozoa21_FD_119630 | JGI IMG/M metagenome (GOLD analysis project Ga0181612, IMG submission 119630) | Hoatzin crop microbial communities from Cojedes, Venezuel. Combined Assembly of Gp0051906, Gp0051904, Gp0051908
ACCGTGGCCAGGCGGGGCTGGGATATCTCCAGAGAAGGAGACTCCACAGCCTCCCTGGGCAGCCTGGGCCAGGGCTCCATCACCCTCAGAGGGAAGAAGTTCTTCCTCGGGTTCAGCTGGAGCTTCCTCTGCTTCAGTTTATGCCCGTTGCCACTTGTCCTGTTGCTGGGCACCACGGAAAAGAGTTTAGCCCCATCTTGTAGCACACTCTGGTCCAGTAATTTGCCCTAGGTGGGTGGCAGGAAGTCCTCTGAAAAGCAGCAAATATGATGTCTAAACATGAGCTTTTAGTAAATTTACTGAAAGTAAACTAATAATACAAGAAAAAAGGTCATGGTAATAAATTTTTCAAGGGAAAGAAGTGGTCTGTGGATTTTACGGACTACACAAGGTCCTTCCTAACCACAGGTGTTAGGAGTGCAATTCAAATATTATGGTTTATAGCTACATATTAACTTACAATATGCAGTAAATAATTAGATGTTAGGATATCTGAAACATATGCTATTATCTAATTTAATTAAAAATTTCCCTAATTATTTTAGCAAGCCTTTCATGATCAATATCTAATAGCAATACCAGTACAAAGCAAGAAAACCCAGATATCCAGTGTGCAGAAGTGGATTATAACTTGCAGAGCTATGTTAATTTCCTTTGTGTTTTAATATGATAATGTGAAATACAGTGACCTCTAGTTAACATATTACATAACTTCCTCACAATAGTTAATAGAAACTTACTTTCTTCTTTCCTTTAAGGATGAGAGCATATGAATAATTTGACCTCAGTTCGCAAATGCTTAATGGTTATTTGATGTAACAACATAACTAAAAATACAGTACTATTGATTGTTTTTCATTTGCTCTATAAATATTATTAGCCAACACTAACCTGGCTTGTATTACTCTAAATTGATAGTAATGTGACCAGAGACCCACCTAATGGAGAACAGAATCTGGTTTAGGGTATCGGATGTTATAGGTTTGTAAGTATTTGACTTTTTTTTTACAAAACTTTGGGAATTAAGTTGGATATTATTCCACACCATATCAGTTTTGCATGCTTATGGGTTTTTAAGGACTTGTTTGAACCGTGGAAGCTAGCTCACAAATGTGTATTTGCATAAATGTGCATGCAGACAGCATCACAGAAACTCACATGCCTGTATCATGCATATGTTGACAAAAAGTACTCAGCCAACACATCCTCCTGTTCTGCAAAAAGTTACACAAGCAGGAGCAATGCCATGTGGTCAATTACCTTGTGTGCAGTGAATGAGAAAACTGTCAGAATTAACAATTATACTGGATAGTACTTTAAGGATTCATGGGATGATGATTCTCTTCTATACACATCATGACTGAACAATTTTCAGTAACAAATGAGAAAACATGAAAAATCTTTTCACAGATATCTCTCAGACAGAAAAGACAACAGATTTGTCAAAACATTTGTTGTGAGTTGTTTATCTGAATGTAATGCTTAATGATTTACTTCTTCAGAGTAATTTGAGAATCACATGAAAAGAATTATCCAAAATCTCAAAGGTTTTTCTTGTTAGCATCGTAATATTTGCACACATAAATACTGTGCTTAGACATAGAGCTAAAGACAGAAGCTGTGTCTTGCTGTTGCGCACAAGGTGCGTAGACCTGCACACTAGTGGGAAGAATTGTAAGATGTTCAGGTGTCTTCAATAGAGAAAGAGGTGAAAAAGGATATCCGATGTATAGCATGTCAGAAAATCTTGACATTTGCTGGAGTTCTCCATGGTTTGAAAGGGTCGTTTTTGGCAAGAAGCAGTGCTACAGGACAAAAAAACCTACTTTGATCCTACCACTCACATTGCAAAGGAATGTTTTACCATCCCTCCTACTTTGACAATATGCCATGATACTGTTAAATTTCTGTAGGAAAACAGGACTTCACATCTTGTGTCCTTACAGCTCCTCAGAGGATAAAGTTAATGTATTATTTGCAGCTTGTTGTTGACTTTTTTTTGGTGTATTTTTTAAGGAAATGTACCGTAATCTTAAAATACCAATGAAGTACATAGTTCCCAAAAGACTTTGTAAAGGTTTTGGGGCTGAGTAAAAACAAAAAAACCTTCAGGACTGACTATCCCAGTATGACTGGGCAGACAAGACTTGAAGGAAAGCAATGAATCTGCATATCTAAAGACTATGAAAACAACATCAGATGAAACAAGTGAATATCAAGACTGAAAAGGCTGCAGGAGTTTGCAAGCAGATGTCAAAAAGCATACCAGAAAACGTCAAGAAAAGTATAACAAGCACTGGTTGCAGAGATTAGGGTGCTAAATATATGCATGATGAGCACACCATGCTAGGGCTTGCTGTTCTAGAAGCTGCTTTGCAAGCAACACTGTAAAAAAACCCCAAACCCTCACCACCACCACCACCTCCAAAAAAGAAAATATCAGCGAACAATGTCTGCAGATAATCTTGGAGTCCGAATGTAAACAGGGAGGTGCTGGGCAAATAAAACCATGGCTGAAACATGCCTCTGGAAAATCTCCGTCGTTGCTGTTTTAACCAGAGCCTGGGCCAATTGTTCTGCTCTGTTGGGAAGGAGAACAAATAGGCAGCAATTTTGATGAAAGTACAGCGGAGAACCTGAAGAAAACAATTATGGTGAGCACTGACTTTTGGAAACGGTTTCCCAAAAATGTGAATAAGAAAAAAGGGTTTTGGAAGTGCAGAGAGGTCTTACATGGCAGGCAACAGTGAGTCTGTGTGTATGGGACTTACATGGAAGAAATCCATGCTGTTCCAGGAACGCTGCTGGCTCCAAAGTGTTGAGTGATGCTAACGCTGTCCTGTGGAAGAGCCCCATGGTCCCGGAGGAGCGCTGCCAACCAGAAGTGTTGTTCACCTTCTCCCTGGAGCCACTCAAATGAGCAGAGAGAGCAAATTGCTAAAGTCCAGGAACCCCTGAGCTGGAAATCCACTGAGATTCCAGCAGCAAAGTGAAAACGAGCAAACCTTTGCAGAGCGTTGTGGAAGCAGCCTCATCGTAGTGTCTGTGGCAGCTACTAATTATGGGGTGTGCTGGATAGTCATCAACATCATATTGCACACGATGTCCTTTGGTCACAGAGGCAAAATTACACAGGAAAGGCGGGAAAATCAAGCTCTTCCTCGCAAGTTGACTAAAGCAGATGTTGCAGTGGTGTGAAATAGCACCTTTCCCAGTCTCCACCACGTCTGCTGGACCACAGCTGTGGGGGAGCTCCATGGGGCCATGCAAGACTGTAAATTCGGAGGGCTGAATGCATCCTGCCCCTCTCAAAGAACTCTTGCTGGGGCTGGCCAGTATCTAACCCTTAGAAAATCAGCTTGATGCAGAGAGCTTTCAGTTTCAGATTTTCCACTTAATTTGTGGTGACTCAACTTTGTTTGTTTATGGCCACTGATGTGCGCTTGGCTAATAGAAAACTGATGCCTCATCTCATGAGCAGAAAGCTCATGGTTCATTTCAAAACTACCATATAATGGTCAGTCTCAGCAGGCAATTCTTGTTTAACTAGTGTACTTGGCACCGCGATCACCACATGGAAACATTGATTCCCAGTCATCCATGTCGTGTAGTGCACCACTATACAGGCTATCCGTAAAATAACTACAGGCCTCCTGTTCAGCAGTGCACTCTCCTAATGAAGTATCTGATTACATATTCCACTGATTTGTAAGACAACACAAGTATGAGATGTAAATAAATATGCATAATCCCTGTTTAAAGAGATTATTTCCACTGAAAGAGGATGTACATCGAGACAGCACCATACCTAGCGCTACATGAAGTTTTCCAGTGGAAGCAGCAGCTGCTGACCTGATCCAGCAAATATCTATTGTCAGCCAGTCGTTCACATTCCCATAGACAGTCCTACTGATTTCATAGATGGCTTTAGGGAAACTCAAATGAATTTAAAGTGTGGCCCATTTTGGTGAGTAAGCAAAACTGATTCATTTTGAATTGCCATGGGTTACAGAACATGAATCGCTACCGCAGCTCAGCTGCTCAGTGAGAAGTTGCTAAATGCCAGCTGGGTTTGTGCCTTTAAACCTAAAATGGCGGATATCAGAGAAAATGCCAATTACATAATTTCAAGTCCTCCAGTCTTTGGACGACTTCCTAATGCGAATACTTATGTCTTTTGGGGATTTTACAGGAGAAAAACTCCGTTAGCTGGAAGTTTTAGGTTCAGAGGACACACACAGGGGGTTGGTACTGCTGCTGCTTCATCCATGCATAGACAACATTGTCCTAAATCAGAAGGAACAGCAGAGACTTGGCTCTGTGTGATGCACCAAACTTTCCAGAGCAGTTGTGCAAGGAAGACAGCAAAAGTTATTTTCTGCTGTCATGTACGAAAAGCCATTCATTCCTCCCACCGCAGCAGGAGGAGAATTATACCAGTAGAAAGGTTTTAGGTGAATGATCCAGCTTAGCCACCACTTTATTTCTGCCACCCATCTTAGTGAAATGCAGTTTCCTCCCCTCCGATTGCTTAATGTAGCTAAAGCAGGTCTGAATTCACAACCCAGAGACCCAGCAGAATGAAACAAAATTAAAAAAATTCCAAAACTATACAACTTGGAGACAGTAAGAAATAATACGTTAAAGAAGGCGCTGCATTACTTCCAGGAGTAACTCCTTTCATCTCTTTGGTGTGTGAGTTATGCAAACTTAGATTCCCCAAGAGATCAACAAATCATCTAAAAGAATACAACTGGCGGTAAGGCCTTTGTCTGATCCCCTTACACACCATTTCTGATTTGGCTTTCATGACTTCAGTGAGACTTTATACGAATTTAGTTCCATAACTTGGTCCTGCCTACGGCAGGGTCTGTCTCATTCGTCAGTTCATTTTCCATGGCCTATTAAATTTCCTAATGGAAGCACTGATGAAAGCTGCCAAGCAATCCTACGGTTGTAAGAGTTGGTCCATACTTCCCCTCCCTCCATGCACATTTAAAAAGATGGAGCCAGAAGAACATATCATACCATAATTTATCAAAAACAACGCAATCAAATAATTAAAATTTGGGAAAATTTTCCCCATTAAAAACACAAAGAACAAAACCAATAAAGTTGAAACTGTCTTTTATTAAGAAATAACAGTATTTCTAGAGGACTAGTCCATGCTGGCAAAAGGCAAAAAGAGGCTAGTTAATGATGCAATTGTTGGAATCAAAGAACATGAAGTCTAACACCAAATTGAACACACAAAGAATTGCTACAAGAAATGAGAAGCTCTGAAACAAATCGAACACCCTGAAACTCCTTCTTTCTAGCCAGGGAATGGTTAAAGGTCTCAAAAGATCTGAAATAAATTCCACAAAGCTATAAAAACAAGAGAATGGAAACCACATGCAACATAATGGAGTCTCAAAGCACCAAAGAACTTCAGTCCAACACAGACAGATTACACACATGTATATAGGTTACATCCAGCTTGAATCAGTTTTGAACATTTCTATACAGAGACCTTTTTTTTTTACCTTTTTTTTTTTTATGAATGATGCAGAATGAGCTTATTTGTGACACATCTGGTGAGCAATCACTCTTGCTGACCATTTTGTTTGACCTCCCCCTCTCAAAATTGAAACTATTGTGGAGCAGAAGATACTTCTTTTCCGTTTTTTTCTTTTTGTTTTTGGATTACTCTGTTCTTCTCACTTCATACATTATGTGCACCGGTACAGAACTGAACAGAGATTGAGCAATCATATGCTAGTAACCGACATGGGAAGGTATTCTGCACTTTATTATTCTGGTGGTTTAGTGAGTGTGACAGAGGATGAGGTTTGGTTCTAATTTTGTCATTTCATAACTCACAGTTAACAAAAACACTGTCAGTGCAGTAATTAAGGTGAATACCAGTAAGGCACTGCATTAAGTATCTTTTGAGTTGTAACTAGCAACACCCCTCAAGTGTTATGAAAGGTGGCAAAATTCAAGAGATGTTCAAGAGATAATGGATGAGACTCCACTCTGACTGTTCCATTACCTAAGGGGTTTTTTTCCTTTTTCTTTTTTTTTTTTTTTTTAGTGAAAAAGCATACTCTCAATAGGCACAAAATTGACAGCACTCCAGACCGAAGTCGCACACCTAATCACTTTTACAAAGAGACACCAGCAGTGCATCTTTCCTCTCCCAGCCACTCTCAGGATGCTTCAGACCCAATTCAGGGGAAAAACACCTGCGAACCAGGGAGCAATTCACCTTTTGTCTTAGCTCTCCTGCTGGGATCGCCAGCCAGGGTGCCACATTTTAGGAAGACTGCATAGTGATGCCTGTACTTGTCCAGTACAAATTGGACTGACCCCACTGGCCCATTTCAAGTGTATTACGGCACCAAATGGTATCACATTTCACTCAGTGACAGCATGAGCCTGTTCTGAAAAGAAAGACAACTTAAACCATCCAGTTCCCTGTCTCAAATTTTGCTCACCCCAACCACACTTTTCAACATTGTTGAATGTTGACAAGCCTTGATTTTATCACACAGAGAGATTACTTGTTTATTGTTGTTATAGCGTCCTACAAACTTCTGAGAAAATTTTGTGACAGTGCATATGCCCTGTGTTTCAGATTTCCTAAGCTTCCTCCTTGTCATGGGCGTAGAGGAGTGTTATTCACAGGAGGCTCTACTTTCATGCTTTAGTCATTAGTAGAAATGGGCCATAGATCATGTCATGTTGTCTGTAACCTAGTTAGATTCTGACAGGAGAGAGGTTCTAAAATCATAGGTTCACATTAGAAACCTTTAAAAACTCATTAGCTTCTGATAATTATCCTAATATCCAAAGCACTAAAAATCACAGAGCTCATTTCTGCCTCAGAACTGACTGTGAATATGTTCAGAAAAAGCTTTGCCTTTTCACTTCCCAGCAACAAAAGAAATAGTTGCTCTGAATGTGAACGTTTGGGGCTGATGCAGAAAAAGACCACTTTCCTTCCTGAGCGTGAAGAGTGAAGTCAATTCATTCTGTAATGGAGACGGGAAAATTACAACTAAGTTTAATTCATTGCTCTGCTTTGGGACGTTGCGTTTTCCAGGCTGTCTCCTTCTGAACATTCAGCACCTCTCTGCCAAACTCAGAAATCACTGCATTTCTCTAAACTGCATTTATTCAGAAACCTTGACTTGGTTGGGTTTTTATTTTTCAGTCGTGGTAGAAAAGGGTCCTGTGAGGCCACTCATGCTTGTAAACAGCATGCTCTTAAATGTATGTTAGCACTTGATTCCTTCATGGTCAGGGCCATCATCTGTGTCCTCACTTGTTCCTCCATGTCTGAGCCCCTGTGGTTATTTTATTTTGAAACATACAAGGATTCAGCTCACTCACTTGAATGTGTTTTGAGCCACAAACAAAGTGAGCCAAAGATACCTTGTCTCTCTGGACACTAAACACAGGAAGCACCTTTCTTTCAGCTGAATTAGTGGCCACTGTGCCTGAGGAACCCTGGATGGCATGGCTGGGGGATATTAGCCTCCATGTTAGAGCACTGTTTCATAGATGCAGCCATTTACGTTGCTTCCCGCTGTAGATGGCAAATGGAGCAGATCTTCTTCAACCTCATCCCTCATAGCTTTTTGCCAAGGCTGTCCAAATCTGTTTCAGACTTGCTTTTAATAGCAAAACTCATAATAACAACACTATATAAAATATTACTCTATATTTATTAGCACACTAGCTCCCGAAATTGGCTAGAAGTGGATGAAATCCTGTCGGAACAAACAATAAAATGGCAAAATAAAACAATGAGCAACTCACAAAAAAGACAGACATGCATTTAAAAGGTGCATAAAGCTGATCACATTATTCACAGCCTTGTTATTTTGCCCTTCTTCTCCTCACACCTGATTTCCTTGGGAATGTATTGCCCATGACTTCTGGCATGTTGTTCTTCTCTCTTTAGTACAGACTGGGAATTGCCGTTGACGGCTGAATGAGGGTTGCAATCTAGGTTAAGTTTTTTCACTGAGATTTCTAGTGTGAAACAAATAAGAATCATAATACTAAATCTTGTGGCATTGTTTTTACACACCTCACCTAGTGGGACCTTCAGAGCTAAATGTAAGATGATGACCTAAGGAAGAAGGGACTGTCACCATGGCTACAAGGGACAAGTTCACCTGTGCGGGTTAAGTACAAAGACAGACACATAAAAGACATTTATTGGCAATATTTGCTGCACAATAATTTAGGGTTTGTCCCCCCAAGAATTATTAATTGCCATACTGGCAGTGCATTGAGCACTTTTATTACAGAATTTATTAAAATGACACATTTAAAGGAACAATCACTAAGGACATCAGCTTCTGCGCAACAAAAATTTCTTAAGCTACCAGCTTTGCAAACTCTACTCTGGTACCTGAAAAAACAAGCTGTGCTCTTTCTATGCCTTACATCACGACTTGCAGTAACCTCGGCAGGATCAGAAAACAGCTGGCCATTTTTTGACCATTGCGTGGGAATAGCAGGAATATTTCTGTGGTCTTTGGTGAAGCACCAGGTTCGCCAGTGCTTCTGATATCACTTGTGGCCCCATCCTGGGGAGTTACAAGAATGTTTATGGTTTAAAGAATCACCTCATTCACTGCAGTTGTCACAAGTGGTGGGATGGGTTTCTTTTTTCAGGGTGACTAAGCTGGGATGTTCCTAAGAGGTATTTGATTTTCAAAGGGGGAATAAGGAAGCATAACGAAACTTACGGTGTGCAACCACACTGCAAAGAACGGGGTTTGTTTGGCCAATACAATGCAAGAAGTGAAGAAGTCTGAAAAGCCTTTTCACACCTCCAATAAAAGCCATATAAATGTGTCATTGTGGAGCAATGCTAACTCTAGCAATGCAGTTTTGAGGAGAAAGATCTTTTTCCCTATGTTTGACTGGATCTGCTTCTTTCATTTCATCCATCAGCCCCTGTGAAAGCTTCCATTTTGGAGCATGCGACGTGATCCTGGGAAAGCTGTACAGGTGGTGCTGCCGAAGCAGGAAACCCACGCCTTGCTGAGGGACCGTCAATTATTTGCAGGGAAACTAAACCAGAAGAATAAATAACACATGCTGATGGATATTTGTCAGAAAAGATAGGAGTACTTTCAGCGGGGCTTGTCAGACACAATACGTTCAGCACATCTACATTTTCTATGGCAAAGGGAATAGAGCGCTCCAGCTGCTCCCCTGGCAAGCCTAAAGTTTTGTCTCGTAAATTTAAATTATAGATGACATAATGGTGGAATGGAAATGGATTGCACCTATAAGAGATAAATCCAGGGAAAACCTCATGCTTTCAAGGAAAGGAAGAAAGAAAAAGGTTCTGATGTGCCACAGATCTTCCATTTGTTGTGATATTTAGCGTCTCCAACTCAACACTTTGTAAAGCAATTTGTTTCTTTTTTTCATTTCCCTCCACCTCCATTGAAAGCGATGAACATTTTTGTGAAGCTCACAGAGAGTGCTAGGTTGCAAATATAACAAAAATCTTGCCAATGCCTGGGAGTCCAAACTGGCAATGTTTTCTCTTGTGTCAGCATTTAAGTATTATTGTAGTGTTACCATATCACGGCATAAAAAAATAACATGGAAGGAGTTGTGCCAAAAGCTTAATTTGTGACTGAAAGCACACACCGAGTATCCATAGGTACTGTGGAGTCCTTTGCCAAAACACCATTTTAATATGAACCATTCAATGGATCTTTCACTCAATCATGAGAAACTCTACTTTTTAATTTAAACCAATAAGACAAAAAGCTCTGGCAGGTTTCCTGCGTCTGATACTGATGAGGAATAAATAGGAAATTGTTTGATAAATTGCAGTACCTTGGGACGATTAGACAGCCCTGGAAAGGAGACAGTCCCAGATCTGGAGAAGATTCTGCTTTTTTTTCTCCATACTGAACTTGTCAGTTTTGAAAAATGTGCAGAATTCCACAACAAATTTACCTACCTGTGCCAGTGATAAAGCAAAGCCTTGTAAGTGGAGACAGAGGAAAGAGCAGACTGACAGAGGGAGCATTTTGCTCAGGAAGGGGTAAAACATTCTGTTTCCCTTTTTGGATTCAATGAAAATGATCTCTGAATGATCAATACAGGAAATTTGAGAAGTGCTGTTATGTACTATATCACTGGACTTCAAATATTTAGAAGTTATATCAAGCTTGACAAACTAGTGGAAATACAACCTCAAGTTTAAAAAAAATTGGAAGAATACATATGCTTCAGATGTATTCAGATGCAGATGACTGTCTCACCATACGAATATACTAGGTGTGATGAACAGGAATTTATTTCCACGACTGTTATTAAGTAGACCCTTGTAAATTCAGCCGGCTGCGCTTTGACAAACACCAGCTCTTGGGTGAAGGTAGAAGTAACGTTTGGTCATTTTTCAGACCCCTTTGATCTTTTGCATCCCCTGAACCTAATTATACTGCACAGTTTGCTAGCAATTGCTACTCCGCTCTCAGCAGCAGACCAGAACCGAGCAGCGAAAAGTGGCACCGAGAATCTGGGCCCAACGACCTAAACTACAGGAACAGTTGCTGAAAGCGAAATAATTTGAAACAGCGAAGAGTGTTCATGGGAAACAAACTCTGATTCTGTCTTGGAGGAAAAATCAATCCAGGCCTAGTCAACAGGGGCAGGCTGAATGAGATCTCAAAACAGAAGACTTGAATATAAGTGCTGTGACCTAATAATGCCATACATAAAGAGTAACAGCAGAGATGGCAGCAGAAATTTGGTTTTTGAAAACTTCTACCTGCTTCCTGTGTTTTTTATCTGTCTCTCCACAGAGTGACCATTAGTTGCTCTTAAACACTGCTGCAGACTCCCAGCAGGAACATGAGGAACCAAAACCCTTCTTAATCTTAAAATGGAACCAAGCCAGCACAGAAAATGAACTGTAATCTGATGTGGAGACAGCAAGATGCTATGGCCAGTGATCCCCAAAGTCTTAGCTATCTATGCCATTGGTTCCATTGTTTGCCAACAGTTGAACCTTCAAAACACAGCAAGTTTATTTGAAAGATACCTAGCATACTTCAACTGCCTGAATACACGGGATCTTTCCTACAACAAAGTTTCTGATGAATATAAAATGTGCTTTCCACAAATATTATTAATTCTCACTTAAAATTTTGCTGCTTCTGCAAACATTTCTGCAACCAAACTTATTTGCTAGGAAGTACGTGAAAGGCAGACAAAATGAATACAAACACATTAAATGTGAATTCACTTAGAGTTTAATAATAAAAAATTGCACAGCAATTTTGTGCAGCACTTGCCTGGCAATGGCTGTTAGAGCATCGGAATCAAATCCAGAAAGTTACACACAGCTGACAGCAATGTGTCCAACACCTGATCATTCAAGATAAACACCGGAAAAAGTAAAGTGAAGACCACAAAGGACCAGATTTTAAAAGCATTATGAGACCTAATGCTGTAATCAGGTGCATGGAGTTCGGTTTTAAGAGGAACTTTGCACATGTCTATCTGAAAGGGTTGAGATGGATCCCACCTGCCCCAGGCACTAGCCGTTTCCAGTCTGGGAAGCCATATAACTGCAACAGCAGCTCTGCCACACTCTTAGTTTGAACACGCTGAGATGTTAATTTGGTCATCCAGATTCTAGACCTAAACTGATCAGTGTATCACCACCAAACGCTCCATTTCCAGCAAGAAACATACTTCTGTAGGGCTTCAGATCCCCACAAGCCACATGGAAATCTGAAACTGGTCTTCTTATAGCATAGGTAGATACTGCACACAGAGCTGCTGCAACCGCTTTTTGAAAAGACTAACTCCTGCTCATTTTTTGGAAGGAATTCACGTCTAACTCCAGAGCTGTGGATCCTAAACAGAAATAGGAGCCTCCCTCCTGTGTAAGACGTTCACCTGTCCATTGTGTTAAACCAAGAGTAAGTGCTCAACAGAACAATAGAGGGCTTAACGTTCTCCAAAGAAAAGTGTGGTTATTAAATGGGCAAACCCTTTAAAAACTTTTCATTAAATGTCAGCCCGCCTAATGCACTCACGCAAACAGCTTCATTGGTTCAGCGTGTTGTATCTGTTGGGTGGCTTCTGCGGAGTTAGGCTGAAATATAACGGCTGACACTGGAAGGAAGGATATGTTACCCTGCTAAATGCAGGGGTGATAGAGCTCCAGAAGCAGTTAGCAAAGCTTTCTTATAGCCTCATTCATCTTCAGGCCTTGTCTCTGAAATCAGAAAGCACGGAGCAGCTCCTGACACGCTGCAGCACTAACAGTCTTAGAAACAGACTGTGCTCAAACCGAAACCCCACAGAACACATCCCAGAACCAGCGTGGTGCTGCTGAAAAGAGGAATAAGTCACTGGGCCCTCCAGAAGGGGAAAACACATTTCAAACCCCCTAGAAAACCACAAGGCAGAGAGGGAAGTGTGCTGCTGTCCTACACGAAAAGTCATTTGCACCTGGCAGAGGCAAGAAGACCTAAAGAGTCATTAAAGCCTGATGTATGGAAGTGGTTTTTGTCTTGCAAATGAGAGCAAGGCTTGGAGTTTCCGTGTCTTTGCCATAAAACAGTGAATAACGGGATCCTAGTGTGAGCATCTGTGGCAGGGCACTGCTTAGCAGCAATGCGTGCACCAGCATATGTTCCCATTCTCCTGGCTAGGTTGCTAAGGCTGATAAAACTCATTTTAAGGCCTCTCCTATTTTTCCCCTCTCCCACCATCCTCTTGTTTCTGTGCCATCCTCTCTGGTGTAAGATAACCAGTTTAAGAGAGAGAAGAAGAAATAAACTGTAGGGGAATTTTGTTTGCTTATTAGGATTTGTACACTACTTTCTGACTCTGTAATTTCTCCTTTGAGCATATTACAGTCACTGTAACTCTTAAAATAAGGAGAATTATTATATACTTTTTGGGCCTAAGTAAAGCCTTTGGTGTTTCTGAGATTTTCTTAGCACTTTTAGCTTTCTAGAAACTCTGTAGTACCCAGCAACATCCTGAACACAAGCATTGTGCTACTTCATCTCTCTTTCTTCTTATTCATCATAATACCTAATTAGTGCACTTAGCTGCACAGAAGCTTTACATTTTGACAATAGATGAAGAATTTTAAAAGCCTGGGTATACACGGGCTACATTGCCTGGTTCTGATGACGTCCTGTGGCATTCAGTGCACAGTTGCTCAACAGGAACATTTATGATCTCAGTTGTGCCATAAGTGTCATCTGTTGCAAATACCATCCCTGGTCCATGGTCAGCTTTATCTCTGAAGGAGAGCAGCAGCCTGAGGGCTGCTCCTCGTATAAGTTAACTTCCTGCCTTACGGTAGTTCTGTGGGCCAGATGAACTCTTCAGCGAAAACACTGAATTGCACATGTTCTAGCACACCTCTTTATTGCACTGTTTGAAGAGTTTATCAGCTAGATAAAGCAATATTGCATTGCTTCTTCAGGTAGAAAAAAAGAAATAATTCTTGTTTGGTTTTTTTAAATGAAATTATTTTGAAACTGGTTGGAGGTTTAGGATGGCTGATTTTTTTTGCTAATAAACTGATAGTTAAAAAGTGCAAAAGAGGCAGAGTATTACATCTGTTGTATAAAGCATACCTATTTCCACTGGGAAATACAACCTCTGCAGCTTATTGGTAGAAATACCGTTATTTCTTAAATTGAAATAATCTCTGGTTGGGGTGCTCATACCAGCTTCTTATTGCCAGGAACAATACACAACCTTTGAGGATGTGAAGGGGAGAACAGTATATCCGCTTGAAGCTACAGAGATGATCCAGATGCACACAGCAGAACTTGGAATGAATCCAGCACGCAGGGGCTAACACCCCTACCCTTGGATGAAGTGCCATGGGACCTTTTCACAGGAGTAAACTGCAGATTGCAAAACAGTTACCTTAACTAGTTCCTGATGTGCTGTATCACACCACATTCAAACCTCCATCTGTGGTGTCTGCAACTACTGTTCCTAAAGCGAAGGTTTCAGCGCAGAAATAAATACGATGTGGCTCTGTGACAGTGCCACAGAGTGATCTTTGTTGTGTCACAGGCCCGGCCATTTAATTTGAGAGGGACTTCAAGCTTGTGTAAATCCCACATGATGCCTAAACTGGAGGTCTAGAAGAGTATGTGGACATCTTTTTCAATATTATCAAGTTGCACTCTAAATATATTTTTCAACCTATTGTTCTTTTCCTGTCTTGTCACACCGAGTTTCTATTCATTGTTACAGAGCATCCATGTACCACCCTAGACATGACTGCATTTTCAAAGAATGAAACTCTTTTAATACAGCAATATATATAGCACAAAGTCTTGGATAACCACATGGTATGTCTGTATCGTGCCACACAACATTATTGACCCATGAAACAGAGACACATGTTTGCATTCAAACCTCGCTCCTTGGGGCTTCTCTTTTGGTGTGAACACTGTTCACTAAGTCCTTCCCCTCATTCTTTGCTGTTTGACTAAGCCAGGGAAGAGCAGCAGCACTATTCCCGCAAAACTGTCTAGTGGTAAACTCATCATGGTCTGATCTTAACTAACATTCAGCCACCAGAGTCACTAGAGGGGAAAAAAATCAAGCTGACTGGTAGCAGTGACAAACTCAGTAGGCTGAAGCACTAGGCAGCCTGAGAAATGACCCACCGCCTTAGCCCAGAGCAGAAAACAGTTTAGGGAGTAGTAAAGAAGCCTTTGACTTTTAAGGTGGGAAAAAACAGCACCCAAGAGTGAGGGGTTCAGCTGGGCAGGGACCATCATCTTGACAGGAAAAGAGTACAACAGAGCAGGGACAGAAAGTGTTTTATAAGATTAAGCAGGAAAAAATGGCCCAGGGAAAGAAGAAAAAAATAATCCGCAGGAACAAAGGCTATGTAAGAATCTTCTTGAGTGAAACGACGCTAAAAAATTCCTGGGCGACTCCTCCAATGTGTCTTGATCTTGTCTGTAGAAATAGGTATGATACACTTCATGACCAAATTTCTACAAATATCTTCCTATTTATTAATTTTGATCTGATGTGGTCATCCCAACAAAGCTCGGAGCAGTGGCTACAGGAAAGTGAGTTTCTTCTGTAATTGTAGAAGATGTTAGAAGAAAATAATCTGACTGGTCACTATAGTTGCACTGTTCTTTGGCCTGTTTGATTTCCGTTTCTTCAAAGTTTCGAATATACAAATGGCAGACCAATGAACAATCTAAATTTACAATATCAGTACCTTTCATCGTGACAATGTACTTCTGCAAATGTACATTTATATGAAATATGATTTTAAAAGAATCCTGACCATACTTGGCTAAAATTATCTCTGGTATAATTCCACTGAATTACAAGAGGTTGCAGAGGGAGGGAGTGAATTTGCCTCCTGGTGTTATTGGTGAAAAAAAAAAGATTTTTATGTCAAGATGTTTTTTATGAACTTGAATCCAGTTTCTAATCATCCAGATTGCCCTGTACAATAAACTCTTGATTATGACTGCTGGCGTTAACAGTAATAAGACAAGATGATGTGCAGCACAATTTTCTTCATTCAGCTTTTCATTCTCCCACTGATCCTAAAAAGTCTCCATATCTTTCTGGTGGTTTTGTTTAAAAGTCATGTAAAATAAGATATTATCAATCAAGTCACACATTCTCAAGTGCAAAAACATTATTTTGTTGATTGCCTTGTAGCTTTGTGGGACGAATCGGTGCAGCTTGGCTCCCTGTTTGGGAAAGCTGGCGCTGCCGTGCTCATGTAACGTCCTTCTGAACTGATAGCTCGAGAGAAAGACCCAACTGTCTTTCGGTCTAAAGCAGAGCTGTGGAGACCGATCGAAGACACTTATCTGCATTCTTTCCACCCTGTAGCTTCAGCCCCGCACACTTCTCTCCACCAACACTAATTAAACTAAGGAGGAAAAAAAATTAGATGTTTGCACTCAGACAAAATTATTTGAAGAGAGAACGGCTTGCTGGAAAGATAATCAACAAAAGGCTTTCATTTTGAAACCGCAGTCTGGCTTTTCCCTGACTTTCCTGTTTGGGCTCAGGGCTCACAAACCTTGTGGCCTCGCTCTGCGTGGTTTGTCAGTGTCAGGAGCTTATTGTAGGCATGAGAACTGAAACCTGGCAGTTTCTCTAGAAATCCTAGCGCGAACGGTATGGCTAAAGGGGTGCCTCAGTAGTCTGGAACTACTCTTTCAAATAAGAAAAATATGTGGGTTTTCAGACTTTAGGGTATTTTTCCCCTCTATTTCAAGCATCTCTCTAGTGTCTTTTCTCAGTCAGCTAAATGACATTCTTCTCTGGCTGGCTGTAATATTAATCCAAATCTTTTTTATTTAGTCCTATACAGAAATCTTCCATTTCTCTAATACCAGAGACATTTATGTGACTGATATTTTAAATGGACGTGTGGAAAACCTTCTTCTCTTCCAAAGAATTAAAGCTTCATAATTCTCCTCTATGACAAAACAGACTGAAGGCAGAGGCACAGTTTACCAAGTGCAAGCTACAGGCAACAGGATTAGATGGGAAAAAAACCCCAAAACAACAGGGATGAGAGATGAGACCAACAGGATTTGTAGTGGTTTGTGGTAGCCAAAGGGATGCCTGCACCCCTGTGAGTTGTTGGTATGAACACAGCTCTGTCATTGATGCAGCTCTTATGAGAGAATCTGCTTTAGGAGAAATCATTTGGCTGACCATCGCCTGTGGGTCTTCCAAGCTAACTGGCCTGGTTTTTGAAAAAAAGCAAAACAAGGAGCCTCACAGAGACTGGTGTTCCAGCACAACTGTGCTGGTGAACTAGACTTGGAAGGAGGCACCGCCATGATTCAGCCTCTGTTAACTCTCCCCACGACGCAGATCTACTGGTGTCACCGAGTGCTAAGGACAGCTTAGGGGACCCTTAAGCTACCTCACATGTGCTAGGAGGTAAAGAGAGGCGCGACATACGCAGCCCTCCAACTGAGGCAATCTTGCATCGTTTTGCAGGGTCCAAGTTGAGGAGCAAACAGCCATATCAGTTCCCTACGACCACAGGCACCTGGAACGGGGTGAAGCCTTCACCCCTGCATTTGTGTGACCCTAAAACAGACCAAGTCCAAGCCAGTTCTCAAGCTATTTCTTCTACTGCAATCTTAAGAAAGCTATAAGCATCTTGCATAACCAGATTTTTACTTTTTTTTTTGGTGAAAAAGATGTTTATGCTACATATTAAATAACCTATCTTACCCAAGCCAGAAGCATTGGCTATATAATGAGGTAGCCCAGTTTCTAGCAATTTCTATCTCACAACAGAACCTGGAGAGATTTAAAGTGGTGTAAATGTCTCTCTACATTTCCGGAGTTTCTGACCTTATGTCTGCCGTTTTGCGGAGGAGGCGGAGATTTGATCCCCAGCTGCCCATGAACTGTGGGCTCCCTTCAAAAACCTCTTTCTACAGAGGGTTGCAGACAGTTATTGCAACACTCCCTTTCAGTAAGTGACCTCATGCGCATGGCATTTTATCTTCAGAGCCGACTGCTCATGCCTGATACACAAGCTGCACAAACAATCCTCTGACAGCCCTGCAGAAGCAGAAGCAGGCACCGAAACACACGGCTGTTTTGCAAGGCGGCTTCTTTCCCTCACTCGCTGCCTTGCCCGAGTCTTCTTTTTCAGAGCGGTAGATAGCACTCATCACTGTCTTGCCCACAGATGCTGATCGACAGGGAGGGACACCAAGAAGGAAAACAAAGGTGCCCACCAACCCGTCACTTCAGGCACGGCTCTGTTCCCAAAACCAGAGCTGGCTGCAGCAACTACCTCGTTGGGTCCAACAGCCTCCCTGGGTACCCTCTGCACCAGCTTTTGTCAGTGTTTTTTGCGCCCTGCTCCCTTCGTAACTGGCCTTTGCTAAATCTCTTTTTACTGCCTGCCACATTTTCTCATGGCAAGTTGCCACTTTTTAAAGATCTTATACCAGCCTCACAGAATGGAACTAACACTTACTGATTTCACACACTTTGGCACAGAAATAAATATTTTATGCATGCAGAAAGTCCCAAAGAGACTTCCAACCTCAGTAGAAGGGATCATCATCAACCGCAGTCATTACAGCTCCTGAATAATAATTATTACTCTTTATTTGGCACTGCCCCACAAAGCCAGAGAGACACGGCAGTGCTTACCTCTTCTACACAAACCAACAGAAATAGTCATGAAGCAGAGCATATGCTGTGTCTTGTTCCAACTGAAACACTCCAGAAGTTGAGGAGCATATTTTATCCACTGTAGGAATAATGCTATCAAGAGTCTCTGCTTAAATGATACATCACTGCACTGTATCACAGTGCAGAGTGGGAACTTAGTGTGTATAACTTTGTGTGTGTATAACATGTTCATTTGAACAAGTACACATACACATAAACACATGCAGTGACACATAGACATTCTTCTGTGTTGGTTTGTGTATGTATGTATTTATATACCTATATGCATACATAAATCATACACAGATATAACATATACATATATAATACATACATATACAAGTGCATACATAAATATATATATGTATGTATACATGTATTATTTTACATATGTATGGTAGTTTTACTGGCCAATGACAGGGAGTTTGGTTAGCCTCCTTAATGACTTTATTTACTTAAGTGAGAAGTAAGATGAAGTGTTTAGCAAAAGATATAGCTTTACACCTTTAAAAGCATAAAAGAGACATTGTTTTGGTCCAGAAATTAAGATTTTCAACTTCAGAAATGCAAGAAGAACTAACTTTAAAGCCAGACTGATCACATGCACCCTACAATTTGTTACTTTGCATCCTTCGCCCCAGTCCCCAAAATATTATTAATCATAGAAATTGCTCAGGAACTGAAAAATGGCAATAGAGTTCATCCTGACATTTCCAGAATGCCACTTTGAAGTGGCCAAGTAACACTATTAAACCACTGAGCCAAAAGTGGAAAGTGGTTAAAAGTGCACTTTCAGGCTACTGCTGTTGACCTCCTGCAGACCACGCAGGTCTCAGTAATCATTGCTGATACGCCAGCCTTCAGGAGAAACAGTAGACTTCACTGGTGAAGACATGAGGCTGTTCGTTGGAAGAAGAAACCAGCAGTGATACCCATAGACTACAGAACGTAAAGGAGCTTGGGGTAATAACATTACAGTCTTCACACTGAGGGAGATGGTTGTGTGAAATTTCTAAGAGTCCAAACACATGTAGAGTTACAAAAACACATGCAGCATTACAAAAGCCCTCCCTTCCACCCAAAAGCAGTGACTCCTCCTCTAAGAGCACTGGTCCTGCTGCTCATGCAGACGGCAGAGCAGGACAAGATAGCCACGCAGTCCATGGGTGATGACTACATACAGAGATGCACAATATTTAATGAAGACAATTGGAGGTGAGTTACTGTTTGCTCTGAGCTGCCTTTCACTCCCCTCTCAACCTCCCAGAGAAGGAGACAAGTCCTATGGACACCAGTCCCACAGAGGACACCGGTCTCCCGGACCTTGTCTCCATCTGTGGTCAGAGAAGCAGGACCCTGGGGCTGGTTAGGGAAAAAAGATGTCGTTTCAGCAGTCTGGATGGTGTTATCTTGGCTCACGTGAAGCCGGGACCTTTTAAAGCACAAGAAGTTCACTCATCTTGAGGGACCCCACACCACTTTACGACACTGCTGAGAGGACGTGACTCACTCTGCACAGGTTGAGGCGCAGCACTGTGCTTTATATTTTTAGTTCTGTGTAATTTCAAATGCCTGAAGTGAATTTATTGATCTTCTGAAAGTTGTTAACACCATCTTTAGTTCCCATTATCTGAACGTTTTAAGGTGCTTTGTTCAGAGAACGGCCCCGCGCCTTTTCCCAGTGTCAAACACAAAGTCTGATGGAATTGCAAGGGCGGGTTTTTCTTAGAAAAGGTAAATTTGACCTTTCTGAAAACAGAGCCAGGCAGACAGTCATATTCAGAGCCAGGCACACCAGACCTTTGCAGAGGTGTGTTTCTGTGGTGCCATGCATGTGGCAATGGCTTTCGCCGTGTCTCTGCTACCCACAGGTGCTTTGCATGGGGGCAAAGCAGTGCAGATGAAAGGGCAGTCGCCTGTCATCTGCTCTCCCCTCCCCTCATACCCCATGACCAAACTGCTTTGCAAGTCACAAGATCTCATTAGTATTTAAAACAGGTCACAGTATGTTGACTGGTTTAAAGGTTGGCCTGGTGATTGATATGAGTCTGCCTTCTCAAAATCTAGAGGGAAAGCCTTTGGCACAGCGAAGGTTAATACGTCGTGGGGAGAGCAACCCGCTGTCAGCCTTTCTAACACTTCCAGGTGGATCGCTGTTTGACACACCGCAGAAGGAACCCTTGTTTATCGACATTTACTTTTTCTTTGCGGGAACAGTCACACTCTCCAGTCATTGGTTTTCTTGTGGCTTTCATGCTGAGTCTGTAAGAACAGGATGTTCGAGAGCTGTCCCATATGGTGGCATGCTGTCTATTGTTCAGATGATTGGCTTCAAGCACTGGCTGGCTTTCACTTTTTGCTTTGAGCTGGTTATGGCTGAAACTCGCATCAATTGTTGGGATGGGGTGGAGAAATCCAGTCCCAGTGAAGGGCGAATCCACAAAGGGGCTTCTTTTCATTACTTGAATTTAACACATCTGCTGGAGTCAGATTTCTTTGTGTATTAAGGGCATTATGGTTCAAATTAGAGGGATATTTTAAGATCATAAGAATAGAGCTCGCTTCTAATGCAGTGGTGTATATTTTTGGTTTCATTATAATTCTTATTTATTTTAACACGTTTGTGATTTGTCCAAAGCGTAGGTTCATGTGCCTATTTATGTGTTTATTTTGGATGGCTGTTATATGTAGATTTACCAGTGGACTTGATTAAGCTAGTTTTCTTTTTTCCTGAACTATTAAGAGTATTCATATATACAACTGAACGGTAAGAGAAAAGCTGTCTGCATTAAGTGAAAGAGTATTAAAAAAAATGAGGAGTTCAGGTTGACTGCATGTGCTCCTGTCAATAATTTTTTGCTTTCTTTCACTTCCTGTAAGACATCTTCCACATTTTTTCCCTGTTTTTTTTCCAAATACAAAGAGAAGGTGCAATGTCATAACAGGAATCCATATAGAAAAGCTATTGTCTGTTCTGGGTAAGAGAATAAAGCACCCAGAGTGCATCAAGCTATATAATGCTAAGCCCTGATAGTAATGGTTATTAATTTCTTTCTGACCCCAGCTGGCGACCAATCTCTGTCTTAAAGTGTAAAGATTGATGGTGTCTGCAGTTTTATCCTGGTCATTGTAAACCTGTTTTTCAGGACTCCCAGTGGATGTTCACTGTCTTGCCTAGGTTGTCTGCCCCTGTGAACTAGTTTAAGCTTATAGCCTTTCAGGTTCGTACAGCGTGAAAAAAAACCACAGCCAAGATGGCAGCTTCTGTGACAGCAATAAAAAGGCTGATTTTAGTCAATAAAAGACTTCCTTATGTACACCACATTTGGCAGAATTTGAGAAGTATGGAGGGTTACCTGTGTTAGAGGGCCCAAGGTGTTTGATATCCTCTAATTTAATACCAAACACTTGCTACTTAGAAATCTAGCACTCTTACTGAAAAAAAAAAAAAAAAAAAGTTGCTAAATACACTAAAATACCGTTCTATCATAACAACAGAACAAGTGAGATATTCTCAATGACATATGCACAGAATATCTCACCACCTCAAAACAAACCCCCAAAGCCCAAGTCCCACACCACAGCTGAAGGCAGCATTTTGTTGCCCCGTTTCGTTGCCCGTTTCCACCAGCTGACACCTGATCTCGTGAAACTCATTTAATCAAATGCTGATGGATGTTAGACCTGTCTACCTTTGCAGGTTTGGTTTGAGGAGACTTTGCACCCACAACTGTAACACCTGTGCACGTGGAAATATGAATGGTTTCACCAGGATTTGCTGGAACCCGCAAGGCAGAGGAGCGTTCACAGTCAGTAATCGCATTCTGCCACTTTCTAAGCAAGATCACATTGTCTTCTCTAATCACGTAGTGGCTTTCTAGCCTAATTTATTCTTTTCAGGAAGGATTTTGTGGAATGCGTGGAGTTGATGGCATCCTTGAGCCACAGAGCTCTGGTTGCTGTGTCCCCGGAGGTGTCGCTTGCAGGTTTGGGGAGCCTTGTATGAACAGGACTATTAAGTACACGCTCTATTTGAGCAGGCGTGCACTCTGGATCTCTTTTCTCTCAACTCATTATTAATGGTGTGTGTGTGTTGGGATGGGGGGACTGCCTGAAATTACAAATGAGCTAATTTCCTTTTGCAACCGTACATCAAGAACCGAGAAGTTAGTAACACTTCTTTCTTCCCAGGCAGAATCCCCACTCCAAGGAGCATTTTTAGGGGTTTCTCCCCTGCCCCAAACACACACACATTCTCTTTCTGTATGTCTCTTAATTCAAAATTTCAACAGCACTACTGTGGAGGGAAATACTTGCTAAAATAAAGCGTGATGCCTGGAAGAGAAAGAATTATCCAAATCTAATTATTAGACACTGCAAGCATTTTGAGAGTCAGAGATCCTACTGAGATGGCAGAATGCCTCGTAAGTCATGCAGCAGGCAGGTTTTATTTCATTTCTAGGAGACTATTCATCTGTGGATACAAAGAATCTTTGATAAGTATGCGCGTGAAGAAAATCCACTATCATTTCGGTGACACTATCAATTACTAGTTACCAAGTACCGCTGATGCACCACACTGCACAACATATGAAGAGTGCCCAGCTTGCAACTGGTATAATCAGGGAGTAAATAGCATGCTGATTATTGGCATGTCGGCAAGTACATGGAAGAAGAGTATGATAGGGAACAGTTTTAACCTGAAATTATTCACGGAGATTTTCCACATTTCTTGAGAAGGAGAGGAGGAACACGGTGCAAAATAAATGTACAGAAAAGACCCTGTTGATATCAGTAGTCTCAGACAACATTTTTTCAGACTGGTGCTGTAAAAATGTTGCTGAAATTTTTTAACGGCGACAACTGGACTGTGATTCACATTCAGCAAAGGTCTAAAGATCTTTCTATGAGTGAACTAGTTTAAAATTTAGCCTTTATTTAATTTTAGATGAGAGTTGTGCTGTTAATTGGTCGATACGAAGACAGCGTGTACATGTCCTCACGCAAGGAAACATGTAAAGATTTGACTGCTTGTGCTGCAATTTCTTTAATAGATTTGGAAAGCTTTGATTTTAATACTAACTGAAGTTCACTTGTGCAACATGACCTATTTGAACCCAATTATATATCACAAGCAAGGTATCTTCCATTTATTCTCCACCTTCCTCTTATCATACTTCTTCGTCACAAGTATTGCATTGTCAAGAGGGGACTTGCCAATGGTCTGACCTCTGCTCTAATTTCTGGTTTGTGTTTTCATGGTGTTTTACATTGCCGATTTCGGATTTTCAGAGGACGGTCACATGGTCTGCTCCCAAACCCGCCACTCCTGGAAGCCACAGCTGTAGGCTAACCATGCCCTGCAACAAGTGCATGTTGATTCCTTGTGCTGGTATAGAACGGAAAATCTTAACGGATGATGTCGTCTCCTGAGTAAACAGGATAGATTCAGTCAAACCCTAAATAAGATATATGGTACCAAGCTTAAAAAGTTTCATGGGAATAGAGGAGCAAGGGAGTTGATTTCCTTCTCCCTCTTCACTGCTCTCACTCCAGCAAGGATGCAGTCCCAGCTGGAGAGATACTGGAAAATGCACAGTGAAGGCAGCTACTCTGAATGCTCCAGCTCAGGAAAGAGCTTATAGTGCGTTAAAGACTGGGATCTCTATCTGCTACACAGAAATCCACTGGAAACCAGACCATATTGGCTCCCAGAGCTGCTCATCCTGCTTCCAGCTGCCGCCTTCAAGACCTTTGGGGCATCAGATTCCCAAAGTGCCCTTTTCTGGTGAGAGCTTTTGGGTTACTGAAGATGTTCTGGAAGGATGCTTGCATTAGTGATAGAGATATCTAACAGTACACTTGTAGTTCACACTGGTACTGATAAATTGCAATATTGAATGCAAATTCACGGTAGCACTGTGAGTTAAAGTGCTCTCAATAACATAAAAACTACCAGAGTGCACCTTCACAAAACGTACTGTTCATGATTTTTCAGTCAATTAATATGGAAAATGTAAAGGAGAGCAGACTGTTTTCTATATCAACAGTTCACTGAGAAGATTGTTTTAATTACAAGGCTCTCACGTCTTTTTATATTCGGTGTCTTGTTGAGGTTGAAAAGCCATTAGTGTCTCAATGTCTTGCAAAGCTTTCTCTACAATTGTATAACAGCTACTTAGCAGTTATATGAAGCATACCATTTAAACAAAATTTAAGTCCACAATTACTCTGTTAATAAAATGTAAATTTAAAAATACATGCAACCGTCATGAAGATGGAACATTTAATTCTCACTTAGCTTCCCACAGAATGAAGGGTTAATTTGGTAAAAGAGAGAAGAAGACTGCAGTAATTGCTCTTATCTGCCATTTCGTGGGTGAAAATAACTTCTAAGACTTTGAATTCTGAGACCTATATCAAGTGTTCATTTTACCTAGCTATAACTCCCTTGGAACATTAGAAGGAACAATTAGCATAGATCTACCTGTGTATCTTAAGTTATGGTTAATGCATGGGAATGGTGTGCTTAATTTTACTGCTTTGAAAATATACACCTGGAGAATAAAAGAAAGACTTTGGAGTTCTCAGTAACAGCAAAAATGGAAGAGCCTGATTTATTTACTTTCTCTTTTGTGATAACCTTGCTCTTTCTAGTCCTAATCCTCTGCTAGGAGTACAAAAATATGAAAAGTGATGAAGAGGGTTCCTGAGCACTGTGGGGCTCATTGGAGATACTGATCCAGCATGTCTCCACCAGAAGGCAACAGAGACACTGTGGGTTTCTTCTTACAAAACTATTTTTTGATGACTATGTTTTGCAATGAGCTTTTCTGTGACCGTTGTTACTGTGAGTGGGAAGAATAAGC
>Ga0181612_102917_pt1 | contig 25091 bp, 19 predicted proteins | sample HoacroProtozoa21_FD_119630 | JGI IMG/M metagenome (GOLD analysis project Ga0181612, IMG submission 119630) | Hoatzin crop microbial communities from Cojedes, Venezuel. Combined Assembly of Gp0051906, Gp0051904, Gp0051908
AAGTGAATTGGGCTGTAACCTGAGATTGACGTTTGTGTATATATGTGTGTGTATGTATACGTATAGGTATACTTATATTTGTAGAAAGGCAAATATAACCTGAATGTGAACCGTGTGACTCATAGTATGCAGGCTGAATGAAGTATTTCTACTGGGGGTAGCTACCATCCTCTTAGCCCTTGTTTACTTCAGTAAAGCTGATATAAATAAGCCCACCATCTCCCACTGCTGGCACTTCTACAAAGAGGGTAGAGGGTACCTACAAAATAGCACAAAAATGGCAGCATTTTGCATTTTGTTCACTCCAAAATAACCCAACAGCTTCTACTAAGTGATTTGGAAAGCTTTTGGGGAAACAAGGAGCCATTTACCTTCCAGGACATTGTGTGCCTAGTTATGCTTCCAGAAATATTTCCCAGATGTCATGGATGGTGTTTAAAAAGCACAAAATGCTTGCAGTTCAGGATGGCTGTGTTGCAACACACAGAGCTATGTACTCCGTGCTCCCAAGCAAATAGACGCTGTTATATTGGTTTTATAACTTTTTTATTTTAAGAACATCATCATGTAACAGTTGTGTCTGAAAGCAGCTCTTTCTATAGAACACTGTAAAAAGTTGTGGCCTGAATATTTTCCATTCACAAACCGAATCAACTAGGAAATTAAATGTTTGTGTGGCATTAGTAAAAATGAAAAATACTTACGAGTTATAGGACATATTTGGTTCATTAAGATGAAAGGAAATTCTTATCGAAGACAGCAGAGGTAGTCTAAATCTGTGAACCGACCATTCTAACACAGTCCTGCAAACTGTCCATATGTCAGTGGCGTGCACTGTCTGTAAGTGACCTAAGGAGGCTGTTGATACTCTGGTTAAATGCATTGCTGTCTGCTAACCAAATTGCTGTCAGCTCTAAAGGAAAATATACGGGGAAGCTAGAAAAAGAGAAAAGAGAAAGAGAGAAGTAGCCACTTCCTGGATGTGACTCTTCTTGGCCCAACGCGGTTACCTAAACTAGATCGGCTGAATCAGGGTTTTGCCCCGTGACCTTGACAGCAACCAAGGGGACGGGGCTCAGCTACAGATGTCTGCACTGGTGGCTGGGTGGCTTCCCATCCCAATGAAGCCAATTCTTTCTGTGCAAGCTCGCAGTCTCCTGCACCCCCAAGGCTTGACAAGAGACCTGGCATAGCTGCTCTTATATCAATTTTGAATGCTGTTGGCAATGAAGTGGGGAAACAGATGGGTGGCTGGAGGAAGGGATTTAATGGTACAAGCCTGACCTGCAGCTTCAGCTCCTCGGGACTGTCGTTAGTGAGTTCATGAGCGCTGGGGTGTGTAAACCGGAGCAGCCCTTGGGCTGTTCTAACTCCGTACAAAGGACCTCACGCTGTGGACAGCAGTCTAAGACTCATGCACATGCACGACTGAGACAACCTCCAGCCTTTCAGAGACACAGATTTTGTGCTCGGTGGCATCTGCAGCAGAGATGGTGAAGGTGGTGATATGCAGGTGAAGGTTGGGGACAAGGAGGAAGACTGCAACAGGAATTTTTGCTCTTGTACCCCTTCCCTGCTTAATCAAATCAACTGTGAGATGCAAGCTAGCTATGGGAGTTAGCTCAGACTCCCTGTTGTTGGGCTCCTCTGGGCAGGGAGACCCCTCAGCTTGTTCCCAGGGTTTCTGTCACCAGCTTGGCACTGGCCTGGGGAAACGCAGTAGGTTTGTCTCAGAGGGGCAGCAAAGAGAGGAGATGTGGGGACAGCTGCTCTGGCTGTTGTTGCCTCACTCAGCCACATGAAGTAGGAAAAAGGAAAACACAAAAGCCACAAAATAGGATCAGACAGTTCCCTGGAGCGGTCGTGACACTGCAGCCGTCGACCGAGACCTCGTGTGGCCACTGGTGCTGAAGGCCATGCGTGGCGCGTTCGGAGCCCGTCTGATCCTCGCTGAGGCTGGGGGCTGCCCAGGCTGCTGGGGTCTCTCTTGCCACTTGTGCGTGGGAACTCGGGCAGAGAGCACAGCTCAACCCTCTCCTCCTCCCAGCTCACTCTTGGGGGTGATTAAGGGAGGGTGCTTCCAGCACTGGCTTTGAGGATTTTGCCTCTTCTCTAGCCAATCTATAAAACCACTCTGGGACACAAAGAAGGGAGGAAGAGGATTAAGAGAGCTGTAAATATGAAAGTCTTGAAAATAAAGCCTTTCTCAAGACAGGGAGGAAAGCATGGAAGCAAAATCCAGACTGAGATACAAGGAATTGAGTGGATACCTAAACAAAGGAGAGATTTTGTGGTGCCATCAGCAGCCAGGCTGCCTTTCTGTACAGGAGGTGTCCATGTGGACCTGGGGAGGTTCATCCTTTCCTTGGTTTAAGAGCTGGAGAAAAAAATTCTGTTACTCTGGGAGGGCTGTTCAGTTGCTCTTGTGTCTCTGCCTGAGATGCAGGAGCAGCTTCTCATTCTGCCCATGTCCTGCTTCTGTGCTGGGCTGAAACTTGGCCAGGCATTAGCCCCCACCACAGCTTGATCTCCACAGGGAGCGAGAGCCCAAAGCGAGCTGTGCTGTTCTCCAGCCTGGCCCTTGCACTTAGATAACAGGAGGTGCAGGACTGCTGGCCCATCAAGCACCATGGCTGCAGTCCAGTCCAGATGTAATCTGCACTCACCCAGGAGACAGACCTCCCAGGGAAGGAAGTAGTGTCCAGACACAGCCCAGATGAACTGGGCAAGCCCCCACTGTGGGCCAGCATAGACTGAAAGCAGGGGAGCCTCATATCCAGGTGGGGGAAGGCACAAGGCCAGTGGCTACAGAGAGTGCGCTCACAGCACAGAATTATGTCCTGTGACCGAGACACCAAGCTGAAGAGAATTTCAATATGTTTTGGGGAAACATTAATGTTTGTCCTACTCAGACATCCCTCAGGACTGCTCATGCAGTTGACAGTGCTGCATGTTCTCATGTCTGCTGTTTTGCTCAAAGACCCAAACTCTTGTTTTCTGTTCAGGTCCCAATTGCACACAAGTATATGGCTACAGTGACAACTGTTGTTTTTCCTATGTAGCTTGAAGGTTTTTTTTTTTTTTCTGAGGAATCTCCTCTATGTACTCAGCTCCTTATGTGTGCTGGCTTTGTCTCCAAAACTTACTTGATTATATCCAGTTTTTTCTTATGTTTACTCTTGATTCAGTGCTGGGCCAGTGCACATATTCAAGAAGAGCAAGCAGTCTGTAATGGAAGAAGGGTTGGACCCTTGGAAGGACAGGCACATATTTAAAGAAAGACTATAAGGCTTTCTAAGCTGAAAGCATTTCTTTCCTCAAAAGCAAACCCAGACCACGTCTACAGGAGCATTCACCATCCACTTTGGGTGGGAGGAGGGTCCTTTCACAGTCTTACACACAAAAATCAGCGGCGCTCAGGAAGATCCCCCAAACATCAGACCTCAACAGTCTCCTAAGCTCTTCTGACCCTTCTGCTGGCTCTTGTACCCCCTCAGTTTTGCAAATCTTTGCTTGGCTGCGTGAATCTGCTCCTCCTGGACTGCTCTGTACCCAGGGTGCTCTGTGCCACTGTTGACAGTTCAGTCCCTGCAGTCCCTTTTCCACCTTCCCTGTGGAAAGTCAGTGTATGCAGGGCCAGACTTGCACTCTGACATGTGCTGTAATGTAACAGCAGCTCAGTCATGCTAGCAATAAGCAGATTTTTAAAAAAGAATCCACTTTGCTTCCACACTAGCTGCTCTGTGTATACATTGGGATGTGGCAAAGATTCACTTTCTGCTTAAACAACCGCACTAAATTATTTTGCACCTGAAAAGCCTATTTTTACGTAATCTTTAGCTGTTCTAGTGTGCATACAGCTTCCTTATGGGTTCTGCTTGGGCAACATCTCTGTCCTCATTGCAGGCTTGAGGGTGGCTGTAGAGACAGCATAGACCCGCCAGCCAAGTCCTTACACTGACTTCATTTTAAGAAGACCTGCTGTACACTAGGGCACTGCCTGGTGCAGCCATTTGCCCTTTATCTGGTTCATGCTATTGTAGAAGGCGCTCGCTAGGAAGCCAAAACTCGACTAAACACCTGTCTGAAGCAGAACATCACACGTAAGTAAAACATCATGCTTAAAATCAGGAAGACAGAATAGTCATTGTGGAATTACGTCTCTTTTTTAATTCACTGGACACATCAAAAAATTACAGAGTATTAGTCCAGGTCAGAAAAAGACAGAAATCTTCCAAGTTTCTTATCAAAACTAAAAAATCAAAGCAGAGCATTTTGGGTTAACCTAAGTGTTACACTTGACGGGAATGTTTATTTTTCTCTGTAGTGATAAAAGCCTATCGAGATTGAGATCACTTTTTTAAACAATGACAAAGTCCACTCTGAAAGAAAAAAATAGAAAAAAAAAAATTTGTTGCCCCTAAAAGACTGGCATTTCCAAAGTTAAATTCATCATTAAAAAATAGCAGAACCAAACATTTCAACATGTAAAAATGATTACCCTCAGTTTTAACTGAAATTTTTCCACATGAATTTGTGAATACATCAATCGCCTCCAAAGTTGTCTTCCTGATGGATTTGCAAGTAGTAGATGACATGTCAGCTGTAGTATGTGGCAAACATCAGGTTGGGATATATTACAAGTTTGCTCAACTCAGTCTCATAGAGGAGCCTTCCACCTTCTCTTCACCGTTGTGACCTTCCCAGCAGGACTTCAGTACAAGGTCCAGCTGTTGGTGGTGTTACTTACAGTGGATAGGGCTCTAGCTCAAAAGCAACCCCATTGATTTGCACCAAGTAGTACTCCTCCTGTAAGTTACTGCTCCACGGGAGGACTGGATGAGAGTAACAGGCTGCACTAAATGAGACCCTGCACTTTCAGAGCCAGCAAAGATGACTGTGCTCTTTTTCTGTTTAGGAGCTTACTTTATTCAACATAAAGTCCAAAGTAACTGTTATCTCTTTCTCGCTCGGGAAAGTATTGGCTCTGCAGTGTTTTGGGTTGTTTCCAAACCGGGAGAAGTGAGCAGTCACTTTGTCCGGGGGGTGTGTTGGAGGTGTCTGCACTGATAGGTGAACAGGCCAGGCATGCCTGTACCAAAATACTTGTTTTTTCATCACATTATGCATGCTACAATCATTTTCTTACACCTGAACTCAGTGCTCCAAATCCCTGTCCTCAGCCTGAGCTCTGCTCTTTCCGGGGCCAGGAGAGCAGGGCTCCTTGATCTAGTAAAACATGAGTCTAAAGACAGGAGTGCCCTCTTGCTAGGTGCTTGTGCAGTGCCACATGCTCTCACATCTGCTTTTTGGTTTGTCCCACTCCATGTGCTTTGTGGCTAGATTGTGCTGAACACCTCATACCAAACTCCAGGGCTGGAGCAGATATGCTGAATGATGGGCACCAGGGGCTGCTCCAGGGCCGTCTGCTCTCTGGAGCTGCTTGGTGGCATGGGCCACCTCTGCATCCCTTTGCCTCTGGCAGCATCTCATGCAAGCAATATCCTGGCATATGTGAGGGAGAAGATGAGGAATCACTGTCTTAGGCTGAGAAGGTGGCTGAACCAGATGTCTGCCTTTGCCTTCACTTTGGGAAACCATGGCTGAAGGCATCACCATAACTTCCTAACTCCCCTGATGTGTGAAAATCAGGCACTGAGTTTCTACTTCTGCTTCTGAAAGTGTCCTCCTTCAGGAGGCCCTGAACCAGCCCATGGCAAGGGTTAAAAGAATATGTTGCTTTTTTTTGGTATCAGGAATGTGCAAGTAAATCCTTGTTTTGGCAGAGTTCACTCAAGTTCTTACTGAATGTTGATTGGTGGTACCATAGTGCTGTTGACATTTCTTCATCTGGTAACAATGTGGGGTCTCCTGATGAAGCCAAGCTTACTTAATTACAACAGTCATGGATTTCACAGCTGTACTTAGTTTTAGCAATCATGTACAGGAGCACTTAGCAATGCGTAAAGAGAAGGACATGTGAATGCCATGGGAAGCAGTACTCCATAACATTCCCAGAAAGGATCCATCCTCACTGAAAGTTTCTCTATATGGGAATATATGTTTCCCTATATGTGTGGAAACACAACTTTTCCAATAATCAGGCCATTAAACTCTCTGAGGATGGGATCAAACTCTCTTGGCCATGACCTCTGCAAGACTGCCGACATAGTGTAACACCAGGCTGGTTTGATCCCACCAGTGTGGGATCACTCTGTCTCAGGCATAGCTGGAATAAGATGGAAAAAAGGGGTGGAGCTGCTTCATGGCCTCTGAGAAGGAGCCAAGACTGTGATCCATCACTGTGGGGTAAGGTAGGCAGGGAGATGGGCGATCTCCCCATGCATACACCATTGCTTCTGTTGTAAATTGATATCTGTATCGCTAAACCCTGTCATTCAAAAATCGTGACTTACACTAAATGGACTTAGTTCTAACGATTTTGAACTCTGAGAACATGTCTTGAGACTTCCTTCTCTAATGGGGAGTGACAGAAACACAGCTAACTTGGATATTCAAATAATGAAAGCTGAGATCTTTCACCACCAGGAGTGGACGTTTTAAGAAAAAAACCAAGAGATTTGGGGTGACTTCTGCTAACTTCAAGGAATCTGGCAATACTGTACCCCTGTGATCTCCCTTAGGTGTTACACCTAGTGCTACCCTCAGTCCTCAAGGTAAAATCTGTTCTGAATTGTTAATATTTGCTGAAAAGTATATTAGAAATGGCCTAGTGCACTGCTTTGCAATAAATGCAGGGTGAGCAGCTGCCCCTTCTCTGCCAACACAAAAGCAGTCCAGCAGGTATATGGTTGTATGATAGGATGTGTCCATATAGGAGAAACTCAACCTCTATGCTAGTCATAAACCTGAGGAGAAGTATGGAAGCACCATCCTGCTGCAAGTTCTTTGTAGCTGCAATGGATGACAGGGCGAATTCAGTAAAGGCGTGTCTAATCTCAAGCCATGGGCTCATCTGATTCCTACCAGCTCTAAAACAGAAAGGTAGAAGGGACCAGTGTTAACAGTTCAGGTGTGAATCCAGCCTCAAATGTGTGACAGCCCAGATCTTCGAAAACCAGTTATGTTAGGAGTTAGATTCCATCAACAACAATTAGCTCAGAAATCATGAAGCCCCATAAAATAAATACAGAATTTTTACTAGCTGTGTTTTAAGGGCGTATATTGTCAAGATTTCAAGTTCTACTAAAAAACACAAAGAAATTGAAAACAGCTTGAAACACACTACTAAACCCAAAAAAATCCCACATTCTCCTTTCTCAGGTAACCATTTGTCTCCAGAAGTTGGAGCTTCAAATGAAGCATTAACTACTGTGAGAAACCTGATGCAATTGCAAGATTTGTTAAGACTGAAGATACAAACAAGTTTTCAATGATGTGAATCTATGAAGATTAAACACTAGATGGAGTAGTTGGACTAGAATGAAACCGAGATTTGTAAAGCAACTCTGGTAACAGAGCCACTGTAAATATTTTGAAATCGGGGGTTTAGTAGCAAGGCACAGCATATGAGAGCATGTTTCTCCAGGAGCGCCAGTTCAGGCAGTTGGACGTATGCTGCTGATTTCTTGCTTTGAAAACAGTCGCCAGAAGGGTTCTCCCTTCAGCTTCTCTGCTATGAGGTCCTGCAGGCTTGGCACAAGGAGGTAACAGGTCAGCTCTGTGTGTTGCTGAGCTGCAGGCACCCCTCAGATAAACAGCAAACCAGTTTCACACTCTGCAGAAAGCTGTTTTGCTCATCCCAGGTGTAAGAAAGGAGGTGACTCTCTCCACAAGCTCCTTCCTCCTTGTCTTCTTCCTTTTTTTTTCTTTTTCCTTTTTCCTGCTCTCTTAGGTTGTGGCAATACTTTGGGAGGCATTGATGCTCCTGCTGCCTTAAGCATGCCTTGTGCCCACCCCACAGCCTGTCTCTTCGTTCCCAGCCCCTGCATCATTCCCTCCATTTTGTGGGCACTGCTATTTGTGCAGCTGCTTACTGAGCCAGGTGGGAGAGCTGCTACAGCATAAAAGTCATCTGGCCAAAAAAAAAGGATATAGTTGAGGTACCTGTGCGATCTCTCAACCAGCTCTGCTATCTCCAGGGGAGGGATGCCAAGGCAGGGATGAACATTTGTGGATGGGAGAGGGAAGCGGGAGGTAATGGCCACCAAAGAGATGTCCTTATTATGACAGGCTCCGCAAGATATAGGAACCCCAAACACGATCCAGGACCCCATTCCTCTGTGAACCTACACAGAGATGGAATACAGCACCCTGACGCACCAGTGCAAGGTGAAAGTAAAGCAGCACCCCAGTGTTCCTGAGCCGAGCACCAGTGCAAGGTGAAAGTAAAGCAGCACCCCAGTGTTCCTGAGCCGAGCCTTCGCACAGGGCAGGTTTTACACCCACCTTCCACCTTTGTGAGTGGCTTGGCAGAGCAGCTGAACAGCTCCGGGTGCCAGCCCCATGTTGCTGCACTGCTCTCCACGGCGTAGCTGTGGCGAAGGGGCCGGCAGCCCTCTGTGCCTGCTCTCTGCCAAAATCTTTCCAGCCCGGAGCCATCTGAACTTCCAGCTCTGGGCCACCCCGCCTCCCTGCGCCTCGCCAAGTGGAGGGTACAATGCGCGGTCTGTTTGTGAAACGGGGCTTTGGGGGCCTAAAACAAATTGTCCTCGGGGCCCAGGACAGTGGCGGCCATTCTCTCCCCCAGACGGCCCCGCGAGGACAGCATCTCTCAAGAGCAGCAGTTGGCGAATGTGCTTTTGACCTTTTCAACTTATTGTATTGGTATCTAGCCAAACAATTTAAGTTCAACTGTAGCGTGCGACACTCAGGAAACAGGGGAATGACATGCCTGCTGTTCCTACCAAGTAATAAACTGCCTTTTGTGGTGGAGTGAATGAAGCCTTTGCCACTGATGGCCAGATGCCCTCTTGCGCTGTGCAAGCACTGAGAGGAGCAAAGAAAACCATAAAGGGCTTGTGAAGCTCAGACTAGAGGGAGGTACAGAACAAAAGCTTCCCTCCTTCTTCCCTGTAGGTCACAAGTAGATCCTTGCAGAATTTCTTCATGGATGAAATCCTGACCCCACCGCAGGAAAGGGTTTATCACTGACACCAGCAGGGCCATCATTTCACCCCATGTAGTCTGGGGTCTTCTCAAGCCTGAAAGCAGCAAAACAAAAGTTTGTCCAGTGATGCTGAGCACCGTGTGTCAGCTCCTCTGACTCTTCTGCTGCCCAAATTTCCCTCAGGGGATTGCCTATTCCTCCCAGGGGACAGGAGCCCAGACCTGGCCTCAGTGTGCCATGGCCGTGGCTCCAGTGTGGGCCTGACAGGAAGGTCAGGTGGTAAAGTCAACACCAATAGAAATCTATTTAAAAGGTTTTTCACAAAAGAAGAAAAGTAATATCTTCATATTCAAATTATTGTGCTCAGGAGAATGTTTGAGTTCAGCTAAACTGAAGTAGATTTTCCTGGACTTGTGTTTAAGTGACTGGAAAAATAGGATTTTTAGCTACTTGCTGCTTTATGCATTGACATGTTGGCACGTCTGTGGTGAGGTACCCACTGGCCATAGTCATCAAGACTGTAGCTGCCAATGAGCCCTTTCTTCAGATCTAGGAGGCACTGCTGCTGGTCAGTGAAGATATTTGGTGAGACGTAATTTGAATTTCTGTGCTAAAGAAAAGAATTCTGTGCTGTGAGAGTGATCAGGCTCTGGAGTAGTTGCCTAGAGACCTTGTGGAGTCTCCATCTGTGGAGATCCTCAAAACCTGACTGGACACAGTCCAGAAAAATCTGCTCTAGCGGACCCTACCTGAGCAGATTGTTGGGCTAGATGATCTCCAGAGGCCCCATCCAACCTCAGCAACTCTGCAATTCTGAGATTTAAAACACCCATGTTTTTATTTGCACAAACCTGGGCTGCCTTTTTGGTGCAGATCCACCTTTCCCATGGGACCTCTGCCCAACACCGTCTCACAGCCCCAGAAAATGTGCAGTTGGAATTGCAGATGACTGTGCAGTGGCTTGGCAGAAGCTTATCTCGCAGGGTGCCCAGCTGCTTGCTTTTCCAACCTCCTTTTAAGATGCTTGTAAATACAGCGTTCACTTTCTCATGAGAGGGTTCTCTACAGGTAGTATGCCTACCTCCCGTGTTGATCCTTGGGAAATGTTCTTGTCCACACAGACAAGCTCCCATTATGTACTTGCAGTACTGGAATCACCATTTACAATACAAAGCCTCTTTAAAATTTGTACCCTGCTTCCACCTTTTTCAAAGTTTTATGTATTGCATAGTCTTTACGTTGGTGCTGTGCACAAGGGTGAATCGCACATCCTTCTCATTCTTTGTTTTTGTCTCTCTCCCTGTTGTGAAAGTCCTCAGCCGTGAAAGTCCTCAGCCCAGTAGCCACCAGAGGCAAGACTCTACTTTTGAGTTATTTGGATTGTATAGTATGGATTGTTGACTAATATGTGAATTTTATAGTCTTTATGTCATATTTCTTCCCTCAAAACCTGTGGGACCAAAATCTCTCTCATAGGAAAAAGGTATAAACCTGACCCACATTGAATCTCGACCTTCCCGTCTCAACAAAGATGAGTACGAATTCTTCATTAACTTGGAAGGCAAGAATGTCCCAGCGCTGGACAATATCATCAAGTCCTTGAGAAGTGATATTGGAGCAACGGTCCACGAGCTTTCACGAACAAAGAAGAAGGACACTGGTAAGAATACACTGACAAGGATAATATTGAGAAGGAATATTTATGTCACAAACTTTAATGACTCCTTTTTCCTGTAGCACGGGATTTCCGCTTGGATCTATATGCCTGCGTTTCCCTCCTCCTGCCCATTTTGCCTAATTTGGCAATTGTAAACTGCCATGCTCCATCTTTTGCCGTGCTTCTGATTAGGTCTTCTGGGAACTGGTGTTACGGTGTTATGTTGTCATCTGTCTGGTTGTTTGGCAGCGCTCACTGTCTGTTAAAGACAGCCTTGTGGCAGTAGCTTGTTACACTGCCTGCAGTAGTTAACAGGGATCAAATGATAATTGGAGTTACAGGCTAAGGGCTCAATTTGTAAATCCCTAAGCAATGGTGCAGGAAGTTGTAGGTACATCTATTTTCTGCTCCCAGTCTCTGCCCTGTTTTAAAACAGGCAGCATTTATACCCACAACTTTTGCTAGGTCATGGAGGGTGGCAACTTTTACTCTTGACACATATCCGTAACATGAAGGAATAACAGGGGTGCAGGTGGGACCTAGACTGCCATATTTAACGCAGATACGTTAGCTTATCAAGCCCAATGACATATCCTATGAATTTCTGACTACCATCCCATAGCTTTCGGATCACCGAGCACAGAAAGCCACTGCCTTCTCTTCTCAGGGCACCCAGTTTCTGGGCTTGTGGCCAGTTTTGTTGCTCTTTTCTGGAGTAGGGTAGATAAAACCTAGGTGCAACTATGGGCTATGAGGATTCTATTGTTCTGGTGAGCAATTAATTAACGATTTATTAAACCAGTTGTTGCTCTTTATAAACTGTTTATTCAATGGATCCTCCACACGAAGTCCAGCTGCCTTGTAGATTCTCCTTATTCAGGCAGGAACTGCTGGTAAAGGGCAGCACAACAAAGCAAAAAGTGACAGTGAAGTGCTGTTCCAGTGCCTTCCCCCTTGCCAAATATTTCTGGGACCTCAAAAATCAACCGGGCACAAACCCTGTGGTGTAGCAGATGCGTCAAGAGCCTGGCATGAAATGGTGGCCTCCTCACGGGGCAGCAGGAGGAGGAATTGCCCTCCTGCACTCCTGGGCTGGCATGTCCCTTTGAACACCTGGATTTACTTTCTTATTTTGTTCTTGGACTCTGGCTGCTGCCTGCTGCAGCCCCATCCTTGAGGGACCCTTGCACCTCAGGGCTGAGATGGGAGGAGGAGAGGAATAGTTCCCCGGCTTGACCATCCGCCCTGCCTCCCACTGTCCCTCACACAGGTACACGTGAGTCCAACACCATCTGTCCACCTCTCCTCTTTTTGGGCTTGTGGATGCCCCTCACTCCTGCTATTGAAACTGGGGAGGCTCTGCCACTCATTTTGATGGGAGCAAGAATAACCCTCTGTTCCTGGAAGAAATCCCAGGGAGGTCAGTTGTAATTCTACCTTCAGAGGGAAATAAGGAAAGATTTTTTGAGTTGTCCATGCTCCTAATTCTCAGAGATTTTTGGTGGAGTTGAGGCTGCCCAGCATCCAGTCTGAGACATACTTAAATGCCTTTTCAGATAACAGATGTGATTTTAATAGGATTTCAGACTTTAAATACTTTAGGTCTGGATCTTCCTCTTCCTTCCTAGGAACAACATGAAAGGACATTAATACCTTCTTGAGATCAGTGCTGGTAATCCTTTTACTGTTTCCTTTGTGTCCTACCCATGACATTACATTTGAAGATGAAAAAGCAGGCGGCAGATACTCCTTGGAGTCAGTTCTCTCCATTCATGAGACAGAGGGACAAAAGATTGATTGGGTGATTTATGATCACGTCGAATCAAAGCTACAGTGCCTAGCAGGGCTTGCCATTACTTTTGTATTTCTGATTATTTTTAAGAAGCTAAGAATAAACTTTATTAGATAACAAAGTTCCACATATGCAGTCAGATAGAGATACAGTTCTAAATATCAGCCAAGAAAGGCTTGTGCATGAAATTCTGACCTCACAGAAGTCAAAACTCCCATGGTCAGCTGTAGGATTAGGATTTCACTGCATGTTACTGTGTTGATCAAAGGATTTTTTGAGCTAGATTATCCTGTCAGTGCTGCAGAAAGGAATTTGATCCCCTTCTGTCTGAGTGGAAAACTTGCGTATGTTTGTTAGTTTCAGTAACTCAGAAACAGTACAAAGTAGGAGCAATTTATTGCAAGGGAAAGAGAGAAAGAGTGATATTTCTTTTTGCCCTTTCCCTTTTTCTTCTCTCTTTTTTTTTTTTTTTCAATTTCAACTCCTCTCATGAGCAGTCAGGGTCCAGTCAAACTGAAATCTCCAAAGAGCCGTATTTTGAAAGGTCAGACAAGCCCTGCTTAGGGTATAAGCTATGGGTGGCAAATTCTGGGCTGAGGCAGCTACAAGGGCAGAGCCCTGGCAAATTTGGTCATAATCCGCAGATATGATCTTGTGACATTTTATTCCTAAAACACAGAATGAGAGCAATATGCCTTTGGGGAGCAAAATCTCAGGAATATGGTTCATGGGGTCATAGTCACACTCTTAGTTGGCAAGTAAAGGCTGGAAAGGTTTTGTCCTGAAAGCAGTCTGAGCTTCTGTGGGACTGATTCTTTCATCACTGCCTGAAGATGCTCTCAGTCCTTCTTTGCTGAGGCTTCACTTTGCCTATGTTCATGATTTGAGAAAAAAAATCCCTATTTTACTCAATTTCCTGTAGGAAGTACACAGTGCCATTCTTGGGACAATATTCTGTGGACAGTCAGAAAAAATTTCTTGCCTTGCCCCTTCTGTATAGTTCACTTTTAAACACGAGTGTGTGTGCTTTATTGGGCAAGGTATAAATGAACAGCGCTCTTCTTTTGTTAGAGCACTCTAACTGTTTTAAGGGCCTTTCCTCTCTTAAATGCAAAATGTAATTCTGATTTCCCATTTGCACACCAAAATAGTTACAAATACCAGGTTTGAATCAACAGTGTAATTTTTGCTGAGAGCAGGCCAGTGAAATGCTCTAAATCCAAAGGTAGTTTTAGAGCTTCAGTTGAGATGGGCTAGTAGTCACTGGGCCAAAAGCCCTTTGCAGAGATGCAGAGATTTGTTGTGAAAAACACAGTGCATCTCTTCATGGCTCTTTTTGGAAACAAGCTGGGTATCTGCAGACCACTCAAAGTCCATGAAAAAAAAAGAACTAAATATTATTCTGTTGCAGCATTAGGGAAATGCAGACAATTTATTGCATTTCTGAGACAGACTGGAGGCTGCGGTTCTGTAGGGACCTTGTTTGCTAAACCCCGAGGCTGGCCAAAGCATTTGGGACTGTTTAAAAAAGGGCTAAACCTGGGCCTCGAACTGCTATAAATTGCATAGACCTGTCTTTGACCTTTCTCACAATGGTCCGAGTGGAGGAATACTGCAGAAGTCCTCTCTGCCGCTGATTTGCTACCCCTAATATAAATGGCTTATTAGCATTCTGCTAAGCATTTGACCCCATGGTAATTTGGTCACCACTTGGGTGTCCAGCACAATCCCATAAATGCTGCTGTTTCACTTACAGACAAATCAATATTTATTACTGATCAGCCCACGTTTGCTCCTCAGACCTTCACAGAGGCCCAGTGTTGCAACAGCTTGCCCTGGCAATTCATTAATGGCCATGCAGACAGACAGCGAGTCTGGCGAACAGGGCTGGAGGAGGAGGATGCAAAAAAAATATGGGATAGATTCAGCCAGGGGGTAATTTAATTTGATCTTTTAAATAGTTGCTGGGAGGGCTGTGGACGGCCTCCTGGCACACCACAGCTAGGCAGAAGACCCAGCAGTCCTTCTGGGCCCTGGTCCCTGATTTGAGGGCTGTATAGACCTGGTACAGTGCCTGCCCTGGGGCTGTGCTCAGCACCTTTGATTCTTGTTTCCACAAGTGCTGAGAAGGCTCAGGACTTTCCAGACCTAGCACCAGCCATGCTGGTGCAAATAGCGCTAAACGTCCTCTGGATTTCCCTTTCACAGCCTGCCCCTTTCATCTAGCTCTGTGAGCTCGGAGCTGCTCTCTCTTCACTACCGCTGGTGTCTGGGGGCACCTGGGTGGAGGGCAGAGATCTGCTGAAAACAGGTCAGGTACCTATAGGGGCTGCATGCCTAACAGATACATTGCTGCTCCTGTGTAAGGGAAAACCAATCCACCCATCTCCATGTCTAGGATTGACACCACGTCAGCCCAGGAGCCAGTCTGTCCCAGAGTTTATCATGAGCTCTGTGCCAAGTAGTCTAGGCATTTTGAGAAGAAAATGTATTTAATGAAAGTAAGTCACTGTTATGTACCTGTTTTATCCCTTCTTGAAGTTGCAAAGGTTCCAACCCTGCCCACCCACAAGGGTGTGTAGTGATAGGACAAGGGGGAATGGCTGTAAACTAAAAGAGGGCAGATTTAGATTAGATATTAGGAAGAAATTCTTCACCATGAGGGTGGTGAGGCCCTGGCCCAGGCTGCCCAGAGAAGCTGTGGCTGGCCCCTCCCTGGCAGGGTTCAAGGCCAGGTTGGACGGGGCTGGGAGCAGCCTGGGCTGGTGAAAGGGGTCCATGCCCATGGGACTGGATGATCTAGAAAGTCCTCTCCAACCCAAACCATTCCGTGATTCTGTGACGATTCTACGATCTCCTCGGACCATCCCGGCTGGCGGACCAGCGAGCTGCAGCCACAGGTAGGTTTTGGGTGCAGGTGTGGGATGCTGCGGCACGCAGCGATGTTGTACCAAAGACCGAGTGCTGCCGCGTGGCAGGGCTCTGCCTGTGCCTAAACCAGTGCACAGAGCAGGACCGAGCCCCACCACAGCTGGGTGGCACCCCAGAGCCTCTCAGCTGTCTCCCTGCCACCAAGCCTTTCACCCTGGGTGTCCTCAGGACTTCTGGTGACCCCCCCCAGCCCATGCAGAGCCTGTTGTCCCAGCCCTGGGGACGTGTTGCAAGCCCAGCATTGGAGGATGGTGCCGGGTGTAGCCCCATCCATCTGAGAAGAAGTCCCTGGAGCAAACCCTCCCCAGGAACGTGCCCAGGCATCTCTGGAGAAGAGCAAGTCGGGACGGTGCAGCTGAGGGGGCGAGCCACAGCCCCACACCTCTGCTCGCACCTGGCCTGATGCTGTGTCACTGGGTAGATGTAGAGAGCATGCCCTGAGCCCTTGGGTTGCTCCTTATTGTTGTCCATGCCTTGTTTTTCTCATCTTTAAAATGTGAGTTTCTCATTTTGACATCTTCTGTGGGGCATTGAGTTTCTGCACCAGGATGGAGGCCAAGCAACAAGTCTTGCTGGGTTATCACCATCAGTACAGCTTTGTGGGGTCCATGAGGAAGAAGGTCCAGCACAGCCTTAACGTTCTTGGACCTAGAGATGCTCCTGCCCTCTTTGGTGGGACAGGACCTCTGGAGGACTCTGGGCCAGACTCCTGCTCAAAGCAGGACTGTTGCTAACGCTAGATCAGGTTGGCTGTGGTTTTATGTGACCAAGTCTTGAAAAACCTCCAAGAATGGACATCCCCCACCTCTCTGGTGGCACGTCTCAGGGCTGCACCGCCCTTCCAGTGAAGATTTTCTTAATGTCCAGCCTGAACACAGCTCCCAAAGCTGATTTGGTGTGCTCACAAAGGACGGTAACTGTGGGCTGATGGTCAACCTGGTTGCCACTGTCACCACGAGGTCTGGTCCAAAAGAGCTGATACTCAGCCACTCAGTTCCCACTCTGTGACTGCTTTCTGGGGTGACACCAGGCAGACTGTTGTACTGGGGGTGATGAAGGTGCGGACTGAGGACTGTCCGGTACGTGGGACGTGATAAGATGGCAAACCCACAGCTTGATGCGACACCTTCCAGTCCCAAGCCATTGTTCTGTCCTGGGGCAGCACCGTTCTTGGGACTGCTGAACCTGGCTCCCTTAAGGAGGAAAATCCCATGGGCTGGAGACAAGCTCATCTGACAACTTTGCTTTCCTGCAACCTCAGCCAATCTCATCAAGGAAGGAGGTGAAGAGGTAAATCAAGGTGAAGGCAAGAAGGGACAGAGACAGGAGGAAATAAATGCTCAGGAATATCTGTTGAAAAGTACTTGTCTCGCCTGCCTCGAAGAAAATAAGGAGGAAAATACCTCCCTGCTTGTGGTTGCTTGTGGGTTTGGGATTCAACTCTGGAAAACAGCTACAGCAAATGCAACAAGAGAGAAAACCTTGTTGGGAGATTGCTGAACTCTGAGTCGGGGTGGTGGCTGCAGGCAGGAGACTGCAGAGGAGCCAAAACCTTCCCAGCCAACGCCCAGGTTGGTTGAGCACCAGATAATGATGGCCCAGACATCCCCTTCTCTTTGCTGGCTCCTGGACACCTGTTTGGAAGCTTTTCCAGCATCTCACTTCCCAGATACTTGAAAGGCTCCGTCCCTTGTCCCACCAGTGTTTATCTCAGACCAGTTTGCACTTGCTTTTTGTGTCAGCTCTTCAACTTTATTAGCTCTTTCACCTCCTTGGTGTTGTCTCTGTTGATATGTGTAGAAAAATCACCCTGTCTTCTCAGCTGGGTTTTTTCCTCCCCAGCAAAGCCCAGGGGCTTTAGGCTCCCTGTCCCATTCCATTTTCTGGTTACCGTTTCACATAGATGTTCCCATCTCCCATCCATGTTCCCATCTGAGCCTTGCTTTCAACACGGTGGACCAAAAAGGTGCGTGCTGCCAGGACTGACACGTGCACGGGCTTTAATGCTTCACTGTCTCACCTGGCAATGTCTCACCAGATACTGAACGCCCTCTTTCAGTGCTGTGACAGAATTGCTTTGTTGTAGGCAGTGACTTTCTTCTCGTCTTTCTTTCAGGTCTTTCTTCTCGTTGGCCATGGTGAGATGAAGGGCTTTTTGCTTGGTGCCTCAGCCCGCGCTTTGCTCTAACGGCTCTCACCCTCCTGCCTTCACTGTGGCATCTTCTGCCGTGGGTCAAAACCAGTTCTGGCAGGGTAGGGAAGATTGTGTGAGATGAGTGAGAGAACGTGGCCATCTTCGGTGTACTTCTTCCCACCTCTGAGAGCAAGGAACGAGTGGGCAGATGGACACGGGACCAGAAGGACCACCAAAGTTTGCAGGACTGAAGAGTTTCAAGCAAAAGCGAGGGAAGAAAGCTGATAGAGACAGCTGTCATCACATGCCCAGAGAGCACAGGTGAAGGAGGTTGTTAGAGCAGATAAATAAATATGAGAAGGGAGAGGAACAGATAGCCCAGAGATAGCATGACCTGTGATAAGGATGGGTGAGGGAAATGAAGCAGCTAGGGAAGGGATTGCACCTCTCCTGGCAAGAAGACTGGATGAAATCCAAGAGGAATGAGCGCAAAGCATTACGTACAGGGGAAGAAATCTGGGCAGGGAGGCACGGGAGGTGGAGCGACCGGATTCGGGATGTGAAACTGGGTCAGGCAGGGAATTGCTGAGCAGTTGCAATGCCAGGAGAGGGCAAGGATGGTCAAGCTGGAAGGCAACGAAGGGGAGGGTGCTGGGAGCATTGTGCGGTGATGCTGAGTGATGGGGAAGAAGCAAGATGGGACCGCTTGGTGCAAACAGGACTTTTCTCCTTTCCTCCTTGATGCTTCCTTGACGGAGCCCTGGCCCAGGCTGCCCAGGGAGGTTGTGGAGTCTCCTTCTCTGGAGATATTCAAGACCCGCCTGGACAAGGTCCTGTGCAGCCTGCTGTAGTTGACCCTGCTTTGGCAGGTGGGTTGGACTATATGACCCACAGAGGTCCCTTCCAACCCCTACCATTCTGTGATTCTGTGATTCTGTGATTCCTCGCTTTAAGACTGAGAAGTAAAATAATAACGTACATTTATAGTGCAGTTAAATCCCTTTCTCATCCAATTTTTTTGTCTTGCCTCTTATTTTTCCCTTCATTTTCCAGGTTGAAAATCTGTTCATAAATCACGTTATGAGTTTCTGTATACTTAGTATGGATTTTTCACTTTCATTTCTTAAAATCTGTCAAAAAATCCATGCAACTTTAAAGAACTCACATGAATTTTAATGAAGTAACTGCCAATATTTCGAATGTCTGAGGCAACATACTATTATTTGCTTTTATATAGAGTTAATATTGTAAAACATGATGTTAAGTGTCTGAAAACATTTTTTTGTTTGTTTTTTCTCCCTTTCACAAAAAAGGCAGATGCACTGTCTTGCAAAAAAAGAAAAAGGAAAAACAGGTCTCAGTATGTGTTTCTTAACAGATCTCAACCTTTCTAAGAATATTGTATTGATATCTATTTATCAGTTTATTTTAGAGCACCCAAACATCTTAATAAGTGAGGCCGCCATTGTACAAGCTACTGTAAAAACATACAGACTTTACAAATGCCTCTGTTGCAATGACCTTGCAATTTAGAAAATAAAAGTAATAAATCAGCCTAGAAACAATGCATTTACATTATAAAAATTATGGGGTTTTGCAGAAATTAACAGTGTGCTTAATTCAAAACCAAACAGTGATAGGGAATGCATAAGCATAACTTGTGCCCAGCATTAGTTTACTTGACGAAGTTTTGTGTTAGCTTTAGAAGTCGGTACATTTTTTCTTTCAGGGATTTTATGTGATTTTTCTTTCTGTATCTGTCATTTCCACAAACCACTGTGGGACTTTTTTTACATAAAATATCAGTCTTGTTCTTTTTCATCGACATTTATTTCTAATTTTTTTCCTTGCGATAGTAAAATTCATGAGAAAATAGTTTTTGACCTAGACAAACTTTGTTTCGTATCTTTTCAAAATGGTGATGACTCCATGAAGTTTTAGTGTTAAAAGAAAATAACATTATGAAACAGAAGCAGCAAAAAAAGGTTTTTATTTTGGAGATTTGTTCCAAACTGAACTTTCTTAGGAAGACTTTTAGTTTCTCAGATATATGTAACATGCTGGGTATGATCTTAAGATACTGGCACCTAGTGAAGTATTTGGAGGCAAGGAGAAAATAACTTTGTCTGGCTAGAATTTAGAAATTATCTAATTTAGGCTGAACAGCAGCTTCCTCTTATTCCTCTTCTCAAAAAAAGATGCAAAATCTGTGCAAAGGAAGTGTGGAGTCCTCACCAAACACAAATCATCTACATTGATATTTTAGAGATAATTATTTAGCTAATTATTTTTTAAATAGTAAAGCTAGAATTTGAGTACAAATTTACCTGAGAAAATGCATTTTGACATCTCATCTGATATTTTCAGCTCACATTTCTGCTGTTATTAATGACAATCCACAAATTCTGATTTCCATAGGAAATAAGTAGTGCATACCTAGCAATAAGAACTCCCATGCTGAAAAGACTATCTGTGAAGTTTTAGTATTACCTCAGCCTCAGATTTGTATGGTATCCTGCCAATCCCACAGAGAATACTTGAGATTTAAATGAGTCATGTGGATGATTTGACAAGGCAAAGCCAAGTGCATCTTCAGAAGCGTGTTATTTCCTTTTGTGCTGATAAGGTATCTATTCATTTATCAAATGCAAGAGCAAGCTCTTTTCACTGTTCATAGACTTCGAAGTGTCTCTTCGAAATTCCATAAATAGTAACAGTGGATCTATTTAACATAGAAGAAAGCAGGAGTGTAATTAAGAGTATATGATAGCATTAAAATAGGAAAAATCTAGGCTGAGCATCAGGAGAATCTTTCTAATGTCAAAATTCAATAGTCAGGTAGTAATCTAGTATACAAAGTGGCTGAAATGCCTTTCTGCTTTCTTTTTTTCTGTCTGAGAAAAGAGGAAGTATATGGTGAGCAGAAACCTAAATCAGAACAGAAGTTTGTTCGGGATAGGAAGATGTCTAACTGAATGTTTAAGAGTTAGGTGCGCTGTCTGAGAGCATCACATAGTCTTGCTTTGTGACCAAAGAATGGTGGGAGTGGAGAAAGCAGTTCCATGTCTCAGCTAACTGCCTTAGAAAGCAATAAATCACTCCCTGGAGGAGCTGCACCCTCTCAGTAGGCTCTTACAGTAGCCACCCTGACAGACCTGTCCTCTTTTTTGTTTTTTCTGAGATTGCAAAGCAGAAATAAATTAACAGAAATACTTCCATTTCCTGCAAAAGTAAATATGCAGCAATGTTGCTGAAAAAAACCCTGTTTCGCACTTGCATGGTTTCAGAGCACCAAGCTGCTTAGATCCATTTTGAGTATTGCAGTTCGGCAGGGACAGTTCTTTGAGATGTTTGATTAAGCAGCTCTCCTGAACAGTCTGCCCTACTCACACTGTATAAACTAGTGACTTTTTTGTTAGGCGTCTCCTGCTACAATTTACAGCCCAGAATCAATTTTGGTTTGCCTGAAAGCATTGGGCTGTTAATTGTGGTGGTTTCAGGATATGCTTCATATGTGGTTTGCCCATCCATGCAGTGTTGATGGTATCCATTGGAGAGAAGTCGAGTGAGCAGCTGAGGATCGTGACTGTTCTCTGCCATCCAAGTTTAATTCACCTGAGTTTGTGAAACTTTACATAAAGGCTTTTAAATGAATTACATTCTTTTCCAACACCTGGCTTGGTATGCATGTTAAAACACCCACGCTGAAGAGATACAAAGCGGAAGACTGTGAGTTTGTGAACCTTGCTTTTGTAATTGTACAGATGGGTGGAAAGTCTTTGGGCATTGATCTGTCTCTGGACACACAATGCATAGAGTCATATATATGTTGGTCATACCAGGAAGACTTTCAGCTGTGTGTAGACTTTTGACCTAAAGCTGAAGCTATCAGTAAAATGCACAGCTGTCTTAATCTAGGCAAGTTGCACTGTAAGTTTAATACAGATATGAAAATGTCCTGTGTTATAGAATATATATAACAGGTTGGAGAGTAAGAAAAGGAGAGCATGAGAAAGGAAAGTTACTCTTGATTTTTCTGCCCCCTAATGTGGGAATACGAGTTAATTTCATTTCACTGCTGCAGAACCTGTATTTTCAAACATCTTGACCAATTTTCCATTTGCTTTGGGCTGTATGTCTTCCTTACACATAACTAGTGCACAGAAGTTCAAGGTGACTTTGATTCAGTTTGAGTGTTCTGTACAAAGAAGAAAAATCTAACTGTCACTAAAGCCTGTGGAGAGAAGACTCTCAGACCAATTTCCACACTTTTAGAACATTTAAGATGAAACAGACATCATTACTTCGTAGAAATAATGAAGCTATCCATCTAAAGTCGGTTTGCTACTTCCTGTGTCCTGTTTTCTATTCTTCTGCGTAAGAAACAGTTGATTTAAAGTAATTGACTGTCTGATTATGGTTTGCATTTCTTCATTGTTATTGCTGGAATTTGGATTCTTGTATACGTTTTCAAAAGGTACTGTGGTCTTTTGGTTTTGGTGTGTCTCTGTGGACATTGGCGTGTATTTTCCGTGTACACAACAGTCATCGGCAGTTCAAGCTAAAAAGACATTTGGCTGTGCCCAGACTCTTGACCCCACAACCAAGGTGGGTCTCATAAACATGAATATTTATAATCCTCTCTGCAAATCCATTCTGACTTTTAGCTTTGAAAACCAAAACTTATGGTTCTCTTCCATTCTCTGAAAAGTTTCTTGTTTTCCTTACATCCTTTTCTGTTATTGTTCTTCTCCTCACGGTTGGGCTTAATCACTTCACAACAAGATACAACTCAAACAGTTAATTTTTTTGTAACAGTACTCAAATCCTGCCACAGCTGTACCTGTGCTGGTTCCACTCCTAAAAGAATTTGCTTATTTGGCACATGGTGTTGTCAAGAGAGCAGAAAGGAGATTGCTGGCCCAGTGAAAGCTTGGTTCAGAAAGGTATGGTTTATGAGGATTCAGTCACTTTTTTTTGCAGGGGGCCTACTTGAAGGCTTTTGGTAAGAAGAGAGGATGTCTGTGCTTAAAATGTAAGTGTTCATACTCCCTGTGTAATATGAATAATTTCTGCAAAAATATGTGACTGCTGTTTGAATCATACATATTGGCAAGAATGAGAGAATACTAGGTGAATGATGCAGTTTATTTTCCCAATGAACAGATGGCATCTGCATCTTTTAATAACAAATTTTGCCCTCTGCCTCCTTGGTAAAACAGTTGAGGTTCTGTGCAAAGCTTTTCAATTTGTGACTATTCATTGTTTTGAGATAAAATCTTTTTTAGCTACTGCAGTATGTTCACTCTTTTTGCAAATACAGAGGAAAGCAGGATGAAAGGAGCATGTTGCAAAGCACCTTCCTTAAAATAATTGATTCCCGAGTGGCAGCACAGATTAGAGCAGAACTTGTTTGTCCACTTGGCATTTCCTTTCATAGGCTCCAAGCCTCAAGAAGTCATTGCCATCTTACAAAAAACAGAATAGCAGCTACAAATCCAAAATTCAAAAGTCCATAGACTGTATTTGAAATAGAAATCAGCAAGGTCTGCAGACATTCTTTTCCAGCCTGTATATGTGGGGAGTGGATTTTTTATTTTAGTTTTGACTGGTTTACTGGACAGATTTCACAGGATTGTGGGACTGGATGAGTGGATGGATCACTGTAAAACTGGTAAACCATCCAGAAGGTAGGTGTACTTCATTGTATGTCACTTTAAGCCCCCAACTCTGATGAACTGATAAGAAAATGAAAAAAAACAGTGACATGAGGTCATTTTAAATGAGGTCAGGGTCTGACTAGTTAACTGATGGTAGAAAAGTATTATCAGGGATCATACTAAAATTACACAAATTATCTGTAGGTCCTGAGATTTTTCTGTATTGATTATCATTCCAGATGTAGGATTTTAAAAGATTTTAGGAGGTTATCAAGTCAACTCTTTTTGTATTGCAAACAATCATATCACCCACAATTCTATTTTAAATGTATCACACACCATTTAGGAAATTATTTTGATAATGTAAGCAAAGGTGTAGAATACTGGACTTCTGCAACTCTGGTACTAAAGTACTTGTAGCTTCTATCTCTGTTTAATGTTTCTGAAAAAAATAGAAGTATGGTAAATATTGTAAAGCAATTTATTTTTTAAAGCCCCTCATTATGGTTGTCCTGTCAGTGAGTGACTGATTTTATGGTTATCTTTCGCTGGAGGTCACTGTTGTAATGATATTGTAGACCTGGTTAATTGTTTAAGCATACCTCTCAGCTTTAATGAACAGAGAACAAGAAGGAATGTGTGCATTGTTCTTCCTGGTGAAAATCAGGTCAGAACGTGTCCAACCACACACAACAGCCATCTCTCTCACCTGTGACAGATTTCTGTGAAAAACAGAGTTTCCCAGGAAAAAATAAATACCTGAGTATTTTTGGCTGGGTTGTTTTTTTTTGTTTTGTTGGTTGTTGGGTTTTGTTTTTTTTTTATATCAGCTTTAATCTGAATTGGGAATTCAATGAAAAATGTAGTGTAAGTACGAATTTTAAATATTGGTTTCTTGCATCACAGAATCATAGAATCATAGAAAGTTTTGGGTCAGAAGGGACCCCTAGAGGTCATCTAGTCCGACCCCCCCGCAGCGAGCAGTGACACCACTAACTAGATCATCCTGTGGCTCTGACTTTCTTAGCTCCTATGTTGACTAACTTTCCTTGATTTCTTAAAGATTCAAATAGATGATGAAAAACTCTTTAAATCCTGTCCCAAAGTAACTTTGTGAAAGCATGCCCAAAGCCTAGCGACCTTCAAAGGTGGAGCTGCATAACATCAGTTACTGTCAGGTAGATCAGAGGTTTTGTTCTCATTATGCACATGGGGTTGTTTCAGCCACTTGAGTTTTGTTTGAGAACTGTGGATCTATGTTGGGTTTGTATTGTATCTAAGATGAATAGAATTTCTATTTTGGAAGGCAGGATATGAGGCTCAAAGCGAAGTCCTGACTCACACAGTCCTTTTCTTTTGCCAACAATTATGCTAATAAAAAGAATATACAAGTTTTGAGTGATAGATGAGAATGGTCACGAGAAAAAGGTGTTTTGTTTTAGTTTGGTTTGGTTTGGCTTCTTCCAGGAAGGCATGCCTGCTTTGTCTTTTGTCTAGATTAGATTAGCTTTCCAAATCACTGTACAACAGAAGAGTTTTCCAGTAAACATGAACAGCCATCCTTGCTAATGCCTGTTAATCTGGCTCTTCAGATGTTAGCACTGTTCAGCAGTTCTGTGAGAAAAAACAAAGCTAGCATTATTAAATTAGTAGAAAACAGTGGTGGTCTAAAAGCTGTATCATGTCATATATTTAACCAAGACTCTGTGGTCTTTGTCTGGTTTTCTATGTTCAGATCCACAGTCTACTGCAAATGATCGTCATGCATTTCAGTCCATAGATACAGGGTAAGGAAATGACCTCTGTTATTTACTGCTACGGAAATAACAAGTTTCTGCTGTTTCATC
>Ga0181612_112758_pt1 | contig 25088 bp, 17 predicted proteins | sample HoacroProtozoa21_FD_119630 | JGI IMG/M metagenome (GOLD analysis project Ga0181612, IMG submission 119630) | Hoatzin crop microbial communities from Cojedes, Venezuel. Combined Assembly of Gp0051906, Gp0051904, Gp0051908
GTCACCTACAGTAGGCTGTAGAGGACCTTGTCCAGGCGATCTCTTTTCAGTCCAGTTAATTTTCAAAAGCCCTGGTTTCACTGTCTTTTTGAGAGTAAGTTCTGGTTGCTGTAAGAAGTTGTCATAGCTCTAACCACACTCTACCACATCCTCCATTATGTCAGCACAAACGTTTCACCATGTGGTGAACCAACCAGAGAACTGATCTGTCTGAAAATTAATCTCTTTATCTGTTCTGACAAGTTATTTTTTGGCCAGACTACTTTTGCAGACAGAAGGGAATAGAAAGGCTGAAGTAGAAGGTGAGACACTATTGTCAGAAGCAGCATGCCCCTGAGATGGCTCCCGTAAAGGTCAGTTCACACCTCACAGTAATTAATGCTGACATTTCAATTGCAGAGAAAGGATAGACAAATATTGAGCAAACGAACATGTGCAAATAGTCAGTGGAGTCTCAAAAGTCAGTTGGAATCACAGTATCCAAAGAACAAAAAGTGTCTCTTTCATGAGGGGTGCTTGTCTAAAAGTTGCTGAAGAGTCAGCCCTATGCCTGGTTGAGACACAAGGTGATGTTGTTGGCCTTTTTTTTAACTTTGTGTTTCTTTAAAAAAAAATTACAAATATTGAAGTAATCTTAGAAAGAAGGTGATTAGGCCATCGAATTTGCTGAATTGTTTCTAAAAATGGAAACAGCGTCATCACATGTCCTTAAATAATTTATAAAATAAAATATACATTAATGTCTACATACAATAATGACCCAGTGTCAGATTGTTGCATTTTTCCTCTCACAGAGTTGATCATTTTCTGCTTTTTATTTTTAAAGCTTACTCAAAATTGTGATTGTACATCATTCAAACGTATTCACACTAATAGTATCTGTGGAGAAGTGGGGTTTGCTATCCCCTCGTGAATGTGCATTAATGACAAGGTGGCATATCTGTGAACTACTGCGTTGTTGAAGGACATAAAAAATGTGATCTTAGATTCCAGAAAGCAGTTCACAGTGAATCCATATCTGATCCTTTTTGTTACTGAAAAAAAGTTGTTTTCAGTGTAGACAATCTTTTCCAGTGTAGAGAAACAATCAACAAAGAGAGCATTAGAACTGCTTAGTATGTCTGATTCAGACATAGGCTCACAAAGGACTGAGAATTTACTACTTTACAGACCGACACAACAGTAGGGTGCCGGAATTTATTTCTGGCACTGTTGATGATTCCTAAATGCCTTTGTGGAAGTCACTCGAATTATCTCGGTCTTCCAGTTGTAGAATGTGATAGGGATAAGCTGCTTTGCCTGGCACCTTCGGAGCTGTGAAGAAAATACAACATGTATCTGTTTGCCTACCTTTGTAACTGCTTGCCTGGAACTAACTGACCACCTAGTTACTGTTATGTTGCTGTTATTAAACAATAATGTGCTCTGGTACCCCAGAATATTCTCTTGTCAAAGTGTATCACTTCATATTTGTGGTAACTGCAGCTTGAGCTTTGATAAACCTACTGACTTCCTAAATAGCATCTATAACAGCAGTAAACAGTGCTAAAATATGACTGAATTTCCTGAGTGCCTCCACACATGGCCTTAGAGTACAGTGATTACTATGGCATGTGTGTGAGAAATGAGCAGTTAAGTCTGGGCAGAATTCATTGGTGTTGTACATAGAATCATATAATCATTTAGGCTGGAAAAGACCTTTAAAATCATGAAGTTCAACCACTGATAATAATTCCCCTGAAGTAGTGGCTTAATTAGTTGGAAGACTTAAAGAATAACTTTCCTTATTTAAACCTGGAAGTTAAAGTTGCAGCCAAGCTGTTCTTGGTTAGACTTAAGTAAGTTGCTGTTGCTGCACATTAAAATACTGTAAATTCAGAATAACACCGCTGAATTAATTCACACCCTAAATTAAGCATCTTACAAGCAGTAGTATAAAATGTAGCCAAAGATTGTAGATATACAGAATTACGTCAAAATCTATATATTGAAAATGTAACTGAAACTCCTTAACAAAAAGAAATCTGAAAAATCAAAAAGAAATAGCTGGTGAAGAAGAGCTGATTCTTGAGACTTTATTTATGATAACCTGCACAGAAAATATGCCAGTATCTACCTCTCATTTTCTAGAAATGTATATGCTTTAGATGCCCTGTGAGGTTTATTATGTGAAGAGTTCCTTGCTGGTATGTTTTTACCAGGTCTTCCAAGAAGAAGGGAGATTCTTCTCTGGAAAGTTGCTTTCCTTTACATGGTGTTGTTGAGATTACTTATATATTTTTTTTTTTTCCCTGAGAAAAATGATTTTTTTTTTCTTCTAAGTGTCAGATGTGCAAATGCAACAGGAAATCTGAAAACTAGTTGTCTTTTTTTTCATTCACATGTTATCAACACAAAAAATTCTCAATATAATGGTTAGCTGCTCAATTTTTCTCTTATAACTTTATTGACATTGTTGCTAGGAATGTCAGAAGTTGTAACAAAGACTTGGATTTTTTCATTGAAATCTTTCACAGAGAATATAGCTTTTCTTTTTTTAATATCTGCTATTGCCATTGGAAAGAAATTTTTGTTGGGGTAGTATTGCTAAAGATTGCTCACTTGTTAACATTTTAGTAATGAAAAATAGGAGATTGTGGTTAGGTCACAAAAATTCTGGCAAAAGTTTTAAAGAAGCTGCTGTTTTCATTTGCATCGGTGTTGTTGACAGGAAGTAGGATTGACCAGATAACAATAGTAAATTGTATCAGTGACATGTGTAGGCATGACCCAAACTACTGACACACATTTGTTAGTGCAAAGAAGCAAAAATGCATGGGCCTGACCAGGAGACACTACTGTATTTACTTATACATTATTTCCTAAATAGTTATTTGTGAGCAGTGTTGATCACTGAATTATTTTCTGCAGAGACTGAAGTTATGGAGGCACCTACAATAGCTTGTTCATTGAAGTAAATAGTAATCAGCATGTTAAAAAGACGAAATGTAATTTTGACTAGTCTTACCCATCTCATCTAAATCTGTCTTCAAAGCTACTGGATTTTATTCCCACTCATGATTGATAAAAAATGGTTGCTTTTACGTTTACATTAACCTTAATTAGCTAAAGATTTTGTGGTTGCTGACAGTACTCAGATATTTTGTACTCAAAGTGAGCTCTCCCAGTCAGAGGAACGTTACCCATTCTGTGGGCAGCAGACATCTTGGGCTATTGATCCCTGGAACACGACTGTGAAAGATGACTTGTATGTCAGTACATAACATCTTACAAATATTTGTAAGAAGTGCTACATAAAAGAGCAGTACTTGCCTTGTGAGTTTCCCAAAGACAAAATTAGTATTTTGTATACTTGGGAAGAAGGAAAATACTTTTTTCTTTTCTTGTCACTTTAACACATGCAGAGTCTTGGTCAGCAGGTTTGTTGGAAGTCATAGATATCTGTATTAGACCAAGCTTTCATTCCTTAGTGCTCAATTGTGAGGAAATTTCCTATTTCATAGGAAATATTTACCCAGTTTAGGGTGAATTTTCCTCTTCCATGAGAAGAAAGCAGTGTTCTGATGGAACAAAAAGCTAAAGCAGTTCTCCATCAATTTGCACGGTATGTTCTTTTACTGTCATTTCCTGCTCAGAATTCTTTGTGGGATCTGCTTTATTGCTCCTCTTGAAGCTATACAGAGAACTCATTCAAGTCCCAGTTTGAATGTACATGACACAGTAGCCCCACCACACCTCAGACTTTTCAGCACGCCAGTTAGTGTCAATGACCTTCCAAGGCTTCTGTGGCTTAGGGAGGTAGGGATAGTTTGTTCTGGTCCAGTTCTAAATAGGCAGCGCTTTTGTTGTGTGCTACCTAGATCCAGCGTAACAACTTTATAAATACCATAGTAGCCACCTGTGAAATACTAGAATTCATTTTGCAGCAGGTTAATTTTTGAGAAAACAAAATCAAGGCATCTTCCCCTCGCCGCGGATCCTGGAGGGTAGACATACAGGGTTTTTCTTTTCATTTGCTTCACCTTCTGTCTTTCTGCAAGTGCTGCATTGAGCTACCAATAGCTGACACAATGATTCATGGTAAGTCATGTATCAATATACAAAACCCTCTATGAAAAGGTACATGAAACCCCGCTTTCCTGACTGGCTGAAAATAAAGAAATTTAAAGCGTTAGCCAAACTGTAATTTAGGGAAACTTATGTGTGTGGGCCATTAGATAGAGGATTGACTTTAGGGAAGTGAAGGTGTCCAAGGAAAGTGTCAGAGAAACTCTGGATTATACATTCCGTTAGAGATGCTTCAGGACTTATATATTCCATAAAAAATTGTGCTTGCCATAGCTGTCCCTTCTCCATCTGTTACTTTTAAGGAGCAGCACTTATGTGGGGAGCTGTAGAATTATCTGCATGCTGCAGAGAAAACAGTGATTTTGGCAAACTCACATAACTGTCTGGCTTTAAAAACATCTATTAAAAGCAATCTCTGGCAGTTTCTATCACAGTTCTCTTTCTTATTTTTTTAACTTTTGCCTGTATTTTCTCTGTGTTTTGTGAGAAAAAGTTCCAGAGCAATTCTCATACCGCAACTGTATTTTGCAATCCACTTACGTATCAGGAGAACTGTAGCAGTGTTAGGAATTGCCTTTGTTGAGGCTTCCCTAAATGAGTTGACTCTGTAGATGCATATCCAGAATGGTGTGGTGAAAATTTTAGAGCTACTTACTTGGTCAAACATTTGCATAGCTCCCTGATATCAGAGGATAATTTCTGAAAAAAAGCTAGTCTGTTTTAGAAATGTTAATGAAACACTTCTCCTGTGAGCCAATACTGATTTGCTAAGCCGAGAATTGCATGTGGCTGGGTGCCTCAAAGCTACTGTCTTGTAAATGTTACTTTGCATTTAAAACATGGTTTTGATCTCAAAGTGGTTCATGATTGTTTCTTGATTTAATCAGTAGGTAGGACGTACCACTGCCTGTTGTAGAATTTAGGAAAACTAAGAAGTAAAGCACAGCAATATCAGTGTCTCAAGTTTCGATGGTTTGGTAAAATCCTATGTGCTCAGCCAAGCTTTCGCTGAAGGAGCAGATATGTGGTCTTAGCATGTGGCCTGTTTCTCTTAGTAGTCTGTTCAATGATTTATAATGCTCAAAACCTGTGTTCAAACACACAAAATCAGCAGCATCAAAATTAGCTTTTTGTTTTCTCCCTACTATTTAGTTAGAGTAGGGCAAATATTTAGTGAGTGGCCAGTCATATCTGCCCAGTTGCTTCCCTTCCTGCTAACAGGTATCTTACAAATTAGCAATTGAGATCCATTGTTATATTTGGATGTTATGGATTCATGATACATTGAAACAATGTTGTCAGCATAAAATGTAAGAAAAAAAAAAGAGAAGCAGACTAGTAAGAGTCATCATACGAGTATTGCTCACTTGAGAAAAAAGTTAATTAATTGTGGATTTTTGCGACTTTGTTGGTTGGCTCTCTTTTAATGTAGACGTTGAAAACGGTTCTGTGTGGCTCTGACAGCGACTGACAATGGAGTTTACTTACGCCCCCTAGTCTAGGCAAATACAAAAAACTCCAGGCATTTCAAAATATCGTAGGGAAGGTTCCCATTCACGCTTTGTCCATTCTTTGCCTGCCTAACTAACTGCACCATCACTGGATACGTGCCGTGCTGACTGCTCCTTGCAGGGTAAACTGCGTACTTCCTGCTGTGCGGCCACATGAGGCTCTGTCAGAGCACCTTGAAGCTCTGCAGAATGATGCCAACGCTGCTATTTTAATTCTGTTTCTGTGGCAGCAGTGTCTTAAAGGTTCAGGGTCTTCTGAGTCAGCAGGAACTGGCTGTTCGGTTTTTCTGGAGTGCCTCTACAGCACAAACCAGCAGGATGGCAAAGTTCCCCAGCTAGTGCCAGCTGTGTTGCACATCATGGTTCAGAATTCTGCAGGGATGCCTGCTCAGGTCAGCTGCAAGGCACTGCTACTGGCTCGACAGTCCCTGCTGCAAGAGAGCCTGGTTACTCAGGGACAACACTGAATCACCGTAGCTCGACTGCTTCTGAACCAGTGTGTTTGCACAGCTCTACACTCTGGTATGTATGGATTCACCAGCCCAAGAACCTCTGTGCTGCTTTTCACTGCTTAAAATAGAGAAGCTTTTGGTTGGCTTGGCTGTGACAAAGATTTAAAACATTGTGTAAAGTGTTACTAACAACTATCAATGTGGTTTTCACTTGCCCAACACCCATTATGAGTTTCTGTATCAGGCTTTCCTTGCCTTAAGCATAGTATTTAAATCCTAAAGTTTATTTAATTCCCCCATTTTGATTCTCAGGTTTCCTCTCTCTTTCACCTCTCCATTCCATTTTCATCCTTTTTTTCCCCTCTCTTGGATCCAGTTCTGCAAAGTGCTGGGTATCTAGTTTTGCAGAAGAGGCCACTTGGTTTAATAGTTTTCATAGGTGGCTGACACCTCACAGAAATGTTTAGTGTCTTGTTTAGCAGGTCCATATCTCCTTTCAATTTTTCCTAGTAACAGGGCTGGGAATCTGCTAAACTTACGCTCTCTCTGTGATCCCTTCTCCCTGCAGCCTGGCCCTTGCAAGGCCCACCCTTTGTTTCCATCTTCTTGCTTCAAGTGATCTCTCTCCTACTTTGATATTTTTTTTTCTGTCGCCCTTCTGAGGAGAAAAGAAAGAACCACAAGTGTTGCAAAATGTGTGCTTTTGCAGGGTCTTGCATCTTCTTCCAGGGCATTATTTTGGCCACTGGAAACAGATTAATAGACTGAACAGATCATTGCTGAGAGTGCAGTGGGACCATGATGCTTTGTGTGTTATGCTCTGGAAAAGCTACCTATCATATTGGGAGTTGTTTGCACTCTGCGAAGAAAAAATACTAGCAGCAGCAAGTGTAGGGACTCAGTTATTGGTCATTCTTTGTTTAAATATGTATAGATTCCTAGGTTTGGAGTTTTTAAAATTTGTTTTTGTTTTTTTTACTTTTTACTCCAGTGTCCTTACCAGTAAAACCCCAGTGTTTCTTTTAAGAGAGTCCAGGTACTTGATACTTCCTTCTAGTGCATTTTATTTCCTTTCAAACCAGCCTGAAAACATATGATGTTACTCAGAAATTTGCAGATTTGGAGAAAATTTTTAGAGATATTTGAGAGATGGGCAGTAGCAGTGATGAGGCCAAGGCTGAACAGGAATGCTTTAAATGGGGCTCAGCGCAAGGGCACCCAGTGGTTTGTAGTGTGTTTTCCGCTTTCACGTAAACCTCTGAAAGTCTGTTGGTATCCCTCAAGAAAGGAAGATGTTCTTTCAGGTAAATAGCAGATAGATCACTAAGTGGGTAACTCGTCAGTCCACCTGCAAATTCATAGGTGGCCACTGTAAATCATGGAGTATCAATGTCAAGGGCTATATTTGCCATGAACTGCTTAGTAAGTGGTGAAAACATTACTGTCGTTAATTTGCTGGGGAATGTGATGGCAGATGAATTGTTTCCATCATGGTTAAAAAGGGTAATTTCTTGTACCACCACAGAACTACCATCTGGTAAGTTCTGCTGTATAAAGCAGCACCTGGTCAGCTGAATATGTAGTTTCTTCTCAGCAGATTACATGTCTGTGTACGTTTGAATTGACTGAGACTCAGTAATATAGCTGTGTCAGATACTTTAGTGACAACAGACTAGTACTGGCAGGGTGAATGAGTGCTTGCTACAGAGACTCAGAATAATTCCCTGTGTGTGTCTGCAAAGCGGGAATTAAGGCACTCAGGTCACCGCAATTGTATGAAATGTTATGTTGCTGCACCTTCATTTAGACTTAAATACGTATTTATTTCCCTCAATTTACTGGGAGGCGCCACTTGTTTTGGGAGTTCATCTCATTAAGGAAAGATGGAGGGGAACAAGGAGTTAGCGGGGAGTGACTTTAACTTTGAGTTCACTCACTCAAGACTAGTATGCTAGCAAGTGAGCTGTGTTACCAACAGATAAATGTTCTGAAGACATTGTGAAATATTCATGGATAGTTTTATTACTATTTGCAGATGTTCACATCACAGAACACCGTTAATGTTACTTATACCCATTATTGACAACTCTTAGATGAGAGGCTAAAGCTGAAATAAGAGTAAAGAGGATGTGGGTGTGATGAAAGTGGTGAAGATTTTGTCTTTGTTTTTATTACAGATGGAATGCCTGGCATGATTGTAAATATCTAGTTTATTTGAAATATAACTTGAAATTCCTTTTACTGTTTGATTAACAGCATTGCCTTAATATCTTCCAAGTTTTCACTAAGCCTGTGCTTTATAATGTGACATTCCCAGGAAACAGGAGGCATCATCTGTCAGAAGACAGGAAACATACAATGATTAAATGTATTTTATTGTTTTCTATGAAACTGTGCCCAGTTTCTCCCTCTTAATGTGGGCAGATGGAATTTTCAAGAGCTTTTGTTGTTACACTGAAAAGATTTAGGCCTCATTTTTACATATAATATTTGTATATACAAAAAATATTTTAAAAACCCCAAAGGTTACTTAGTTTTAGATGAAAATTTATAAATTATTTATTTATTAGTTGAAACATCAAGCTAGAAAAACTAGCTTGATTTGTTTCATGAAAACATATGTCAAGATTTCTTCCTTTAGTAGTGAGCGCCACACCTGTAGCTTGTAATACTGATAGCACTTTGCAGGGTGGGGGGAAGATACTCCACCAGAAATAGCAGCAGTGACAATAATTTGGTTTTGCAATGTTGCTTTATTAAGACTTTAAATCACACAAGTGACAACTGTTCTGATGCTCAAAAGAATTCTGTTTGAAACAGCATGGATACTGCTCACCTAACCTTTACAATTCTTTGTGTTTCTCAGCATATTGGGGTGAATTACTGCAGCTAGAATGTGTAACCCCTGAAGACTCGTCATGTATAACAGTTGTAGTCTCCTTCATGTAACTGAGCTTCAGGTTCTTGCCATTTCCCTGTGCAGCTCAGAAAATGAGAAAATGTGAAGATATCGGTAGCCTAGGGTCATGTTGTGTGATTCTGTGGGGCACACCAATCCTCCAGCAGGCTCATACCCTCAGGAAAGGGACTGAAATCTCCAGGCGAAAACTGTGGAAAGAAACCGTGTTGCAAATGGGAATGAAAAGAAACATCTACATATGTTGCTTGGCAATGTAATCTGTTTTGTTAGTCTGCTGGGGAAAAGCAAACTGTGACTTCACATAGACAGAATTTCCTGGGGAAAATAATTTTGGACCTTAAAAAAAAAAAGCCCTGTTATTCAGAGTAATTGCAAAAAGGTTACTATGTCAGATAACCAATGATCATTTAGCCTTTGATTAATTATGAATTACTTTTCTAATTAATGATCATTGCCATCTATGCATGTGAACTTATTTCCAGTTGCTAGATATTGCTGTATTTTAGAAATTAGAATTTTTTTGCTGATCATGGAAGGACCTTGGAACATGGGTGAGACAACCTCATATGAAGTGGAGTTTGGACAATGGAGAGTTTAAGTTAGGATTTGCAACTATCAGGCATAAGGCCACAGAAAACACCTTTTCAGCTGCAAACACATAGCTTACAGTCAAGTAAGTGATTATGTTTAATCATCAACTGTCAGGCTGTGATACAATATGACTGTGACCAGAGAGCTAAAATGGGTAAAGGAACAGAGAGACCATGCTTTAGAAGTAGCAACGAAATTTGCGCCTTACCAGTATGTGCAACAGCAAAAATTAGATTAAATCTAATTGATTAATCACCTTGATTTCAAGATATTTTTTTTTTATTCTTGCTTGATGTGTCAGTTTCATTAAATACATTAATCGCTTGTGGTTTGCAGTGTTTCCTGAGCGGAAAATGCCTTGCTGTTTATTGTGCCATCCAGCTGTTAGATCCCAACATGTAAACGAGATCAAACTTGCGTGTGTGCTTATCTCTATCCCTTCTGTGATTGGTTTAAAGGTGATGACACAATGACAGGAGATGGAGGAGAATACCTTAGGCCAGAAGACCTCCGAGAACTAGGAGATGACTCTTTACCAAGTAGCCAGTTCTTAGATGGTATGAACTACCTAAGGTACAGCTTGGAAGGAGGACGATCTGACAGGTATTTGCCTGGACATGCATCTTTTCTTATGATAATGCTGCACACATTTTGTTATAAATGTTTGAAATCCCTTTCTCGGGTTCTTTGACTCAAGGGAGACGTGGATGCACTTGTCAGTAGTTCTTTATTGGGTGTGCCAGTGTGGCAATTGCCACTTTCTGGGAGTAAAGTGTGGTCAGGAGGAGTATTTCCTGACCAGTCCAGAAATGAATACATTTGGCACTAATACTATATTCAGAGTCTAGTGAAGAATATGTTTGTGATTCTTATTTGGTTCTTGAAAAGGCATAGCTTGCTTTGTTGCCTTTGTGGTCAGGCAAAGGAAGAAGAGTCTAGCTGTCTATGGAAAGAGCTTATGAATCGTCTCCATCTCCTCCTGTCATGAGTCAGGGGGTGGGTGAATAAGTGGACATGATGTTTTAGCATTAGGTGAGCTGCTTTTTAGAGTAGTTTGCTGGCTACAAATATCAGGAAAGGAGCAATGGATTTGGTCATTCAAGAAAACTTACTAATTTGCTTGTATCTAACAAGTTGAACTTAAGCCTGGATGTATTTGTGAAATAAAAATGCCTGTAGCTTTAATCTTTTTTTTAAAAGAATTATCATTTTTTTTTTTTTTTAATACAGAGATCCCTTTTCAGAATGAGAACCTTTATTAGTGAGCATAAGTGTAGATTCACACTGGCACATTAACACACACAATTCTAGTTTAGAATAGGCTACCCAGGCATTCCTGTTTGAAAATTACAATGTCTAGTGTAAACCAGTAATGTCTCCAGACTTACTGCCTTTAGAATTGGGGTTCACTACAGGGGGGAAAAAAAAAAGATTGAGATCTTGGCGACAAAAAGAATTTTTAACCTACCTCATTTTCCACTCTTCGTTGTTATTCTGGCAGCATTTCCGAAGCTCGGTAAAATTGGTAGGATCCATTCTGTTTACTTCAGTAGGCTATGAATTGCTCTTGGAACAAAAGATGTCAGAAAACAGTTCAGTTTGCCTCACAGCATGTGTAAATCCCTGATCATTCAGGTCTTACAAGCTTGGAGTCTTTGTTGGTTTTCAGACAGCCCCAGTGAATCCACTGAAAACAAAGTGACTGTGTGGCTTTTTAAGTCTCAGAGGATGTTTATGAACTACATCAGAATGCTTAAAAATAAAAACCTTTTGTCACGCGCTTTCAACGGTAATAAAGTTTGAGGGTTTTTTTCATTTTAAGATGTTGTATAGAAATTATTGTGCAGGCAAGTGTTAAACCAGTTTCTGCTCCCATTTAAAATATTTTAGCTTTTAAATACCATCAATGGATTTCCGTAGATTTTCACTGGCATATAATTGATGTGCACTGTTTAGTGTTATATGAAAATTATTTCACATTCTATATCAAGCATGATCATATTGAAATGAAGCAAAATTATAAAAGGAGAAAGAACGAAAGAAAAAGCATGTTTCTAACTCCATGGTCTCATTTTCTGTCACTGTTGGGTTTCTAGTTGTAAGAATTTTCACAGACTGCTTAAATTATTTTGCTTTTGTTTTTATGTGATTTTCATTGCATTATACTGACTTTGGTTTTTCAAGAAATCCAGTAAAGCAAAATAATATTAGCAGTCTAGACTTATGTAATCCTATGCATTAAACAATTTGATTTAAAAACATATCTTTTTATTTTGTAACCATCTTCCCTATTTATTTTATTTCTCTCTCCCCTTCATTCTTTTTCATATGCTTTCTTTAGCACCATGCCCAGGTAGGTATTACACAGCATGAAAACATGTTGTCTCTATATCCTTTATGGCACTTGTCTTCTGTTCATCCACTTTGGAGGCCTGCTGTATGCTGGAAAGTTGTTTTGGAGAACCAAATGAACAACATTGCTGTTGGAGATAATGATAGTCTCGAATGAGTATGATACGTAGTGATGAATACTGGTCCAGCAGTACACTCTGTCTAGAGAGGTCGCAGTATGACATAGCCACTGTCCCGCATGAATTTCCCCGATTCCCATGCAGATATGGTTAGCAAGGATCAGGGAAGTTGCACTAGATCACAACAGCTGGTAGCTGTCCTTCTGTCACCATGCTGCTGGGAAGGTTAGCCATTTTCCTTTTTTATGTGGAGAAACCATAGTAGAACAAAAAATAAAGAGAGTGGACTACACTAGCTGGATTATCCCTCTGGATATTGAGAGCCAGAACTGATTTGGACCGTATCAGATCACCAGTATTCGAAAAGACTCCATTTCATTGTAAGTCCCTTCCACCTTTTTGGTGTGAGGAAGGCTTTCAGTCTTTAAGTAGAGAAATGTTTTCAAGGCTGATTTATACAGTTTTCAGTGATATGAGGTTCTTTTCCCAGCTTCTGAAACAACATATACTTCCCACAACAAGAGATACGCTCATCTGGACTAGAGATTACTAGAGCTCTGTCTAGGCTGACAAGTGGATGTGTACTGCAACATGGTCTCGCAGTCATCCAGATTAGAAACTTCTCTAGAGTATGCTCCACTTATTTTCTGGATATCACCTGGGCTTTATTCAGGGCTTAGAAGAGGTGGGTGATACATGCCTGTGCATTACCTGATGTGGACAAGACACACTCTGATGTTCAGGAGCTTTGTAGCATTGCTGGGTTCCACAGTTCAGTCTCTAGGGCTGAGTAGAGTGCTATTGAGCCCACAACCCCAGTGATGTAAGATTTCTCAACCAGATTTGGAAAGAATTTGTATTTAGACATTAATTTTATCTCTGTGATTCAGGTTGGAGTTTTTTTTTCCCGGATTCCTGAAGACTTACAATAATAAACAATAAGTTCTGTTCAGTGCCACTACACTTCTGTAAGTGGACTGTTGTTTCAGTCAGTACCTTTATTTCTAAGTCTCAGAAGCACAGACCTTTTAACTACTGGTTTTGCTCTTAATTTAGCTGGTACAGTGCACAGAAGAGGGGCAGTGTCATCTGAACACTAGTTTTGAAATTGTGTAGTAGGAAATAGAAACTTCTAATTTACTGCAGACCTCAGTCATGCTTGTGCATACCTGTAGATAAAGTCCATACGCTCAATGTATTGGATATTTACTAGAGCTTACATACAGGTACTACATAGTGGATATGTGCTGGGCTACTTGTAGTTGTGGTAGTAGCAGTGCCGGGTACTTGCAGGAGAATATGGACAAAATCACCATACAGATAACCAGGCAAATCTAGGACATACTTCCTTTCATTCAGTATCTATCCAGGACATGACTTAAGCTGAATAGCAGAACCTGCAACTTGGATAGTGAACCTCTCACAAGCATTGCATGGCGCAGTGAAGCAGTTCTGAAAGTGTCAAACATTGAAATGAATAAAGGATAATGATGGCAAATGGGGTCTGCTACTGAGACTTATTTTTCAACCAAAGAACAAATGTTCACTGAAGTACTCTTGTTACAAACAAGCAGGGTGTACTCTGCTTACCCAATTCACACTACAATGTTTAACCAAAATACTCCTCAGTCAAGATTCTCTTTCATAGCTTTTTTCTGTGATGTTATATGCAGACAGTTAGGGTGAAATTCTGTCCCTATTGAATTTTGTTGGTTGTTTTAATAGAATCAGAATTTTATTCCAGAAATGCACAATTCCACCAGCCTTACATGTCTCACCTCTTCCACTTGTCTGGGTGAAAGATGTTTCATGACATGTAACAGAGATTATTTATTGTTGGTTTGTTTTTTTCTCAAGACTTTCCTAAGGCTGATACTTGTGTAATACCTATCTTTGCTTTCAGTTTTGTACAATCCATCTAGTATGATAAATAGGCCATTGGTATAAGTCAATGATCAATAGCATTGATTATTCTTCAATGTCATATATTTATAATAAAATTGAGATAACTATTTGGTTCTAAAAATCAATCAAAAAAATTGAGTGAATGTAGCTATTGTTAAAAAAGGCTGATTTGTCTGAATCAGGTTATAAAATATGATTTCCAACAAGATATGCATTTAAAGCACTAGAATCTCATGTCCATAATGTACACATGACTTTTTTATTGCTAACTGCTGAAAATGAATTATTCCTTAAAAATCTGTGTATCTAGATAAATGGCCTATTGTTCTGATCCAGTGTGTTAGTCATTATGAGTACTACTCGTAGATGTGTAAGCCATGAAAATGAAACTGCTTCCTTCAGTTCTATGTACTATGTTCTTCAAGATACAGAACATATCACAGAGTACACCTACAACATCTAAAGGTGGTTGATCAGATGTAATACCACTGGTAATAAATACTTAAAGGACAAAGCCAGTGCTATTTGGTAGCAGAAACCCCGTTTACCTCAGTATGTCCTTCTGTGGTTGTCTTACTTGTCTTTTTTTGCTTTTTGCTAGTGGATACCGGCAGTTACAGTCTGAGCAAGTGCTTGGAAGCAGCGTATTTACTGCCTTGCATCTCTCATTGCTACAGCAACCAGTTCGCTGTTGAGCTGTGTGTGCTTACAAAGAAAACAGTGCTCACATTTGGACTGCTTCTCTAAAGATGCTGTTGGCATATAGAGGAGGAATTTTGTTTTACACAGGAGCTTGTGGCTGGCCTCAATTCACCTTGCTGTGTGTACCTTCCAGGGGACAATATCAAGCTTACTTATTTCCTATTCTAAGGGGAGACAGTAAATCATAACAAAGCTTCAGAAAGCGTCATTTCAGCTTTTCATCAGATGTTAGCATTCTCGTTTTCCGTAGTGGTTTGCTTGTGTGATGTAGCAGGAGAAAGCGCTTCTCCAAAGAGCCTTACTTAAAAGAAGCTCATGCTCTTTATTAGAACGAAACTATCATGCCACAAAGCCAAGTATAAAGTATTTGTGAGTTTAAAATGAACTGTCATCTAGACTAATCTCTAGGTTCTGCATTTTGAAACAAAAAAGTCAGTCAAAAGACTTTGTGGCCCTTGGTCAGACAGATAGCATAACACAGATTTGTAAAGCTCGGTTTCCCACCCCCCGTGACTATTATCTGCTCCCCCTGGAAGCTGCATCATATTGCTAATAGCACGCTTTTTTCATTCTCCCACTCGATCTATCATGACACCTTTACAACATCATCTGTACTGCTGATATATTGCTATGGCATCCTACCAACCTACCAGCCTGCGATCCTTCAGTTCAGACAGGTCCCATACATTGAGCCATGCCTCCTACCTGAGGGACAGTGCCATGATTGACGATACAGTTGTAATCCCCAGCCAGCAGGTAAGCAAATTCTCTTAAGTTCACTTACCGGTTGGATAATTACAGAAATATAAAAAGATTACAGTTTAGATTGTACTAATGATACTATGTCATGTGTGTGGCTTTGTTTATTTTAATACAAAACTCTCTAATTTTCATTGATATTTAGTGGCATATTATACTGTGCAATATTAAATTCTATTCCAAAATACATGGATAATCTGTGTGAATATAGTACAGGGACAGTCTTTATAATGTTCTCCATTTCAGCTGATTTTTGAATGATGCTAACAGCCATTGGGCTAAATATTCAGGTGTTCTAATGAACTCAAGGCCACTGGCCTCAAAGATATTATCCTGAAGCATGCTTGTAGTTAAAAAAACATTATCAAGGAAATGCCACTTTGAAAAATCACAGCATTCACTTCACTGGGACCACTAACATACGATTACTTTCAACAAACACAAAATGTTACAATTAGGAGTTTTTAATATCTTAATGCTATCATTACTCCTTTGTTTTCTTTTTTAAAAACATTTAAAAGCTTTAAGCACTACTATGCAAAATACATCCTCTTATTGTTTGGTTGATTAATTGATTTTATTATAGTAAAAAGGAGGGTTTTTTGCTTACCAAGGTAACAACTCTGGCCAAAGAAGCTGAAAGGAACTCATATCGCTTAAGCTGGGGCCCTGAAAACTTGGACAACGTGACTCTTTCTTCCAGCCCTATTCATTCAGGGTGAGTGTATCAATTAGCATTATATTAAAAAAAGAGAAACAGAATACCTTCAGTGGCAGCAGCTTCAACTAATGCTTAACTAGGAGTTATATTTTAATTCATTACCTCCTAGAGCTGTCAATTAATTATTACGATCTTTTAAGCTCTGACAGTCAAGCAAGCCTGAGTACCAAGAGTATCCACTGAAATCACTGCAAGCCAGTGAACTTTCGGCCAAGTTCAAGAGGAATGAATGAGATAATTGACACACACACACATACATTTGTGTGAATGTTATGGAAAAATAAATACAGTGTCTTTTTAACGTTAGCAATAATTGAGACCAAGGGCCTAATCACTCCACATGGTGAATACTTCCTATGCGAGTGAAGTAGTTTAGGTAAACACCAACTCCAGTGTTTGTCATGATTACTAAAGAAAGAAACCAAGGATTTTAAATTACATGAACCGTGTAATAGACAAGCAACCTAAACTTCATGTACTTTACATGTATTTGGCCACTATGTTCATATATTCTCACAACTGGCTCTTTGTAAATATTTACATTTAAGCAAGCTCATTGAAATGGAGTAAGACAGGTCAAAATGCAGGCCCAGCCAAATTCATACATACAAAACTTATCCTGGTTGCCCTCAAAATCTGTGAGTGCATTTGTTTTAAGTGTTCTTACTTACTGTGTTTTAAGTAATTTTGTTCTTTATATGGAATTCTACACTTGTGTTCTGCATCTTTTGATGAGGCATGTGCAGATGAATTCATAAAAAACTGCTGTCATGAAAAAGCATTTCATTTCGGTGGAGCTATGTTGTATACAGAATGGCTGGGCATCACAAGTAGGAAGATATTTTTGTTGATATCAAATGAGTTTGAAACAGTCTTACAGTCCGTAACTGTCGAAAAATAACACTGGAGTCCCATTTGGAATGACAGACAGTCCTGGTCTAGAAAAGGAACAGTGTTGTCATAGCTGCGATTGCAAATTGACTGATTTGTGACATATATGAGAAGTTTGTTTGTTAGCTGGTAACAGGATATTTGGCTGTGACCAGTGTTGTTTGGATTTGCTTTTCTTGAGCTCTGAAACTAACAAATTAAATGAAAATACTTAATGTGTACAGTATTATATATATGTCAGTATGTAAGCTTTGAAATTGTTTTGGTAGTTTCTTCTAATGCTAAATAGTTTACAGACTTTTTCCAAAGGATGTATTGCTTTTCAATTTCAGACAGGTAGGTCTTTCCAGTGATTGCAGAGGATGAACTAAATACTTTCTAGAAGAGTGGCATTTATTTCTTCGATGTGCAATAATTTTGTATTTTTCTTTCAAAAAATATCTTAGTGATATTTGCATCTTTTTGGAGGACCAGGATACTAGTGGCAGCGTAAGAATATCTGATTTTAGTAGGAGCAATGCCCTCTGCAGCCTTATATGAAATAGTGACATTTAACATGACACAAATTATGTTCTTTTTATACATACCAACTAACTTGCCACTAAATATTTTAATGAAGAAACCTATAATAATGATTATTCAGCCTTTGGAAAAGACTGTGCAACACTTCATTTTTATCCTGCTTAGATTTGCCCGCATCATGAAGTTATCATAAACTGTTGGGGTGCATCTTGTTTACATCTCTTTTTTTAGGAACATACATTGACTACTAGAGTTTCGCTTGCAAGACCTTATTTTAAAAGAGAAACAATTATAGAAGTACCATGTGCATGATTGTTGCATTCACTTAGCTGGCACAACAACAAATACGTTTGTCATTTATACCCCTCTCGTCACCTACACCCTCCTTCATACACAGACACACACTATTACTAGGTTCTTATGAACTAGCAACGCTGCTGACATTTCAGGTGCACGCATTAAAGTAGTATATATCTGTCATGAAAGAAAACTCTTAGTGTTTGAAAATAAATCCTATATTTACATTGCTAGTGGCTTTAAGCAAGGGTATGGCCTTGGTTTTGCCCAAGACATTGGAAATGTGCTGAATTTGGACTGTGTTTTAATAAAGTAACCCATCAGCAAAGTATTGGACAGTTAGTTATTTGGCACAGATGATCTTAATTTTGTATTCTATGCAATCTGAGAAAAAAAACAACGCTATTCTCTCTCTGCACTACTTCAGTGGCTAACCCCAAATTGTTGTTGGGTTCTTACTGATTTTTCATTGTAAGGAAGTGTTTCCGTGGATCACAGTGTAACACCCCCAAGCAAAAGCGTAAATTTATAGAGAGCTGCTCTTTTGGTGTGGAATTTCACAGACATATGTTTGAGCCTTTGCACAACTAATCAAAACTTCTCCTATGTCTGAATTTTCAGAAGAGGAAAATGTTTTAACCATCCATGTAGAATTTAAATGAGACTGTTGTTTCAGCGTGTTGACAATGTCATCAATAAGGAAAGAAAAGCAAGCTCTTTGATCAGGGTCTTTGGCAGCCATTTTGAAAACAAGCAAATAATAATCTCTTAAAATGTAACACTCTTTTGGTGCTCACAATCTCAACATAAACACCTCCTGGTCATTTTACACAGCTAACAATTTCCAAATAGTTTCATACATTGGCTGAAGGAAAAAGTATAAATTCCTGCATTTAAATTTCCATTCAGCAAATCAGATTTGCTTCTCCTGATAAAACTATCTAATCTTATATGTTGAACAAAGTTAAGGATCTCTGAATATACCAGAACGTTTGGGTGCTAAATATCCAATAAGATAGAGTTTTACCGCTTTGCTGGTAGTTTTGGGGGATATTACGTATAATTTCCTGCTGAAGCATTATGAGAGACAGAACTAATGCCTGCATAAATGCAAATGTGTTTCACAGTTTTAATCTCATACTTCACAATATCCTATTGTGGAAGAACACAAGCATATTTTCATTAAGATGGAAGGCAAAAAAATGACTGAATTGAAAGATTTCTTTTCACTTGCAGCATTTAGACGTTGCTTGACAGGTGTTGAAGGTGCCTTCCAACCCAAACTATCCTATGATTCTGTGACAGAATTGTATTCCTGTTTTGGTATCACCCACAACAATTAAGTGCGAATGGTAAAGATAAGGCTGACTGTAAGATTTTAGAATATAAATTATGTGCAAAATTATGTTGTTTACGTACCTGGGTTTGGGTGATACAGTGAAAAAATTTCCAATATTTACTTGTATAGATTATATTTCTAAGAATTTTACTGACAAATATGTCGAGGTATGGTAGATAAGAAGAGAGGCAAATCTGGCATATTGTCAGAAACATGGCACTGTGAGGAAGGAGCTTTGAGTTCACACTGTGATATTAACTTGCTTTTGTGTTCTAGAGCAAGATATATAACAGCTCTGCAGTTTTTCCAGCTCAGGCTTGCTCACAGTAAAACTATTGAATGAAAGTTATTGATTTCTTTTATGTGATTTGATGAAGAAGTCCCTATTTGACTAATAGATGATCAAAGTGTATCAGTACTTGTATCTGACAAGATTAAACAGTTGTGAAATTATCAGTGAATTTACCTTTCTGGAAGTTGTTGCTTCTGCCAGTGAAAAAGGGAGATGGATGAGGGAGTGGGCAGCTCGAACTGTGACAAATAATGTGAATTATCATTCTTAGCTACATGTCTGCAAAAAAGGAGGCTGGATCCTTGCTAACAAGGTAAACAAAATACATTTCAAGTGTTGTATTTTGAATCCATAATATTGTTTTCCCCAGTGTGAGATTAATTTCCTGGAAATAGTTATGGAAACAGGACCTGGCAGCAACCAGCTGATAGTCGTTTCTAAAACCTGAAAGTCTAACTGATTTCAAATTATACTGTAACCTTTATGACTTTTACCCAGAAAGTTACAATAAAGAAACTGGCAGGTGTGTTTCATTAATAGCAAATTGCTGTTCATGTCAGTGGAAGAAAATGGCGATGGAGATCTATATAATAAAAAGCGACATCAAAAAACTAACTGGCCATGTGACACATTACTGAGAGCCTAAACCGGTCAAACTGAAAGTTTGGAATTTGTCATTCTGTAGTGCAGAACAAAAGGAGGACAAGAAACATGTTGAAATGGAAGAAAGTGGAGAACAGATGGTATTGATAGGAAATCTGAAGAAAATAAAATCATGATTTATTGTGTTATCAGAAGCACTGACTGGAATTACCTTAGATACCTTACCCTTTGATATCCTGTGGTCCAAATTTTAGATGTGGACACCTAAACCAAGCAGCATTTCCCCTGATCTGGTTCTGAAAGATTTACTTGGAATCTAACTGTATATTTTAGGTATCTGACTTCCTGTTTGAGAATGTGTGTGGAGAAACTAGATCACTCTAGCTTTACTGCTGTGGTAGTAGTAACCATTTGTAGCCAAGGATGTTTATGTAGGCTTATTTTCCATACTTACTCGTACCTGCTCACATGTAATGAATATGCATATATATATGTTCATGTGTTTAATTTAGAAATGTTTCATTTTTCCGATATTTCAGTATATCATTTAACTCATTCTTTTTTTCCCTTACTTTTCCTTTGTGATGTTAAATCATCTATTCTATTGCAGATACTCTTCTCCATGTCTTGATCATGACAACAGCAGGTGAACTTCTGCATAATTTCTTTCTTTAATACATTGCACTTCTCACCCACCCTATTTATCCTCCTCTCTTACTTCACTTCAGGATGCTTTAGTGTTTTGGTAGTGCATGGTAGCCGAGAGAAAAAAAAAAAAAGTACCCTGACTAGCAGGAATAGTTACACATGGCCCTGTTTCTCTTCTTATACAGTAAGTGTCCACTTTCTCCCATCTGCTGTGTCCTCTGTAAGAAAGGAATACTGGACACACAAGAAGTCCACTGCAAAAAATCTTAACAAAGCTTCTTATACCTTCCTAGACTGTTTTAACCATTGATTTAATTAATAATATGTTTTCTCTGTTAGTGGCATGGTTTAATATTGTTGAAATGAAGAAAAAAAGCCCACACAAATAATCCAACACAAACAACTGTAGATAGGTTTAGTTTCAACTGTTATATTACAAAGCGGGCCTTTAATCTCACTTGTCTATATAAAGAATATTGCAGAGCCACTCCCTAGGCCATATTTACCAAATTGTGCCACCATATCGGAACTAGGAGAATAACAGCACAGACCCAGTGTATTTAATTTTTCATGCCACATGCATTTTTTGTGTGATCTTGGTTAATCAGTGGTTGAATCACTGGCACATTGCATCCTGCTCAGAACACCTGGAGTGGTACCTTCCCAAAGGAGATTATCTGCATTTGGCAAACTGAGTGTTCATTGGCAGTGTACCTCTTCTTCCCCTTTAACATAATGATAGAAAGGTGAAAATCTTCTTAAATATTTAGCTGTGTAAAATTATTAAATGGCTAAATAGAAACCTAAACTACAAACCCATATTTTTACATCATGTCACTCAGTCGCTCTGTAGTTGACTCATGCAGTGAGAAAAATGTTAGCATAGGTTAATACTCCAGTGGTTTCCTGTGTAGGATCATGTTTTTTGTCCTCCTGGAACGTGTATTTTGCCTTGTTCATGTATGGCATAGTTGCAGCCTGATGGAAAGCACACTGAGGTAGCTGAATGACTTGCTATTGACTTCAGCGGGAGCTGGATCAAGGCCTTTTTTCTTAATTTCAGATTCTCTATCAGTTTTCCGTCTCCAGCTGAACACTTTACAATGGCTGAATCACCCTGATTGTTTGTTTCTGCTTCTTCACACTGTGACTAACACTGAATGCTGCTATCTCCTTGTTTCCCAGTTTCTTTTAAAAATTAAGATAATGTACGCAGAAAAGTTCTTAAATGTGTCTACAATGGATGTGCTCTAGTCAGAGCTTTTTATTGTTTCCTGCTACCTGATGATAGCATGTGTGCCTGCCTAGCTAGTCTGAAAGAATAATCATACCTGAACTGACTGTATGAAAGTGGTGATGTATTGATTTTGCCTATTCTGGTTTTGTGTGTTTGAAGAACTATTGCCTGTTCTAGAAAGACACTTCACGGTGCTAGGTTTGCATGGCTCTTCAAGTGATTCTGCAGAATGAGAAGTGTGTTTGAGTGCCAACATGCTTGCATTCGCAGCCACCTGAAACTGTGACTTCTGCAAAGCTGTTTATGTCACAGTGATTCTTCACAAATCACGCAAGAAGTATCTTTCACCCCCCAGTGCTGACACATCCATTCTTTATTTTATTTGTTTGTCCTGCTATTATCTTTTCAAATGAGCATAGGTATAGAATAAAATCAAGTTAATTCCATATGAATAAAATCAGGCTCAGATCTGAAATACAAATATTTCATGAAAATACACTATAACTTTTTGTCCTTGTGCAGTGGATAAATCCAATGCATATATATAGTCTGTGTTTTGTTCAAGTGGAGCCATTAGCAAACCCATTGCTGTTTGCTCTTCTCTCTGTAGAAGGCATGGAAACAGCCTCAAAGATTTAGGGGCCTTTTACATATGTCCTCAACCAGAAGGATGCTGTAGCCAATGTTATTTGATATAGTTACCTTTTATATGGCAAGTATGTAGTTTTTAATTGCACTAAAATTGAAGAGAATGAAATGGCCTCTCTAATATATGAGTAAATAATGTAAATTAAGGGAGAGTGGATGATGCTTGATTCAACTGCTAACCATGTTTTTAACAGAAGCATGTGTAGACTCCCCTGCAGTTTATAACTTATTCCTAGGAAATAATTGCTTTTGTTCTTTAATTTTTCTTTTAAAAAAATAAAAATCCTGATTTCCCCTTCATACTTTTGAAAATAGAGAAGGCAATGATTTCCCAAAACCTAATTTGTTTCATTGATTTGGCTATTATATTGGACTACCACCTTGCTAAATCTCAGGAAAGCTCAGTATCGATCCAATTTGCAAGACTGTCAGAGTCACATGTTTGTGTCATGCATCATTTCTAACGGAACCTTTAAAACTGGCAGAAAATAAAACTTACTCAAAGGCTGTCTTAGTGCTGAGACAGATCATCTCCTTGTTGCCCTAGTCACCCTCGAGGTACAAATTTTGACTGCTGCTTTAATCCATAATCTGCTTTGATTTTGAATTGTCACTTAATTGAAATTTAAGTTCTTGCCATGGGTTGCCAAGATAAGCTGAAGTCAGTGCTAGAGAATAATGTTTACCCTATATATAGTTATTATTGGAAGGGCATTTAAAACATGTCCTGAAATAGACTTTTGCTGATGGAAAGTACATGTAATTTTGATGCATTGCATGATCAATCAGTTCACTTATTTTAGCCACCTTTATTTCAAATGGCTCACAAGAATGTTTTCCTTCTTAGCTGCCCAAAATTTTTCTCCTATTTATATTGTTTTCCCTCTCCTCAGTTTTACCTCATTTCTCCTAACCATAGTTAGTCCTTGCTAAGGTTTTCCTTCCACTTTATGCCATTTTTAACCCCTTCTGAAAATTGTAACTATTATATCTACATGGCATTCCTATAAGTTATTTTGGTTTCTTTTACATTTTCTTTCATTGTTAATAGTATAATAAATTATCTTAGAAGCATGTAAGGAACATTTATCAGCCTATATTTTTAGGATGCCTCCTTTCTTCTCCTTTTCTAGTGATATCCTGTAAGAGCTTTCTTATTCTCTTTAATCTCTTTTATTAAATTTTTTCTTTTCTTTTTTTTTCTCTTGAACTCTTCAGAGCCGTTTTGTGTTTCTCTTTCATGAGCCCTGTCCTCTTTGTTCTCTGTATGTAGATGATTAGTAGTTCTTGTAGTAGTGCTTCGTGCAGTTGGAACATGGAGTAAGGTCTGAGTTTCCTGCTTAGGCAAAAGTCACTTCTTGCACCTTCCAGTTAGCATGAGCAGAGGGTGCCCAGTGCCCTTTGCAGCAGGAGGATCTTATGAAGTTTGAAGTCAGAGCAGGGAAGACCGATGCAAAGACTGAACAGGTGCCTCTCAGGGATGGTAAAGCAAAGCACTGTCTCTCTGCATGCAGTAAGAGAAGCACCTCCGCACCTAAGCTTCAGGGAGTATGTATGATGTTAGGGTTATTCATATGCTAGTATTATGTATTATTTTCTTTATGACCATGAGAAATTATAATGAAAATATACCACTTCCCAGAGTGATGGCTTAATCTGCTAGTTATTCCTGCTAGTTTTGTTTGTTCATTTGAGTACAATCTCTTCCTATCTCAGTCTTGTTACTTAACAACATCTGCTAAAAGAAACATTAGGGAGAGGAAAAATAGTTTGTGTGTGCGTGGGCAACAAAATAATTAATCTGCATTTTACATTTCCTTTATGTTAGTCATACAAATTTTTCGCTTTCCTAAATGCAAATTTCAGAAAGCAAGTTTTATAATGTCATGCATTAATTTTGTATGAAATATTTGTGTATTGATATACACAGTCCTGCAAAAGGGCAAAGCTTTTCCAGTCCTGGAACAGTAATGTCACCATCCAGATGCCCTAGTATGTAGAAAATAGGCAGAAAAAGAGGCTACTGTGATTCAGAAAATGCTTTGTTATGAATTATTTGCTTGACTCTATTACATAACCAAAATTGTGTGTTATCTGCTGATTTAAAAGAAAAAGAGAGATAAAAAGAAGTTGGATTAAAGAAGTGGATCAAAAAATGGATGTGGCAAAAGGTTGGGAAATAAACAGGGAGGTATGGTTGAAAAAGAACATATTTTTACATTCTGTGTCAGCTCTGCAAATCCTGCATCAGTGTACTGTCCTTTCAGGCCTTTATGCCATGGCTCTGGAGCTGAGGAATTTTCCCCTTCAGTTTCTTTTTTTTGCACTATATTCATTCTAGTTCTTCAAAATTTGTTTTTCTGGAATTTCATAGTAGTGTTGACCTAGCTCCTCCATATTTAGTATGATAATGGGCACTAATATTTCTGTGCTATCCTTATACTCTTCTATGTTTGCCTGAATTTGCTATCCAGTACTTGAAGGGTACTTATAGAATCATATAATCATAGA
>Ga0181612_126775_pt1 | contig 25084 bp, 14 predicted proteins | sample HoacroProtozoa21_FD_119630 | JGI IMG/M metagenome (GOLD analysis project Ga0181612, IMG submission 119630) | Hoatzin crop microbial communities from Cojedes, Venezuel. Combined Assembly of Gp0051906, Gp0051904, Gp0051908
ATTTCCCAGAAGCTTTTAACACTACAGTGTGATGAAGACACATCTTGACTCAGGAGTTTCAAATCCAAAACCATATATATTATACCTATATTTCACAACAAAGGCCTCAAAATGCATTTTAATAACGTAGATTCAGAATCTTGTATTTTACTTATAGGCAAAGGATTATACTGTTGCGAGTGATTATTTTTATTCTTCTTTTTAATAATGGCAATACCACTTCTCCTATATAAACATACTTTTGCGCTGACAAATATTTAATGTGTTTCAGCCAAAAAGAAGCACAAATGTAACAACTGTGTAACTAGAATCCTTCTTGAAAGAGCTGTGAGTTGTGTAATTGTGGCTTGGTAGTTTATATAATATAGGAAAACTGCTACAAACCTTTGAAACACTCTGAAGTTTGTGTCACGCCAGAGTTTGAATGAAGTGTCTGTTCCTGTTCTCCATGCTCCAGCACCAGTGAAAAAGGAAGTATCAGTAGGCTCTTTGTGGATTATTTTTAAAATATTTTTCTAACATGAATATTTTTGAATTACAACTCTGGCAAACTAGTCATCTTGTTTCTGCAAATTACATCAAAAGCAACGATATACATTATTTCCTCTCTGCTAGAATTGCTGTAGGAACCTGTGACCATATGTGGGCCTATACTATGTTCACCCATACTATATTCTTCATAATTTCTCTTTATTATGAAGGATTTTGTACTGGAAAACTTTGACAATGTTGACCTAAATGAAGGGGATTTTTGGAGGTAAATGTGGGTTCTTAATAGTGTGGCTAGTATGTTTAGAGGCTTCCAGCTTTCACGATGACACACATCATCACAGTTTGACTTTTACAGTTGAGGGGATGTGAACAGCAGAGAAGACGACTCTCTGCTTATATATTTATGAATTAATTGTCTTTGTAACCTTAAATTAAAAGGGTATGGCTGGTAGCATGTGCATTGGATTACCTCTAGTGTGCACCTTGTCCATGTCACTTAAACCTTTTTCTCATCTGTAACTGGATCTAGTGACACTTACCTATGGCAGAGAGATATCATGAAGATCTATTGCATGTTGTAAGGATGTTCCATTGAAAGGTGATTTCCAGGGCTCAATACCATCAATACCTCCTATTGATTTCAGTGGGGTTTGCAGTGAAAGTAATGCTGCATCCAATAGTAATGTGAGGAGCAAATGTTAAATTTAGCAGAAACATTACTGGTTTTCTGTCTCCAATGGATTAGTTCCTCCTTTGTCAACCTGTAAAGGTTACTGGTTGGACTTCATTCACAGTGAGCAGTGCCAGACACATTTGAGACAAGCGTCAGGAGCAGAAAGTTTCCACTCTTTCCTGTTTTCCTGGATACTTGAAAAATTATTTTCATGTGTTCAGCATTGCTATTGCCACTTAAAATCAGAAGGAGGAAAAAAATGTTTAACGTGTGGCATTTAGCTAACTGCCAGTCTCCAAGCAGGGCTCCAAGAAAGACTGTAAATTCCAGCAACTGCCCATAAAGGTAATTTGGGGTCTGTCCATATTTTTGGTGCTGAGGTCACTGCAAAAGTATTAAAAGTAAATGTGAATGCAGTAAAAAATGGATACTTTTATTTTACTTTGTCTCTAAAAATAAAGGTGGATTAACATAGAGCCCTTTATTCTGAGGGGACGCATCTTGTGTCTATAAGATGGTTTATGACCTGAACGTATGTTATACACAGTATTCTCTAGACCCCTGAACTTTCACGTGATAGCTTTGCAGTGGCATGTCCAAAAGGGCTGGGTGAGTCTAACAGAACGTTGTTGTCCTTGAAGCCTCTGTACAAAACACTTGACACCTTCCTATGCCAACGGGAGAGCCTGCCTCCGTTTTCCCAGCGTGTTGTAACACCTTTCACTGCTGCCTAGGCCCGCGTAAACCGCATCGCCCTGCGAGCTGCAGCAGGAAGTTTTAAAGAAAATCTCCAAATGCGTGTTTGTGCACAGTGCCAGATTTCAAGTACAGGAGAGAATCCCAGTGCCAATTTATTACTAATTGTCCCTCCTGGCTGTGTCTGTTCGACTTCTTGGAAGAGCCAACCCTACACATCACTGTAAATACTAATCTTCTTATACTTCAGGTATCAGGTTTTCTTTTGATGTTACCAAACATGTTGACTCTTATCTTGGTTGAACGCACAATCCAGACACAGTTGTCACGAGTAGTGTTCTGTCTCCTGCTTCCTTATGGAGAAAGTAGCAAGATGCTTCCTTTCAAAACGCTAACTTTTCTGCACTTTAGTAATGATCAAGCCTATTGGATTTACACCTTATTTAAGGTTTGAAATAACACATTTACTTCCCTGAATCTAAAAAGAAAGCTAATCCTGATAACGCGTACGTATGTGCTTAGCTTGACACTCACAAGGCCCTTTGAGCAAGTAATATACATGAATAAATATGTGCAAGACTGAGGTCCCGTGCTCCATTTGCTTGTAGTGCTGTCCTGAGGGCAAGGGTTTTTCTAATATATATGGTCAGTTTTCAGCTCACAAAGGGTCTGAGTCTGCTAGCTTTAACTGGCACAAGCAGATCCATTCTCTATTCATGTGTTATTTTGCCAAGTCCTTAGCTTAAGTAGAGCAATTCATGCAAGTAAAGGCTTTTAGGCAGAATCTGAAGAGTTAAAAAAAATTACATGTGCTAAATTTCATTGTATAGAAGATTAAAAGTCATTCACTAAATTCCACACTCTTGTAAACATAAGACCTGATCCTCACCTGAAGAGGCATAGAGCTGTTGACTTCCCTAATGCTTTTGCAATAAATGCCAGCTGAGCAGAAGTCAGTTTTCTATACAGCGACGTTTTAGTCTCTTCATGACTCATTAACTTGACCACATACTCACTGTGAACCTGATCTAAAACCTGTATCTCAATTACTTGATCATCCTAAAGAATGGCTAATTAACAACTGCATGCTTAAAAAAAAAAGGAAAGAAAGAGGAGGAGATATATTTTGATGTTTTCCATTTGGCAGAGTATTATGTTATGAATAATATAGTATGCATTTCAAGATCTTGTTAATTTTGATGTGCTAATGAATGGGAATTCCTCGTGGAATTTTTTGTCCAGAAATATGAATGGTATTAGCTCAACAGTTATATGATTAAGCATTAAGACCTGCTGAGGCAGGCACTACTCAGAGATGATTGACTGCTTTAATTGATTGACATCCACAGGTAAAGCCAAGGGCACCAATTTACAGATTAGGTCAATTATCTCCTGGTAATGCCCACTTGGTATGTCTTATTGCTATGCTAATATTAACTGTTATTGAAACATTTTAATGAGTTTTTAATTTAAAAGTGGTAAATTTAAAAAGGGTGAACATTAAATTATTCAACTTGAAATAATGGGAACAGAAATATTCTGCTTTGCTAATGGTGATGTAAAAGTTTTGTTGTGCATACCAATACTACTAGAGATCATTTTAGTTTGTCTCCCGGGGAAGGCGAGTTCTTTTTGGCATTTGATAAAAACCCACGATGCAGCAGCACAAAATACCTGGGAATCACCTGAGCAGCTCCCAGAGCCTGGAAAATAACCACGCACTGCCACATCCAAGCATCGGGTGGAAAGCCACCCCAGGAAGAGGCGGCTTCCCGTAGCGATGTTAAAGGCCTGCTTACGGAGGCAGTGGCAGGTGCTCGACCTGACCCCGAGCAGGGCTATCTAGTGGGAAGGCGGCTGAGCGCAGGACTGGGCGCGTTTCTTGTTGGGGAGCAGAGCACATCCCCACGAAGGCAGCACGTGCAGGCTCTGCCGGGCGCCCACCCACCCGTGCCCCTGCTTTTGCCACATGCTGCTGAAGCACGGGCACGAAGCGCTGCATGGGAACCCGGCTCTGCTGTTCTTGAGAAGGTCTCACTGGTAATTTAACTCAGTCTTTGTCAAGGAAGATTTAATTTCAGAGAGACCCATGCTTTTTGCAGAGAAAGGGATGTGAGTCCTCTGGCTCACTTTCCCACCCCAGCCAGCTGCCCAGTGGCTTGCTGCTGCTCTTCTGCTCCAGGTTAGCCAGCAACACTGGCAAGGTAGAGCGTGCGTCAGCACTTCAGCTCGGGCTGTGCAGGAGCACGGGGAGATGTGATGTGGTGGGTCTCAAGGGTGCATATAGGTGCTCTGAGGGCCAGGTTATAGAGAGAGACACCTTCTGCTAAAGTTCCCAGGGGGAAAAGAATGTGGGTGCATTTACCATGTGAGCACGCGACGGCAGCCAGGAAGATCCAGGATATAAGGTCCTCTGTGAGCAATCAGTTGACTCCTCTAGAGCACAGGATCTGCTGTAAACAGAGAAGTAAGACACTTGAACATTCGTTGAAAAATAAAGGGTGTAGATGGCTTGGGCAGTTGTAGAAACATACTGCAACTTTTTTTTGCGTAGGACATGGAACAGCACAGCTACATGGGTTGTATACAACAGACAGGAAGTGTCATTCATGTAGCCTCAAAGAAAAGTTTCAGGAAGACTTTTAGAAACGTAAGCATCAACGTGGTCATGAAATCTTGTCCAAGGAAAAACAGTTTTAAACAGATCTAGGAGATCTTTCAAGAAACAGGATTAAAAGCACAAGTGTGAAGTGTTCCTGTGCAAACAAAAGAGAGGAAGGATAGTAAGAAACCAGTTTAGCTAAATCACAAATTTTTCACTTCAAACACTAGGAAGAGGAGGGGAGAGTAGCTGTCAGATCAAAGATTTGTAATTGTAGTGGGATACAGTTAGACCAATGCACAAAATGTGAGGCTGCTGGGATGTCAGTGGCCTGTTGAATTTCCTTGTACTTCCTATAAGAAACTGGAGTAATCATGGGGCTTCTGGAGAGGAAGGTCATGTCAAGGGCTACAGCACAGCAAATATGATGTCTTTCTCTAGAGGAGGAAGACTAGACATGCAGTGTGCTAGCAAGGCTTTTGACATCATCCCACATGATATTTGCATCTGAAATCTAGAAAATTTGTTGAAAAGCCATAGTTGCTAGCAAGGGAAGCAGGGCGTTAAAACTAGTGGGCTGTCGTTGGAGTCTGCTGCAGGCCCTGTACTTTTCAGCATTTCCATTAGCTGCCTGGATCATGTAGGCAGTGGTATCTCCAACACTGGGGGTGTTCAAGATGATGTCAGACAGGTGTCTGTCAGGTGTGACACCGAACAGTTGATCCAGCCTTCAGGCAGGAGCATGAACTAGGCGACCTCCACGGTCCTTCCAATCCCATCCTTCTGTGCCTCGCATCAAAATATTTTAAGCTAATATGCTAGAATTTAAATTGAAATGGCCGAGAGAGGAAAATATTCCTTTCTGCCATTCCTATTACACAGTCTGAAACCTCTAGGAGAAGGATGGGGGGAGTGAGGGATGCAGTAACATCTTAAATCACCACTGTAAGACTCAACAGAGCTCATCTGTCAGCAAGTCTTGACAGGAGAGTCCGAAAAAAAACCAAACAGGACTGGCAGGTCTGCAAACTAGGTGTTTTTTTTCTTGTTCTTTTTTTTCCCCTTTCTCCCTCCATTTACTCTCTATATCAGCCCTTATTTAAGGGAAGACAAACTTAGTTATGCTCGAGTTCAAATGAAACTTTCCAACTTACAAAGTTTCATTGAGTACCAAATGATGCCAAGCAAGCTTGCCTGTCCCTGGCTGACATAACATTGCGTGACTCCTGTCCCTGGGACCAGCACAGATACCAGTTATCAATCTCACAGGCAAGGGATAGTTAAATGAAAGATGGAGGGAGACGTGCGTGATGACAGACTAGCTTTGCACACCCCTGTTGGGCGTTGCGGGTGCTCAGTTGTACTAGAAGTGTAGCTGTAACATGACGTGTAAACAGCTTTTATATTATCGGGGTATGGGGTCAGTACCTCAGACTGTCCATAAAAAGGGACTTTTGCAGGCATGGTGCGGGAGCCAGGGGCCTTGGTTTCCTCATCACCTTTCTGCTCTTTGGTTTCCCTAGCTGGGGTGGTGAATGCTCCCCAGCCTTTGTGAGTGCTCTGAGCTGAATAGATGGAAACAACTGTTTGAGCGCTAAGGATTTAATCACGCTACAAGTGTTAAAAAATGCTACTGGTAGTCTTAGCTAAGGCTTGAAATACGTGTTTATACAACGTACAATAAGGACCTAGTGTTGCAAAAGAGTTAAATTATGCGTCCAGCGCTATGCTGAGTGTGGACTGTGTAAATAAAAGCTCTAAATAGTTTCAATTCCTTATGTATGTTTTCAAAATACCCTTTGTTAATGGTCTTGAGTTTGAAATAACTTTTACGGGCAGGGGATCAACAGTGATGTGAAGATGAATTTCACGCCGCTCTTAATCCATGCCATGAAGTTATTCAAAACTCAGTGAAAGATCAGTTCCAGTTCAACCCACACTGATGCCCTAATCTGCATGCTGTCATCAGGCAATAGCGAGTTTGGAACATGCCATATGGGAGCCTGGCAGATGTTGCACAAACTGCCTTTTCCTTCCTGCTTCCCGGGCTTTTGTCAGTCATAGGCTCCGTCACGGAAGCGTGCAGGAGCAGGATCCTATCGGCCCCTCAGTAATTGCTCTAAGATTGCTTCATTTTGCCTGTTGCACACTCTGCAGAGTTTTGTTGTTTTCCATAATCCGGCCACATATCTGAAATTATACTGCAGTATTATTCCTGTTGCTTCTGTTTATAGTAGCAAGACTTCACAGGCAACAACTATTGCCAGTGGCTTTGGGGACAGGTAGTTTTTCCAGAGACTACAAAATCCCAGCTAATGCTCCTTCAGGGGCCGGTTAAAACAGGATCCATCACACCATACGATATTTTCCTTTTCTGGCTGCCCACTGATGGAGGAACCTCTGGATGGTGTTTGCAGGCAGGCACTGGTTCCACCAGCCCACGTGCCAAAGCAGCCAGATGCCATCCACCACTGTGCAGCAAGCCACGGTCAGCATAAAACTGAGCCAGAGTTAATAAACCCTGCTTAGATTATTTTGCATTAACACAACTACGCACCTTCTGTATTAGACGTGGTGGCGTGAGGATGAGCAGAGCGGATACACATCCACCTGGAGAGGAGCGCACAGACTTCACCAGCGTGCCTGTCTTTGGCTCCTTGTTTCTGTCATTGTCAAGGACGTACTGTTGCCTAGAGGTGCAACATTTCTTTCCAAAGTCCATTTTTTTTGCTCACTAAACTTACAGGTTTACTTCTCTGTGTCATCTTCTGAATGGAAACAAACTTTCCATTTTGCCGTGCCTCTAAATTCGGGTGTCATCCTTATGGTTTCTTTTTGTTTCGGTACAAATAGCTATGTTCGTAAATACAACCACTAAGCAAGACTGCTTCTAAATGCACACTCCCGTGCTGGGCTGGGGTGTCCAAAATGCCGCACACTGTGAGAACCCGCAAAGAGCTGGTGGATTATTTAAAGGGAAGCATCACCTTCCCTAATCATTGCTTTCAGTTTTGCAAATGCACAAGACATTAGTAGGTGCAAATCTGTACTGAAAAGCATAAATGTCCTGGGCTGGGCATCTTCTTTTCATAGTTTAAAAAAATAAATAAATTTTAAAAATCTAAGTTTAAACAGAGCTTTCAATAAACCCGTTAAGTGTCTCAAACTCCAGTATTTTGAACTGGTTTGCTCCTGTGGTATTTGCTTCCCTGCTGTCAGCTGAAATGCTGTCTGGATGAAGTTTGTTACAGTATCAGGCGCTTCTACAGAAGCAGCAGTGGTCTACTACAGTGACAAACGTTACTGGGTGATGTTACGTCCCATTGCAAAGTATTTATTTTCCAGATGTGAAGACATGCAGAAAAGCATCCATCTATCTTTGCTGCACGTGTAAGAAATGGAATAGTATAGTACAGTGACTTCATGTAATACATATCCATCTCAAAATACCTGTCAATCAGATGAACGGGAGGTAATGTCACTTCCTTTTACAGGGTGGGAGGACAGTGTGTCCTACAAGAAAACAGGCGTAGCTGATTTGTGCCAAATCTCATACCGTTGTAACAGACGGATTTATTTCATTTAGCTTCATTACTGAGGAGCTTACCTTTCAAATCACTAGTGCTGTAAGAAACAGGAGAAAATACACATCGTGCACGCATAGGCAATTTGTGCCAAACTATTCAAAAGCAATATCGGTTGTCAGCAAACAGGGCTGTTTGCTGTGTGCTGGGATCTGCTGTATGTCGCATATTATCTGTAACAACTCTGCAATTCGTTCTTTCACTCTTGTTCTCTCTCTTTCATCACATTAGATTATGTAGAGGCACTTCAAGGTAAATTTTTAAAACTATGTGGGAGATGCATGTTGGAGAAAAACTAAGAAGCAAATATATTGAATGTTTTTTAGCACAACTCCATCTGTCAGCTATTTTGACAACCTACCTGCTCATGTCACCTCTGTCTCGCGCTGCTGTGTTGAGTCATATTGTGTTATCTCAGAATAACACATTATGGAGCCAGGGCTGCCTTAAAAATGCCGCATACTTAGTAATTAGAGAACAGGCTTCTGTGCATAAAGAACATACGGGATGGATTATTTCTGTTCAGCTGCCTGTGTGTGTAGTGTCATGCTGTACGGAACCCACCCAGTGACTCCGCACACTTAGGGAAGCTCAAGGTCAAGAGACTCATTTGCATCACGAGCACAACATCTCTTGCTGAAGTACTGTTCCACATTGCCCCCACTGATACGTCTCGTTGCCAAACTGCTCCTTCCAGACTGTAAGATAACAAGTCAGCTAAGAACGCTCAGAGATGACAGTTGATATGAAATATTAATATGGCCTTATAGAAGACAATCTATAGGCTCTTATGGCAGCTGTGATTTTGTTTTGCAGTTTACTGTACTAAAAGGGCACATTCAACTTGCAATCTAGGCAGTTTCAAATGCTTGTTACCTGTAGGCTTCCTGATAATTTCAAGTCACAAATTATTGTTTCTTTAAGCCTTTTCTGTCACGGAGTATAGGGGAGGAGCAGGGGAGAGGGGGAGTGCTAGGACCAAAGTGAGAGCAGACTGAAAATACAGAGTGAACTGCCAGCTACACAAAAAACATCCAACAGCAGGAAATAAAAGGAAATTCTCCCTCCCTGGTCTCTTTTCCTTAATGGCTACTACTTACTGTTTCCCTTTACAGTTGGAGGTGCATGTCTCTCATGAAAAATGGGAGGCAGAGTGTGGCCCTTCAGAAACTCGGAGGAGGAGAGACTGCCTGAGGGGCTGCTGGTGCCTCCCTACCCCAGCCACCAGGTAGCTCCAGCTGGTTTGGGTTTTGTGGGGTGAAGAGAGCATGGGGTGGGGGGGCTTCAGTAATTCACTAGGATGAGATACCCACTTAATGGTGTTTTTCAGACTTGAGAATTAGTCATGGAGGGTACGTGGAGATGAATACCAATGCAAGTGGGGCTGATCACTGCAAGGGCGGTATGAAGTCTTTTTGTGCAGCGCGGGCTCTGATTCTACAGCTGGTTGTAATGAACAAAAGGAGTCTCTCTGACTCCATTCAGCTGTCGATCAGGCTGTACCCATGTCCAAATGCCAGAGCAGTCTGGCCAACTTGCCTGCTCACATTCTTGAGGGAAGCGTGATACATGAGACTCATAGTGGAATTTGGAGCCCAAATGCTTGTTAAGTAACAGAGCGCTGGTCCTGCTGCACGCCTTCCAGGTGTTCGGGGCAGCAAGGACTCCAATGTTCTGATGTTTTAAAGTTGTGCAGAGAGAAAGTGCAGATCCTGGGAAAAGGTAGACCGGGAAAAGCTTAGGGATTTTGATTAGCGGTCCTCCCTGTCATAAAATGCATCGATCTGCTAAGGATTACTCCCAGAGATGATAACTGCTCTAACTATGTCCGCAGTATAGATGGGCAAGGAGGAAGGAGTGCTCAAAGGCTGAGCTTTCTTTTTGGGCTTGTAACACAAGACCCCAGGCATTCCTGGCATTTAGGATTTCCTCCCCTCTGGAGGCCTGGTGGACCTGGGAAGAGGCTGTGCGATGCAAAGGCATTGTGTAACGTGTACTCCCCTTGCAGCTAGCAACCTCAGCGGGAGGCCGCAGGCCGAGCAGGCTAGGGCTCGGCGCCCTGGCATGTGTCATGAGATTAGCCAGTGTCAGCACAGTCCTTTGGCAAAACAAACCAGAAGCATCAGATCACATATGTGCATCCAGCTTGTACCTGTCCTGCCAAGCTTGCGCAAGTGGCACTCGCTGCTAATAGGTTTGGGGACACCAAGTGGCAATGGAAATGCATTGACTTACTATCCATTGGTGAGCTCTGCAGAGACAAAATGTGTTTGTTTTAAACCAGCTTCGTACTTCAGTAAGATTGTTTTGGAAGTCAAATGTATACCTATTTCTGGGGTGGTATCTGCTATGTTACTTTAGGTGGATTTTCCTGGACTATGTCTTACCTAAAGCTGCGGGAGACAGCACGTGGTAGAAGAGGCAGCTCCTCAGCTGAAGAGCATCAGGCACATTATAAGGCCCTTGAGTTATGAGCTAAGGAGACCAGTATCTAGCATGAACAGTACATCTGATTCCATGCAGAAGATTCCTCTGCTTTGCAGTGAGAACTGAAGGCCCAATACAGGAGTTGCAAAAGCAACTGAACATGTGGCTTCCACCCAATTTCCCTAGCATTTCCCCATCTTTGAATGAGACAGGAATGACAAGGTATCGCATGGTGGAACTGTAGCTGGTAAGAAAGTTCACCAGACTGAGGAGTTGGAGCATCGCTTGCATAGCTTAGTAATAGATCATTGGCCTAGGAGGATGGAGAGCCAGCCCAAACCCTGCTAGGGGCTTTTACATGTAAGATTTATTTATATTTATTACAGCAGGGTTTTTGTGCTTGGGCTTTGGATGGCAGGGAGGGCTAAGGGAAGCTGCAGGGCTATTGTCAACCTTTTTCTCCCCGACTACCGGTCTAGCTCCAGTACTGCTGGGGCAGGCACACGGTGGAGCCCCAAGTTTTGCATTCTCCCAGAGGCTCTCTAGCCTTTCTTACACATCTGAAGTTCTTGTTTCCATGCCTGAGCCTGGTGGACCATGTAAAATGGGGTCCTTAAGGTAGAGTCCCATGAAATATGACAGCTTCAGGCAAAAATGGAACACAGTCATTTCTTTCCTGGGGTTTAGACTGCAACAGCTCAGACTTGGCAGAACTTGCAGCCAAGTTGCAGAGTATGCCACTCTGTTGCAGCAGCCATAACTGCCCAGTCCCACAAGCCCTGCCTAGAGCAGCTTGGCACTGGCCCGCTCAGCTGGCGAAGGTTTAGCTCTGAGAGCATGGTGCGTGCAGGCCAGCCCTCCTCCTCCCCGAGCGTGCCCGGACCACCGGGCACCCCCACCTGAGAAAACCCATCTCTGCCCGTCTTCTGCTGGCAGCGCTCGGGGACTTGAGGGGCGGATGCTGCTGAAAGTTTATCTCGGGATCAAACACCAGGTGTTATAAAGGTCATTAATGTTTTCCAAGTAACGTTCTGTTTGCTTCTTAAAGCCTCTGCCAAGTTTCTCTGAGGTGTGTTCATAAAATGCTCTGGATGTCTCATACAATAAAAAAGGTAGCAGGTTTCTAAACCAATTTGTGATACATCAGTAGCATCTCAGAACAGTATGCTCTTATTACGTGGTGTGTGCAGGTTGGCTTCCTCACCAACTGAAAAAAATCCATATTATTTATATTTTGGCAGTTTTGCAGATTTGGGAGTGTTCTATTAACTGAAACATGCCCAGCTGTTAATTTAGGTTTCACAATCTATCCCCACTGAACGTTATTTTTATGATATAGTGATCTTGTGACGTGTGTTATTCTTGGCTGATATTCCTCTGGCAATCAATTCAACCTGCTTAAAAACTCAGAGGAGGAGGCAGAATTACTTGCAGAATGGATGCATCGAAATACATTGTTCCAGTAACAGTCGATCATTTTACTAAAACAGGCCAGGTATGGTGAAGACGCTGTTTTGTTTCATTTTAAGATACGTATCCGGGCTTGATACACTTTCCAAACTACCCAGTGTAAACAGTCCAACGTAGTGTGTGGTGACCCGTATATTCACTCTTTTTCATTCCTGGTAGGCTAACGCCAATGGCAGAAAATTGTGTACATACCCAAAGCCATACTCTTTGCTTCTAATTAGAGTGTGTGCACACATGGTCTTCAGCCGCTGTCCCGCGCCTGCTCCTTCACCCCCTCCCCGATGTTCTTGTCGCCTGGAACTTTTTGTCTTCTGCCTCGAGCTCTTTCAGTTTGAGCAGGGCAGGTTACTTTACAGTGCCAGTAATAGGTCCTTATTAATGTGGTTCCTCATGGCTGAAATGAGTTCGGGAGCGATTATACGAGCAGCTGAGCAAGCAGACAAGGCGGGATAACAACTTGCAGCAGAGGAAAGTGGTGAGCAGATGGAGGACGGGGCGAGCACCTCCTCAGGTTGGAGAGCTGTAACCAGCCGGGCTGTATCAACGCAGTCTTCATTGTTGCCTACTTCGTATCAAACGAGAAAAGAGGGAGGCGAATTAGGTGTTCACGGCATGGCTTTTTTTTATCCACACACAAGATCTCTGGAGTTCACTCTTCAATTTAGTTAATTCTGTTATTACTGCAGCTAAATCTGCTTATGCTAAATATTTATTTATGTACATTCAGCCTAGTTGCCTGCAGTATTATTTTCTGAGCTGCTTTAAAATTGTTCCTGCCTTTCTTATGCTGGGATTTCAGAAGTGAATTCCATATCCTTTAGGAACACTCCTAAGTGGAGTATACAGAGAGGGCTTCGACGTGCTTGGCCGCTAACGTGGTGTTCTTCAAATAAAGCTCCAGGTTGCATTATGCTTCCATCATCCTAGATTTTGTTGCAAACTGTTCTAATTAATGAGTCGCTATCATATTGTCAGAAATATAGTCTGTCTACTGATTTTCAACTGCAAATTATCTCTTTCTGTGCACTTTGTAAAACAGGAGCCAAGGACCGTCTATAGCAGCAATCTTAGGGACCTGGTTTGTCCATGTCAATCAACTCTGCAAACTGTATTTTTCAATCAGAGGATCTGTCTTCAGAGAAAAATAGCAAAGGCAGTAGGATCCAAGCCTAAATAATTAAGGGTGGAGCCTTAGCTAGTGTGAACAGGAATATTGAAATCATGGGATACATAGCAGATGTTACCAGCTCAGCATCAGCTGTGATAGAAACACTGACCTTATGGTAAAACTAACAATTAGATTTTTCATACTGTAGTTGGCTTACTCTTTCTCTTTTCTTTTTCATTATGTTGGTGTTTTTTTTTCTTTTCTCTCCTATTTTTTTCTTGCTCCATTGAATTATTTTATTGGAGTTCAAGATCTGGACAAGTCAGGCATTCCTGTTACCAGCACAGCATTTAGTCATAAAACTTCAGAACAAAGGGAATGAAAAGCATATTTCATGATATTTATTTCCTGCAGGTTTAGAATAGACCAATATCATTCCTTAACTTCTTTGCAAGCGTTCAGGTATAATTTGGATGAGTTAAGTATAGAGATGAGAGGGCATGTTTCAACTACATGATAAAGGTTTATATTGTCACTTCAGAATGGAAGAGTATGCATAAAAATACATCTTGCAATTTAAAGAGCAATGTTAAAGACTGTGGATTGGCTAAAACTCTCCCATTGCTGGACTGCTTGTAATGTTGGCTGGCAGAGAGGACGAAGGAGGTGGCTTCAGCAAATGCAAAGTGTCTTACATGATATTCAAAAAGCAATATAATAGGTACCTTTCAGTACATAGTGAATCTCTCAGATTAAATTTCTGCTCAGTTTCCATTTAACCTTTCAACCTGATCAAGGAAAAGTTAGGCTGAAGTAGTAAAGATGCCTTTGCCTTGAGGGAGAAGTTTTATTCTGAGGCTGTGAGACTGAGTTTAGAGCAGGGCCAGTGAGATAAATTGAGAGCCAGTAGCACGTTTCTGGGGGGTTGGCTCCCAGCGTGTTGGCAAAGGAGATGCTTACTGTGTCCGCTTGCCTACAGCTGAAAAAGGATGCTCACGGGAGGCGGGAGGAGAACGGACCCTGTCTGAGACAGCCCTGCTCTGCAGTCAGACATGCCTGCGCAGAGCCTCTGTGTCGGGGTGTTTTCTGTACGCAGAGAGAAACTGCAATGACAGGCAAAGCACAGGTCAAAGTGGGAACCAGGCAGAGTAAATGAGAGAAGAGATTGAACTGGAGCAGTCAAAGAAAAGAGCATCTTTTTCAGACACAGGAATGAACGGTTAAAATTTAAGATTGGACTCTGCAATAGGCTGGAGCTCAGTAAGGAAAATAGCTCTAGTAAGTTAAAGAGAAATAGAGCAACTGCATGCTCGGGAGAAATATATCAAGCTTTTGACACAAGGCCTGCTTACCATTTAATTCCCACCACGCAGAGGTGAGCAGCAGCCTGGTGCATGATGGAGCAGCTTAATCAGTTTAGCTGCTCTGCAGAGGCAAAGCTACAAGAGAAAGCTGAGAACGGCCGTCTAGTGCAAGGCACTGCGTTCAACTTTCTCTGGCTCTGAAAGTTACTCCAGAAGTAAAGATGAGGAGGTAAAGGTAAGGTAAAGAGACTGGCTCAGAATGGCAGGATACCGTGTGTGCGTTTGGAGCATGAAATCAGAGTTCTTCGCGTGGTCTTTCCATGACAGGGCTTGTAGGAAGGCTATACCAGGTATGAAGGGACCATACCGAAGTGAGTAGACTCAGTAACTGTTCTGGCAGCGTCGCGTGATCGCATTTGCAGTGACTGTGGGCTGAACTGCGGTGCTCTAGCCTGCGTTCTTCAGCTGAAAGCAATGCAGCCGCGAGAGAGTGCCGCCTGAGAGCTGGTGTTTTCTCTTATGAGTGGGACAGGAGGCAGCTACGGCTGATGGTGACACCTTCGCCCCATAACCCCTGGCTGCTTCTGTTTACTCTTGTGCAGACCTACCCTTCTAGCGTGTGCATACGTGTGTGGGTATGAGACATTAGATTTTACTGCTAAATCTATCACACGAATTGTGTCTGTTTCCTGTCTGATGCCATTTGAGACTGGGATAAACCAGCTAATATGATCAGTTATACAGGTTCTCTGAAATTCTGCACTTAGTTTGCTACGTGTGGGCTTTGGAAGTTAGAATATTACATTAAGGATAGTTTCCTTGATGCATAGTTAAAATCAGTCACTTAGTCTTCATCTATGTAAATCTAACTTAGGAGAATTAGTTGTAAGAGCCACAACTGAGTGGCTATGAGTGACAGATTCCCCCCCCCTAACTCACAAGTTATGAGATCCTTAATTGTGCAGACTGTAGGAGCGTCATGTCCCTCCTGCTCCTCAGAACTTGGTCTGCAGTTGCCAATAGGCATGAGACAAAGTAGATTACAACCAATTAATCATCTGTGTTCATACTAGCAAATAAGGAAAGGCTGCTAAAATAATAAAACTTCACTTGGAAAACAGCAAAGGAAAAGATTAATGAAATTCATTGGCTGAAACTGGAGTTTCACCTACTCTTACTGACCTAAAGATGGCATCTGTAGGATGGAAGGAATATGAAGCTCTTGGGAAACAGAGAGTACTTGGAGCAGAACTGCTATCTTCCAGGAGAACAGTGAAGCATTTGTATTTCAGAAAGGACTGAAGTTGGTTAAGTAACATTGCCCACCCAGGCCATACGGTCTGCTCTTGCCTGTGCTCTAGCGTCTTCTCCAAAGGGTAGACCTTTACAGAAGCTCTGAAGGTGTCAGGGAAATGTCTGTGGTCCTTCAGCCGCAGAGCTAGCTGCTTTTCTTGCTGTATGCACCAAGAGGTGCAGGCATCACTTGCTTCTTGCTGATGTCTCCCCAAGAGATCTATCTCTGTTCTGAGCTAGCAACAGCCATGCTGCACTGCATGCCATGCCAGGGATAACAGGGCCTCTGGAGCCTCTGCTCTCCCTCCGAGCGCACGGGAGACTCCCATTCATTCATTCCACCTAATAAAAATGTATTGGTTTGGGAGGCTGGGATCAGACCCAGCTTGGCAGAATTATCAGGTTCTGAAAGAGAAAAGAAGTTCACAAAGTGAACCGCATCATACCCACATAACCCGGTAATAACAATCCTGATATGTATTATTTTGCAGTAGCATCCTAGCAACCATGTCAAATACAAGAGAAAATGTGAGAACAAAGAGCGCATGTTAGAACTACCCTGAAGCATGTCTGAATTAATTATGCCTCTTAATTTTTGGGGTAAAAGTCAGGTGCTTATTTCATTATTTATAGCACAAAATCAAAACATTACTCTTTTATTTATGATGATGCTGATTCTGCCCAGATTATGTTGGTTTTCCTTCTGTCAACAGCAGCTCTGAAAAACTTGATGTCTTCCCATGATTTTAGAGAACCAGGAATGGTGGCTTTTCCCTAAACTGAAACTGTAGTTTAGAAATCTAAAAAAAAAAAAAGGAAGTCAAAATTTGTATAACTATGTGGACTGTACAAACTATTAACCAATAGACTGTGCAAACTATTAACCAATTAATCTTGAAAACAATTCTGTGAGCCAAAGAAGTTGGCTACTGTGCTAGACAAGTTACGGGAAACTTAGATTTGTCAAAATGAGTACTTACCCTGCAACCAAAAAAGGAGATATGTGACATCACTGAAACTTCCTGAGAGGATGAATACACATTTAAAAGACATGATTTGCCAAGCAAGTATTATCTGCAGAATTAAATTTAGTATGGAAAGGTAGTGTATTCTCCAAGTATTTCAACAGGAACCTGTGCACATCGTTAACTTTAAAATAGCTCATTTATTTTCATAGTTCAGTTCCCTTTAGCAAATAAAATGCAGTTTGGCAAACTGTAACATAAAACATGTCTGTAATCTGTATGTAACATACAACCAACAAATATTTAAAAATGGGAAGTCTGACCCACAATTATGTCCCTCGGGCTTTTCTGTCAGCAGAAATGTCCCACAATCAAAGCTGTTCCGCTTTAAAACTGAAAGAATGTAGCGATGGATGATTCACGTCCCTAGGTTAGTGATACGAGCCAACAAAAATTGCAAGGAGTTGCTCCTTCCCGAAGTTGGTTTAGTGTTTCACAATCTCCTCCTGTTTAATCAGAATGTTTGCATTTTTTATTATTATTTTCACCCACCTCTCAGTCCTCATTAATATTAAACCTTGCCTTCACACTAACATGAGCTGCAGGAACTGCAGCAGTGGTGCTGCAGAGGAATTGTGTTTATAACTGTGAATACAATTGATTGCCTTTTCACCATACGAGCATGACTTACACATATAGGACCTATTACATTGTGAAGAAATGCCTTAAGTGAATTCCATTGTCAGCTAAATTGATAGTTAAAGGTATGAAATTCAGCATTGATAAATGGAAATGCTTTTTTACACAACACATGATTTGAGCGTGGTCCTGTCTGCCACAACAAATTGTTCAGGCAGATTTAGAAGAATTCATATTTAGATGCTTCTGTGGAAACCAGAAACACCTAATGTTACAATTAGTACAACAGATAGTGAAAAGGATATTGAACGTAGTGTTCTGGGATGTAAATCAGTCTCTAACTACCAGAGAGCAGGATATGAAAGCAGGCTGTTTACATCTGCCCAGTAATGTGCTTTTGCATTTCTCCTGATGGATTAGGTACTGATCAGCATCAGGCAAACAGCTACTTTGGTTCTGGCACAGGACCGATCCTTTCCAAAGGTGCTTTCTTAAACTCTTTGTAGCAGGAAGATGTTGCTCACGCTGTGATAGCACCCAAATTCTCTAGCCCAGGCTCAGAACAGCAAGGCACAAAGGTCTGCAAACATATGGCGTCATACCATCCTTCCACCAACGTCTGCATTTAACTCCTTGCCGGCAGGCTGTACTCAAGGTCAGCCTGATTACTTCTTTGTAAATTTAAGATTTGAAAGTGGTTCGCAAAGCATGTTTACAGCCTCCTGTTTTACGTAGGCGTGGAGTTACAGGCCAGCATTTTTGAGGGAGATAGCAAGTTGCGTGAAAAAACGTTTGTCCCAACACAGTGTTGTGCCTGCTTAGCACAGATACTTCAGAAATATATCCAATGATAGGCACTAGAGAACACATGTCTCATTAGCGGATTACTTTGGGGCAGGAGAGCACCACTGAAACAAATTCGTGATTATTGCCAGTTGCTGCTCTGTGGTTCACACCATGGAGTGGTCTGAGGGCACACAAACTGTATTTATTCCTTTTCTTTAAACTACATGAGAAAAAGCTCTACAGGACTACACCTAATATATTCATTTGGTTTGCAGGACCAGACTAGAGCTAATCTGAAATAAATCCCCTGAGGTAAACATGGTGTGCACATCAGGTGTCTGCAGATCTGCTACTACTCGGCTGCACTGTTCGCCAATAAAGACCTGGCCTTCAGAGGCTTGCTGTTGTACAAGGTGCTCGTTGCCACTCCGGTGTGAGTTGCCTAAGGCAGCTTTCCTCTTCCTTCCACATCTTTTAGCATCTTTCTTCTTCAAATGTTTTACCTCCGCTGGCAAAGCCATGAAGCCCTTTTGTGAATCTCTGGTACAATAACTAGCCTGATAAATATGCTTGAAACAGATTTGATAACTCATGTGGACTATCAAGCCGTAGCTTATAAATGATGTTAGGTGGTAGAGCCAGGAGAAACTGGAATTTCTCTTCCTGAAAAAAATCTCAATTTTGAAGTAGACATGTAATTATCTTGATGGTCTTCCATTTGCCGTTATCTAAATACTCTGGATCATTAACTGGTGGCCCTCAATGGCCCCACCCCCGATGTCCTGAGGAGGTGTTATCTCTTTTTCTGTTTTGTGTAAGCCACATAGCAAACAATTACAGCTGCTTTTCTCCTGCTGCTACTAAGTAATAGCTGTAAAAGTGCCATGGGAGGAGGATCAGGGCCAGGTCTAAGTCAATCCCAGCAATTCCAGCTGTCTTTACCCATATCCCATCGAGAAGATTTCTAATGGGTGGCTGAGCATCCCTGTCCTACTGCCGTCTCCGTCGAAGGGGAGGGTGCTGTCTTTGCCCAGCAGGCAATCAGTAGCAGTGCAGTTTAAAGCTTTACAGCCCCAGCACTGTCCAAGCCACCATCACTCCCACATCGTAATGCCTTTAAGAGCACTGGTGCTGAATGTCCCAGGAGACAAGTATGCTGGTGAGGTTCAAGAAGGTATGGAAAACACAGATAGGACATTCCAAAACTGGAAAGGGATGATGCAGTGGTTTGCAAAGCATTAGCAGCACAGCACTATCCTGCAGCAGAGGGGTGGAAGCTGGACACGCAGAAAACACAGTTATATCCTATAATAACAAATACAGAGCTAAAGGAAAAAGGATCAATATGGTTAGTATCTGATAATATATCTACCCTCTAGCCACTGCTGAAAGACATTCTAGCGCACAGTAGATTTAAGATGGATGAGAAGTTTGCTGTCAAACAGGCAAGGCTTAAAAGAGTAGAGGAACTGAAGGTTTGATCTTTAACACCAGATGGAAATGGGAAAGATGAAAGAAAAGTTAATCAGAGAATTTTCTTAAGCTCTACTGATTACTGGAAAGCTTTTGACATGGTCTGTAGTATGCAGAAGTGAGTGGTGAGCCTTGATATTAACCAGCTCACCTAACAGTTTTTTTGCCCCCAGAGTTTAACAACTCGGTCAGTAGCCTGCTAGTGAGCTATTGCATTTTCCATTGCAAAACTGTCAAGGTGTTTTTTAATTCATGACCCTCCCAAATGGCACTAGCGAATGTTTCCTTTAAAAGTCAGTCTCATCCCCAGTGATACCAGCAATAGAAGAAGGTCGAGAAAAGAAGTGATGGTCTTTTCCTGAGATGCAGAAACTGCCCTGTGAGCAGGTGCTTTCAGTCAGTTATTTAAAGAATGAGTGTCTGTTTGTAAGGATACAAGTGGCTCTGTGGAGATTTAGGGATATTGGTTCATTCTGCAGAACTCTATTTCCACTCCCATTTCCTTGGGTCACACAGCACACTGTCCTGGTTCACTGGACTGGAGAGGAGGCGGCAGCTCTAGGGCTTTGCTGGATCCTGAAGTACTGAGGAGCCCCCAAGGATGGGTCAGTCCTTTTCTAGATGTCCCCTCTCACCTTGGGAAGCTGTGAGTACTATTGTCAAGCATTTTGATAGAAGTGACCAGCACAGAGACTCGGTTCCCTGTGTGCTGAGGTCTCTGAGGTACCTTTTGAACCAGAGTTCGCCAGAAGACTGTTGGCAATCAGTGATTGCACCCACCAGATCAGTAGCATTCACCGTGATCTCTTTGAGATTTAAACTGATAACCCAACAGATCATCTCTCTAGCTGGCTGTATGACTTACAGCATCATATAGCTGCCACTCATCTTCACAGCTTCCTGCAAAGTAGAAGATGAGAACAATGTTATCAGTAGTTTGCATATGGGCAACGGATGCACAGAAGACTATGGAATTTGTTTCAAGGTCATGCTGTCTGTGAACCCCTGAAACACAAGACCTTTCTACCTTGTTCTTATATCTAATGTCTATGAATATATTTTTCCCCTATGGCTTAAGCTGTTCTGCTGGTTCCCAACTTTGAAGCAGAACCCTTGCTTTTCCATGGCATGAATTTTTAACTCATCCATTGAAAGCATATGGGCTTTTCCTAGCAAGCAAGCAAATCTACAAGCTTGGAAAGGCATGTGAACCAGAGTTTGAATCTCAGCCAAACAATTTGTTCTGGCTTTAATCAAGATGTCTTCTTTTAACTTCAAATATCATTTTTTAAAATCCCGTATCAAAACTTCTAGTGTCACACTATGAAATCAATAAATGCTACCAGTCATTCAACTCAGAAATACTTCAAAGCCGCCTGAGTGATGGCCATTATTTTATTTTTTAAAATATTCATCAAAGCAATGCAGTTAATATGAAGGCAAAACAAAATTAACAGCAACAAAGAAATGTGTCAGTTACATTTTGAACTTGCAAAATCCCACCAATCCTGCTACTAGTTTTACAAAGTTTCTCATTTCCCATTCCTATATTGACACCTTTTAATATTTCCCTTTTTTGTTCTCATCACAACTAGTAGCTTAGTTACACAAATGCTAGTTTTAATGTAGTCATTTGAGTCATCAAATACTCGATGTTATTTCACACCTGAAAGAAGCGTTTACGTTTTTGGGCCAGATTTCCTACGTACAGTCCTGTCTGAGCAACCTGTCCCGATTCAAGAATGCACTTTAATTGTGCGTTGAAGTGTCATCGGCTTCAGCGGCTCTATGTCTGAAACTAAGTATGTGATTATGGGTGTTCCTGAGTGAGGATCGTGGAGTTTTATTCCATAAATATTTCAATACAAAACCCATGGAATTGTTCATGAGTAAAGTTCCAATGTAAATACAAGTTTGGGGATTTTGTCCATTTATTATAGCAACCACTATTCAATTTTATTGTGTACTATAATGGTACTTAAATTTATGTAATAGATTGGGACTGTAAAGATTTTCACCAGTGATTATTTTTCAATACTCATTAACACGATTTCTAGAATCAGTAAAAAGAATTCATGCTATATCTATTTTACATCAGATAGATATGGTTTTTGTTAGATTCAGATCACTGCAGTTTATTTTATAATTCTGAAGAGAGGTAACTAGCAGGGAGGGGCCCATCTATATGTAGCTTTGGGTGAAGTCATCTCACCTAGCTTTAGATGTCTACAACTGCAATCCCACTGGGTTTTCCTCACAGTCAGTAGCGCAAGATCAGCACTTTCAGTGTGTCAATCCTCTGATTAGTTTTAGACATTGATTTTAGGAGGAAATGAATCATGTTGTAAAGTGCCTTTTCTTGCTATTGACTACAAAAGTGTTTAAGGCTGAGATTAACTTGCTCACACCTTTATCTTTTATTTGAGGTGCCCTCTCCTCCTGGGGGCTGGAGGTCCTTGGCCTCCCGCTGCTGCTCAGTGCAGGTCTCAAAGATCCTGTGTCCCATGGGCGTAGCTTGGGTGCCTCAGAGGGCCCTAAGGTGCCGTGGAGGCCTCTTTTTAGGTGACTGTATCTCTGCCAGATGCCAGCTCAGGTACAGGTGCTATCTCCATGTCAGGTGGAGCCCACGTAGTGGGCTCGTGAAAATGCAGCATATTCAGAGCCTGGAAGATTTAGGCTGAACAAAACCTGGGAACATGTTCTCCAGGGAAAAGATTCTGACAAAACTATGGCAGCAGCAGCTCTTCTCTTTTCAGTCGAAAAGCTTGACATCAGACCTCAGCAGCTGGAGAGTTTAGGCAAAGAATACCCAATGGCTTGATTCCCAGTTCAAGGGCAGGACTTCCACTGCACAGTATGTTTAAAAAATAATGTTAAAAATAATTGGAGAAAACTATGTCACCAAGGCACATTAAGCCCTGATGTTCAGTTTTGCCCATAGAGAAGCAACAAGAAAAGGCAGAGTGAGACTAGTTTGTTTTCTCTTCCTGTCTCCCCATGCAGGGCAATACCGCAACATGAATGTATCTTGCTGTTCCATTGTTTTCCCTGCTCTGCTGTGTTTTCCCGGCTTCTCCACTGGCAGGGATTCAGTGGCAGAGCACGAGGCCTCCCTCAGTGAACCGTCAGAGACCCGGCTCCTTCTGTTTCTTATCTGTGTTGATGTGCCAGCAGGTTGGTACGATTTGTGCAATTATCCACAGCTTTATCTATTACACAGTGGCAGTGGAAGCTGCTTTGTGGGTTGTGGTTCCCCCTGCAACCCAGGGTCTGGCCAGTGCCAGGTGCTGCTAGCCTTGTGCTGGCCTTGTGCCGGTGGCCGGAGTACCCCCAGAAGTCTCCTTGGCCACTGCTTTTCATGCTTAGCGCCCTGTCCCAGCTTCGGCATCACCCTTGGGCCTTCTGCAGCCCCAGGGCCAATCTGTAGCTCAATTTCAGTTTGTGCTGGTCTAAGATGCACTTCTATCCCTCTTCACCTCCTCCTCCAGTACGTTTATCTTGATGGGTTGGAGACATGTAGGGGTGCTGACTGGCACAGTTCCTACGTCTTGGTCTGCAAATAGCAGCATTCACGTTCTTGTGTTGGTTCCTCAACGAGTCTCTCATGAGATGTTGGATATCTCAGACTCTGCACATTCTTAAAATAAGAATAGTAACATGTAATTCAAATGCAAACTAAATCTACTTGTCTGATGCAAAAAAAAAGGAGATAGCCAAAGAAGAATTAGTTTAAATGAGAAGTAACAAAAACTCATCTATCTGAATACATTGTGCTGGGAAAATGGAGCATAGACAGCTTTCTCCACACCAAGGTACCCTACCTGGGTCTCCAACTTTTTCTTCTCATGTTTAACAGTTGATTAGTACTGCCACCACCAGTTTAGCATCCTCTTGTCCTGATGCAGTCCCCAGTGATAAGCACCAGCTCAGCTGGGGTCATCCAGAAATGGGACCCAAATGCTTGTGTAGTAGTTGCATGGGAGCCTGCTGAGAATGGATTACTGCCAAGGCAATGACATCATCAATAAGAAAATGGCAACTTGTGTGTAGAATTATTTGTTTACTATTTATCCATGGCTGTGTCTTTTTTTTTTTTAGTTGCAGCAAAGAGTAAGTACAGTGTACTGTTACAACTTTGTTCTGAAAGGTTTCTCAAGAATGAGACATCTGGGGAACCTTAAGCCTCTGTGATGGTCGTTAAGCCCCTGGAAGAAAACTAAAAGGAATGGTCAAAATCCAGATACAAGCTGATTATGGTGTAGAGCTAGACACTTCAGTCCTGGCGCTCAGACATAGGATGGGGTAGGGTTCGGGCTGGGGAAGTGAGGACTTTGAGCTGAGTTTGCAGAGTGGTTCTGTTCAGCCCAGAAAGTGTGTCTGTAACTGGTGTCCCAGCATCAGCTCTGGCTAGAAAAAAGAAGTTCCCCCAAGGGATGCTTCAGTAGCGGCTGGTGAGCTCCAGGAGAGGCTGTCCTCCCAGGTCTGGGAAGCACATTTACCTTCAGTTTCTCAACAAATCTCTGCCCTTTGTTTGACTCCACGATTTTCTAGCCATGAATTCTAACTGCTTTGTAGTTTTAATTCATTGTTCAATACTGCTGTTTTGGGGAATTTATGAACTCTTTGATGCTCTTCTTACAAAAAGCATTTAAGAGTGGGACATTGTGTAACGGTATGTGCGCTTAACACAGCAACCAGTAAATATGATGTTTTTCTCTAGCTACATTCCTCTTCCACCTTCGACGTTCTAATTATTTCAGCGTCTCTGTCCTTCTTGTCCACTGTACTACCTTCACCAGCAAGCATGGAAGCGAGCACCTTGTAGACGAGGGTCACGCGTGTTCCAGCTCCTTTCCTCACCCGAGGCCGGGGTGTGGGGCACTGGGGGTGCAGAACCTGGGGAGAAGAAAAGGGACCCTGAGCACAGCGTGGGAGGCTGGGGATGCCTTGGGTTTGGCGAAGGTGGAAAAGAACAGGCTGATCCTCACTTGCAGCCGTAACTTTGCACCAGCCGCCGGAGTGCTTTGGCGGTGGTGAGGCCAGCGTGTCTTTGCCAGCTCAGGGAGAGCACGGGGGTCTGCGTGCGGGGGTTTGTTGGTGCCGGAGCGTTGCTGCAGGAGGGGCGGCTGGCTTTGCGAAGGCTTGTCCCTGAGATGGAGTAGACAAGAGCAAGACAGCAGTTTAATGAGAATGGGTGAAATCTGGGCAGGTTTTGGGTGGCTTTTGGACAGTTTGTAGGTGTCTGTTAGCTGCAGCATTGGGAGCTAAGTTGTCTTTGTGTGTGGGGTGTAGTCGGGCTGCTGTGGAAAGCTAATTGGAACTGGGCTTCTGCGAGTGACCTCGACACTCCGGATCCAGCTGCTGGCTGCCTTCAGCCCGAGGGGAGCCGGGACAGAGCACCCTGGTGGGAGAGGGGCCTCCACTGGCCCCGGTGGGTGCCAGGTGCTGTGGGCGGGGCTGGGGCTGGGGCTGGAACCTCCAGAGCGGCTCTACGGGACGGCAGCCCCCGGCTGAGCGGCGGGCAGGGCATGGATGATGGCGGCGAGGCCGCAGGTGACGCCGGGGCAGGGGA
>Ga0181612_123073_pt1 | contig 25081 bp, 9 predicted proteins | sample HoacroProtozoa21_FD_119630 | JGI IMG/M metagenome (GOLD analysis project Ga0181612, IMG submission 119630) | Hoatzin crop microbial communities from Cojedes, Venezuel. Combined Assembly of Gp0051906, Gp0051904, Gp0051908
AGGATGAAAATTTTTACAGTGAGGATGGTGAAACACTGGAACATGGTGTCTAGAGAGGTGCTAGATGCCCCATCCCTAGAAACATTCAAGGTCAGGTTGGACGGGGCTCTGAGCAACCTGATCTAGTTGAATGTGTCTCTGCTCAGTGCTGGGGGTTGGGCTAGACGACCTATAAAGGTCTCTTCCAGCAAAAACTATTCTATGATTCTGTGATATTCTGATATAGACCATGAAGGACCAAACTCTAGGAAACATGCCAGGCTACTTCTGTGAGCATTATCATGTCTGTAGGCTGCATCTAACCTGTGGAACAGACATGGTCTGTGTGTCCTGCTGTTTTTGTGTGTCCTGTCTGTTAACAGAGACATACAACTGCACCTCGACTCCTTTCCTTGCCTCGGCTGGGAAAGCAGGGCATGTAGTGCGCAAAGCACAGGCCGGGGGTATCATAACTCAGAAAGCAGGAGACAAGCCAGCATCCAGAGGCAGAAAGTGTGCTGGGATTGGATAGGTTACACACATGTATAGAGGTCCTTGTTTCTTTTTCCTTCACAAGAGAAAAGAAAGACAAATTTTCCAGGAACTTCCTCAAACTAAACTCTGATAGTGTTTTGGCTCCTGGACACTAAGGGGATAGACCTATAAAATAAACGTTCAGGGGGAATTTCTCCCTGGTTGCTGAGATCAGATGGAGTGGCCTCTGTAACACCAGTTAGGTACCATAATTGTTAAGGCATGTTTATTTTAAAATTTAGTTTGTATGCCTATCATCAATAAAATTCAGAATGTGAGTCATCTCAGAATCTGCACCATTTGTACTGCAGCTTATGTTGAGTTTTTTTGACCATCACTTCGATTGCTACATTTTCAGGACAAAAGCTTTTCACCAGGGTTATGTACTTTATAAAAAAAGATAGAACTCTTCAGAGTCCTACAAAAGGACAGTTTACTAAATGAATCTATAATTGTGTCCTTTTTTAACTCATTGTGCCACATTAACTTAGCAGAAAATTGACATTATTTTTAAAGACTTCTAAAGGTGAGGACACTTTGTTATTCTGTTGTTTGGTAGCACCTAATGCCCTGACATCCTGGATATTGATGACTATAAGAACTGTGTGACAGTTACATCTTCTGTGGATCAGTCACAAACCACAAAGCATAACACAAACAGAATACTAACATTTTGTACAGCATAGCATGAAAAAAATCTGTATTCCTGAATTTCCTCATACATGTCTAAAATACTAAGTGAAGCATTTCTGGGGCAGTACAGTTTTTTGGTGTTTATTTGGAATAACGTTTTCCAGTGCAACTGAGATCTCTTCCTACATATAAAAATAATTCAAAATGTGTGTATGGGGCACTTAACAGTGGTATGTTTTGTTCTCTGTGAATTTAAAAACTGCTTTGTTTAAATATGTTACAGTGCTCTGAAGTGGATTCTTGTCAGCTAAATTAAAGTTATTTTGTAGATGGCACTTGTGTGCTGCTGACAAGCAGCTACAAAGAATAGTATGTTTGCACAGCAATTGCTTGAAGTATTTGGGAAAGACTCTGCCTTTCTCCATCAGGTAACAGAAATGTCAAGTGAACTTTGGGGAAGAAAAAAAAATCATGAAAGGAAGCTTATAAAGATACATTTCTATGGCTAATACTTTCATCGGGTTTTGGACCAAGTCCCTCAGCTGCACTCCTGGTGAAAAATTGCATCCTATTATGTGATTTCCAAATCTCGAGTGCAGATGTGCCATTCCTTAGAAACATCACAAGTTATTTGCTCAAAGAGAGGCTCAAATCTGTGTGAATTCATTAAATCAAACAAATAGCAAATCCTATTAGCCAATATAACCTGAAGTGTATTGTTGTGGGACTCTAAGTGGTAGTTGCATTTGCTTTGAGTTTGTATGCATGGTGAACCATATGTTTGTCTAGTGAACTGCCGAATCAAATGAATGGATGTTTACACAAGTAAATAGGTGTGTACACAAGTGACATATTGCAGATATCATTAGCAGAAACTACACATCCCTTCTAGAATCCAATACCTTTCTTTACTCATAAGATGGAGAACAAAATTAAACTGTAGTAAGTTATTTTCCTCTGTGAAAATTATTTTTGATTACTTCCTCCTGCTACGGCCACAGGTTTCCACAAAATGAGCACTGAACTGTCACATACCCCTTTGGTTAGGAAAAATAAATGCACATACACACTGAAGTGAAAACAGACTTAGATTTTTATAAGCTTTTACAGTCTCATCTGAAAAACAGAAGCAAATGTTGGGAGTTTTAACATACGTCCTGCTCACAGTGCAAGTATTCCACCCATCTGTAGACATATACCATCATGTTCATTAGGTATTTTGAGATTTAATTTATATTTATAGAACTCTTTGTTATACCTAGTTATAAATTGAGAGTAAGGTAATAAGTTTTAATTGCTTCATCTTCTCTCATGGGTATCTTTCCACCTTAGTAAGAAATTTTATCTCTATTCTGACAAGGATTTGAAATCTATAAGATCATGTGTTCCAGCACCTGTCTGCAGGATATAGTCTCCATTTTCAGCTGATATTACAAATGTATCACACTCATTAAGCTGAAAATGCACCCAATTTTACTTTAAAAGAGCAGATGTTTGAAAATCAGGACTTTCCAAATCCCATATGGCATTAGCCCAACAGTAAATTCTTTTTCTACAACTGTGAAAGCATCATATTCCTGGAAGAAATTAGAGGACAATGGAAGTCTGTGGAACGAAGCCCGAGACGGAAAGATGCAAAAATGATCAGACATCTGTAAGTAAATTATATATATTTACAAACTCAAAGCAAATGCAACTACCACTTAGAGTCCCACAACAATACACTTCAGGTTATATTGGCTAATAGGATTTGCTGTCGTATTTTATACAACTGTATGCATTTTAGAGACTGGTTGTGTTAATATTCAGATTATCGCTAAATACAGGAACATGAGAGCAGCTGCATTAGGTAGATCAAAGTTCCGTAACTGTCTCACACTGCCTAGAGAAAGCAGATGTCCAGAAAATAATGTCAGACAGGGCAAGCATATAAGATGCTTCCCTCTGAGAGCCCCTAGCCGCTTGCAGTTCAGGGCCTCTCTGAACCAGACATCGTTTCTACCTGGTTAGTAATCCTCAATGGACTTCTAATTTTTTTTTCTGTTTTCCCTTTCATTAACTTGCCCAGTCCCTTTCAAACCATATAAAATATTTCCTTCTACCTCAGAGGCTGCAAAGTGTTAATTAGTGTCCCACTCTACCAAGTGGGACCCTGTATTACTTTAGTTGTGGAAAGAAGCTTTAAATTACTCTAAGAAAGCAATTAGCTCCGTTTCTATATTAAAGGCCATAAAAGAATTACTTCCATGTGTAATTTACTGATGTTAACAGGGAATGTGCAAATAGATTCGCAGTGGGTTTTAATCCTTAGAATAGATATGTTATGTTGATTAGTAGGCTTCTGTCATATGTGTGATATACTGTAGGCGCTGTAAGTTGATCGTGTATTACCATAATAGAAATGGATAATGTCAATGATGTGTACACACTATACGAAGTAACAAAATTGGCATGACTCTAAACTTGTGCATTAGTTATGCACCATCCCCATGGACTGAAGTCCCATACCAATGTAGAAAAAACGTAGTAACAGTACAATGTGATCTGGGAGAGGATGGTGGCCAGGCAGCTAGAAGGACAAGGTAGCACACCTGGTGAAGACACAGGAAGGATGGCAAGGTTTGATGAATGTAAGGACATCACAAGAGGACAAAAAAAAAGTGTGAACTCAAAAGAGCTAAATTAATCTTTTTGCATTGGTGCTTATGAAAAAAAGAAACTTGAGGAAGTTCTGATCACAGGGGGATGTGTTTGAGGAGCTGTCAGATTGCAGTGTCCATAGAACTGCTTTGAGAAGAAAATAATAAGAGCTGTAGTAATAAATACTGACAATCAGAGAGGTCTAATAATGTTGTCTGGCAGCAGACTCAAAATAGATAATAGGAACGCTGTTTCTCACAACATGTAATTTGACTTTGGAACTCATTGTCACCCCACTTAGTAAATGCAAAACTATTAATGGGTTCTTAAGGTAATTAATACAGTGATGAAAGAAGACCAAAGCTATTAAGCAAATTATACTGATGCAACCTCAAACTCAAGAAGTCTCTAAACCATGGATATATGAAAGTTGGAAGTACATACCTCAAGAATAATCACTCTACAGTTGCACCATTTCCTAAGCATCTGTAGCGACCACTACTAAAGACAAGATTGTGTGTTAGTTGCGTCTTTGGTCTGATCCATCTCAGATGTTCTTGTGTTCTGGGTACTCCAGAAGGTTGTAGGTGGTACCATAATTTTTGCAAATATGGGCATAGGTTCTTTATTAATAAAGCAAGAAAGACTTTTCATATTTTTAACTGCAAGACAAATCATTGCAAGTAAGAATCTTCACATAATTAATAATAGAAGATGTACATTTTCACTCTGGTGGGCTTTCTTAGTGTCGTCACCTCTTTTAAGAATAAAGAATGTACTGTATGTATAGAAAGAAAAAGACAATTACAAGAGTGATTATTTCTGTTTTTACAGTAGTTAAAAATTACTGTACAAATATTATTTGTGATCTTCGCTCATACTGTGCTGGAAAGATACAGCTGTTTCAACAAAGCAGATAAGTATGTAGTGAAATAGGAAACAGACTTGCTGGGAAAAAAAATAAAAATCTATATTATGTAAACTGTATGCTCTGAGGAGATGAGATTCTTTCTTCTCTCTCCACCCTGTTTCATTTTATATGGTTTTTTCAGTATCTGCAATCAAAGGGTGACTCTTTATTTTGTGCAATTAGTATGTGTTTTGGTTGCAAGATGCACAAATATTGGGCTGGTGTACACGAATATAGGAGACATTTGTGAATTCTATGTCAATGTGTGAAATATTGAAATGTTTCTAATAGGACCCTGAAGACAGAATTTGATTGGTGATGGGTTTTTCACCTGTAGTCTATTAAAGAAAACACTGATTTAATTTTAACTTCTAAAAAGCAAAGATAGTTTGATTAAATTTTAAATTGATGTTTTACTCAGCAACGTTCAAGTAGTAGGACAGCAAACCTCTAGTTTCCTGGATTCTCCTTCTTGCCCTTCTTGAACGTGGGTGACATCTCTCTTAACCCAGTCACCAGGGATCTCCCTGACTGCCACAACCTGTCGAAGATGATAGAAAGTCATTCTGTGATGATGACAGCCAGCTCCCTCAGCACCTTGGATGCATCCTGCCCAGTCCTGTAGACGTGTTTTATGTTCACTTTGCTTAGTGGGTCTACAACTCGATTTTGTTTACTGTGGGTAGTAACTCATCCTCTGGACTCTGCCACAAGCCAGTTAGAGCTGCAAGTTCTGAAAGAAAACCTTGTCAGGAAGGACTGAAGCAAAGGTGGCACTGAGCTATTCAGCCTTTTTTGTATCCTTTGTCACTAGGATACAGCAGCCTCATTTTCCTTAGCCTTCCTCTTGCTTCAGTCACCCTGTAGGAGTCTTCCTTGTGCCCTTCACGTTCCTCACCAGTTTTGTCCCCGGTAGGTGTTTGGCACACCTGGTTCTGGCCCTGCATGCCCAGGATACGTTTCTGTACTCCTCCTGGGCATATGTCCCCACGTATACCCCCTGTATGCTTCTTTTTGTGTTGGAGCCCAGTCAGGCGTTCCTCATCTCTCCTGCAACGCATCCTTTGCTTCCTGCCCAATGGAACACTCCTCTTCTGGTCTGAAGAGGTTGTCCTTAAAGATCAACCAGATCTCCTGGTCCCTTTGCCCTTCAGGGTAGCCTCGTGAGGGATCTTGTCTACCAGTTCCCTAACCAAATCCTAAACTAACCTAACTCTAGGTCCCACCTAAACTGCATGTGTCTCTCCATCACAGTGCTGTATCCTTCTGACTCCAGAAATACTGACCTATGAAACTGTGCATAGACTTTCAACTCCTGTTTGCTTCCCACACTGTAGGCGTGTGTGTACTGGCACTTGAAAATGGTTCCTGCTCATGATTCTTTCTCAGTGGATGTACGACAGCCTCTCCCACTGGGTGGTTCCCCTGGTTATGCTTTCTTGTTGCCATTTCTCTTCAGACTTAGATCTCCTTCCTCCCCCACAAAACTAGTTTAAAGCCATGCCAGGTTAGTAAGCCTATTGGGAACAATGGTCTTGTCCCACTTTGTCAGGTGGGTCCCACCTAATGTATTTTCTAGCTTCGAGGCTGCTTAAAAAAAGATGCAGATAAATCACTTTTCTTTCACCTCTAATCTTGACCTTCAACCATTTAAGCCATTTAAACCTCGACCTGTCCACTTTATTTTTGATCCTTGCAGCTAGGTTCTATATTAAAAAAAATTAACAAAATGACATCAGGATGTGAACCTGTTCTGTGTTTGCCCTCTCTTTTTCTGCAGCTCTGCAGTTTTATTGGTCAAAGAGCCAGAAGTATATATTTATTTTATCTTTTAGATTTGCTCTTCTAGCTATGTAGTCTCCCTTTTCCATAGCCTGCTTTAACCTGTTTTATTCTTCCCAGAGCTTTTCTCCTTTTCACACACAATCTGGATCCAAATAAATGGCTATTTTGTCTTAAATGTTATACTTCGGTGTTTTGAATGTACCTCATTATTGATGATGCTTCTTATATTTTCTGCTGGGGGCAGATAGAAGTATATAGTATTAACACCACACTAGTGCAGTGGTTTTTATTTAAAAATTGCCTCCTGTTGCTTCTGATGTAATTTATTTTCATGATAGGTTGTGTATTTAAATCTGGATGAGGAAAAAGTTCTCTCTCAAAATAACCATAACCTTTTTGTTTATTGTCAGAAACTGTCATTTACCATGAGGGTATCACTTTTTCCATCCTCCTGGGCATACATTATGGTACAACTAAATTGCTGCAGCACATTGATTCTAAACTGCCGAATTACTGGTGTCTATCACAGTATTCAAATGGGTTTGCTCCCAGAGAAACATGTTTTCCATTGCTGAGTGCTCTGAAGTGAAAGTAAATTAATAAATTATGTTTCAGACTTGCTCCCAACGTATTCATTGGCAAAGCTCTTGTTGCTTTAAGGGACAGCAGGCTCCTTCTTCCTATGCAGGGTTTGGGGAGACTCTGATGTGGACATAGCTGAATGAATTAAAAGTTCCCATCAATACACCAATCCATGTGTGACAGCATTGTGAAGAAAGCACTCCTTTATTCATTGAATGACAGTAACCAGACTTATTCATTTGAGAACATGTAACAAGAATGCAATTGGACAGATCTTCCATCATTCTGACTAAGGCTAAATTTAAGCAGAAGCACCAGAAAATGTAGGTCACTGATTAATTCACTGAGATTCTGCATTCTTGCTCCACAATAAACACTTAATGATGAGTTACAGCAAATGTTTCAGTATGATAATTAATTCTGGTTACACATCGTTAAGGTCAGAGGAGCTAACAGGTCCACTAATGATTTCTGTTTTAGAACACAGGACATTTCAATCAAGAGTATATAAAATAGTAAATGTAAGGAAATTTAACAGTATTTACTGGCTTAGTACATGATTAAACATTGTCTCCTGCTCAGCATGTAGAGGTATTAAATACTGTCATTCTGTCAGAGGGGGATCCAATATTTATGCTGAAATAAGCACTTCCAAAGCTTTTTATTCTGTTTAACCATAATTTAACAAAGAATCCTGCACATAGTTAATACAGAAACAGACAGAAGGATAGTTACGACCTCTCCTACATGGGAATAACCTACATATGTAGAGACAAAAAAAAAAAAATTACTTCCAGACAAGAGAACAAAGCAGGGGAAAAAGACTAACTTCTGTAATTCTCTGCCGTCTGACGCCTGCTGGAGCCTGGGGACAGAAAAAGATTCACAGTTCACTTACTTAGCAAAGCCCTCTTCTCCACTCCTCACACCCACCAGAGCTGCTTGGCAATCCAGATGGATGGGACCATAAAGTTAAGGTTACCTGAGCAGCCACCATACAAGAAGGCTCTAGGGAAACCTGTATTCAGAGATCCAAACCACTGGGGATCTAACAAGGCCTTGTACATTGTTGATATCTTTTTCCTCCCGAAGATATATAGCAAACCTACCTGCTTCTTTCCTGCTCTAGCTCTTGCTCTTCAAAATGTGCAGACATCTTAAAGAAGGGTTTTCGTAAATTCAGGAGAAACAAGAACATCTTGGACTTCTTGAATATCTGTCCTCTAAAGATTTAGACACTCTCATTGAGTAGAAGGGAAACTTACACCTATTGGTGCTTTATTCAGTTCTTCCTTTACACTGCCATTGAAGTTATTGGAAGCTTTTCTAATCCAAAAGATTAGGACACAATCCTGAAAAATGACCATTTACTATGAATGTGTTAGCACCACTACACCAGTAGGTTGTCTATCTAATTAATCATACTATAGTCTGAAAACCAACATCAGCTCCATTGACATCTGTCATACTTAGCTCTAAATGACAATATGAAATGTTTATTAGTCTCATTGAGCTGCTTATTCATCTCACTGACAACACTTCCAAATCATATATGCTTATTTATCACCCTGATCCCAGTGAGCTGAGCTCTTTCAATTTGAAGATGCTAGTGGGAGGTGAGCGCACTCCTACCTTACCGTTCCCTCTCTCCTTCAGGTCCAGAATGAAGCTCTGACCTAATGATGGATGGACTGATGCATCTGCAAAGAAAGATCCCTGTTTCTGACTGCCTCCAGCTTACCCCAACATGTCTGTTACATCTTCATGTGGACTCTGAAACCTCCTCCCTTACTTTGTAGAATGATGAACAATACGGTAGAACAGTAATAATAGATTACACGCAGCGATTGCAGTTTTGCACATGAAAAAAAAAAAACCAACATGGTACTTCCTGGGGGAAAAATAGAACTTTTGATGGGGTTTTGGGAAGAGAAATCTGGATACTCTATTTCTTTCCAGTTTCATTTCTGGATGTAATGATACCTTACATGTTCCTTGTGTCTGTTTCCCTAAGCTTTCCAATGTGTTCGCTGATTTCAAACAAATTTAAGGTAAGGATAGAATTTTCAGACATTTAAAGTTTCTGTAAGTTTATGAAAACTGGACTGACACTGCATTGGAAGGACACTTGTGTTAGTACCTCTACATAGGACATGCATACAATGTGAGGCTCAACGCCTTTCTATTCTGTTTGGCACATACCAGTGAGGTAAAAAACTGGCTGAGTACTCAGAAACTGCTCAGCATAAATTGCTTCTTGTGGACAGAGGAGTCAAGGAAGGTGCTGAGAGCTAGGGTACTTCTAGAGAGATGGTGGATATTGCAGAGGGTGATGCCATAGCAGAAATGAGAAGGCAAACTGGAGTTATTGGGAAGGTCAGGAAGCGTAAGACTGAAGGGCAGAAAGTCCTAAAGAAGATGGGCTTAATGAGGTCCACAGCTTACAAAAAATCTTGGTAAATTCAAGATAATTGTGTGAATGTACATGGTCCTTAATCTCATCTTTATCGTTGTCTGAACTTCTGGGTTGTATTCTCGTATTTGCAAGTTATAGAGACCAAACAGCCTGTAGTCCTACTGGCCCAAGTTCCATAAGTGCTTAAAGCACTTACGCAATGTAATTCAGATAACAAGGGGTAGTTTGGACAATTTGACTTACAGGGCATAAAAAAAATGTCCAAAATTTTTGTAACATTTGTAATTTTTGGCAGAAAAAAGTTCATTGAAAGTCTGCATACCTAAAGTCTGTCTTTGGATTTCAAAATGTTATATTAGTCAGAAGTTTTTGAATCCTATAGTCTTACCCTCTTTTCTGTTTGCAGTCTGGATGGGTTTGAATTGATAAATAGCTAAACAAGTCGCCTGGTGTATCAACTGTTCTGATGCTTAATCAGGAATTAAGTTCAGATTTGTATGCCGTAAATCAACTTTGAAAGACAGTAGAGAAAAGTATTATTTAAGGAGCTATTTGGAAGTTTCAGGTGCAAAGGCACAGTGATCTAGCCTTTGCAGGCATTTTTGAAAGATCTGTCTTTATTCTCGAATCCCACATAAAACAAAGCTGAAGAAGAGATTAAACCTCACGTTTTGCCACCTCCTCCCCTCTGATACCTGGTAACAAGATCCCATATACAATGACTGATACATGGGCGGCTTTTAACACTTGGAAAATGTTAGTGTGATCCCTTTTTTGTAGCACATTTTTATAAGGCACAGGATCTGCTACAGAATCTCCTGCATTACTATTTCACATGCAAAAATCTACCTTTCTTTGCATCTGTAACAATTTCACCATTCATTTTTCACTCTTGATCTTTGCTCTGATTCACATTACTCACCTGGCTTTCTCACAGAGATGTCCATTAAAGGGGTTTCACAAATTGGGAGAAAAGAATTAAATCACCCCTTCTGACTCCAGAATAACTAAAACCAAATAGCAAGTGCAGCAAACCCCCAATGGGAAACCATGCACATAAATGTCAGCTTTTTTGTTTTGATTTTAGTTCATGGAAGAGGCTGCAAGAGTAAAACAAAAGCAAATACAATTTTCATATTATTAAAAATTGTCTTGTTATATAGACTTAAAAATTCTATAACAATTGTTGGTTATGTTTGACTTTTGAAAATTTCTATTTGTATCATCATATAAAAACTATGGTATCCTTTAACAACATGTTTTTAAATAGATCTGACCATAAAATTCAGTTTGACTGTACTTACATTTCTTCCACAATGAGAGTTTTTCTCCTGAGCAAGAATGGATAACCTAAATAATAAAGACTATTTCTAAATGGATATTTAAAATCTGTTCATTAAAACTCAAATTTATTACTCTTTGAAAGGGCTTCTGTGGTCTTCATTCACCATGACCAGTCAAATGAGCATGTAGAAATGACATGTTTGTGCAATAAACCTCAATAGTGCCTTCAAGACTGCCTGGAGCAAGGTGTAGGAGAGCAAAAGCTTTCCTCCTTAGCTCCGCTCTGGCTCTGCAAATCAATATGGTTGTGAAACAAAGCCATGACTTTGACTTTGTCCCGTTACTTCTGTGACCTGTAACACCTTGAATGTTCTTGTGGTAAAGGTTTATTTATCTCCATGCATGTGTTCAGGAAGAGCACATAGACTAAGGCTAGGCTGGTACCTCTGCTTACAAGAAATGGACAGGTTATTTGAACCCTTTTTCCTTCAGATTGTTGCAACTCAGTGTAGTCATAAATAGTTACTGTCAAAGGCATTTTCTGTCTCAGGTAGTAAACCTCAATCTCTGCCGCTTTCATTTAATGATTCGTAAAATACTGTCATTTCCTATGAGTGCTTTATACTATCTTTTGCTGCTAAGACATTGATTTTGCAAAAAAAATCTGTGAAAAGGTGACATCAAGTAGTCTCATTAGGGAAATGCTGGCATTTTGGATACCCAGGTAGAAAGCTGCACTTCTGTCCTACGAACTAAATTAGCCTTGTAACTTACTGTTAGGTGAAAAAAGGAACAGCAAAGCTCCCCTGCAAGGAAGAAGTGCTAGAGAGAGCATCTTGCCTAACAGTTTACTTTTTTTCAGTTCTTCCCATCTCTGAGGAAGTGGCATTTTTGCATTACCGTAGCTGTGTTGTAGTTCCCATAAAAATAAAAAGGGGGATGTTTAAAATGTAAAAGCAAGTTTCTTATATTACTATGCAAGCCCTCCAGAACAAGCAGAGTAAGTGTCCTCTGAGATTTATTACATTGTATCTCAGGGAAGAAGTCGATTCATGGTAAAAGCTATATATCTTGTTTATTTTTTCAACAGTTTTGAAGATTATAGTAGGCTGAAGATCATTTCCTCCATCTCAGTATCAGCTCTTATGTTCTTGGTTCACTCAATCTATTAAGACAAGGAAAAAAGCAGAACTAATTAAACTCACGATTGTGAGTCAATACAAAAATAATAAAATTAGTCTAAGATTATGATATTTTTACATGTGTTTCACCATTCTGTCTTATGATCTCAGTACCTAACTCAGCCTTACCTCAGCACTTTCAGAGTCCACAGTTTCAAACCTCATTGTGTTCAGATCAGGACAAGGCGCGACTCTTAAAATGACAGCTGAGACTCACTTCTTCGCAGGACACCAGAGACCAAGTTCTCAAACAAAATTGCATACAATTACACCACAGTTAAACCACAACTTGCAACTGCTGCAGTAAAGTTCTCCACTGTACAGCTATCTCAGCTTTCTCGTATATGAGATCCACTCTTTAGATTTATTTTCATGTACAGAAGGACATCCACATCCTCTGCCACTTGGAAGCCAGTTTCCTCAGTCAATGCAAAATTACTGTTTTGCCCTTTGCAACACTCAGCCCTTTATAACAACACTTTATATGGGATTGTAAGAGTCCTGAGAGTTTGCAAATCAGTGATGATGGCAACGTTCAGTCATTCAGTTGCCATTTACTTAGAGTGAATGCTACCCGTTGCTGTACTTAATTGCGTTGTCGATTTATGGAGACTGATTTTCTCTTAGAAACTGGCACAGGTTCCAAACATAAAAGTTAGGTATCCAGGATCTGTGTATGCAGGAAAAACTCAGCTGTAGCTAACAGGATCCTCCAGGTACCAGGGCTGTATTCAAGGAAACCTTTGCTTTCACGCTCTGTGTTGTCCTTGGCTTCCTGACAGCAAGTAACATCTGAGTTCATTTTTCAGCTGCCACTTCCATGGTAACATGAAAAGGACTGCGGATAAATTATAAGACTAACCAGTAAATTCTCCACTCTTTGAGGTGCTCTAGCTGTTTCTTTCTTCAGGACCTACATCTTTTTTTTCTCAACAGACATGTTAGCCCTCAAAAAGTTTTACCTTTGTTGTTACATGTTTTGCACAGACATTACAGCAAACACTGTTGGAAATGGCTCCAGGAGCTAGTTGCAGGTGCTTTATCAGAGATCAGGAGATGCAAGTGGCCTCTGGAAGCCTGCTTGCTATCGACATCCCTCCAGCCTCTCACTGGCTAACAGTGAGACCTTTAATGGAATTTTCTCATTGAGATTTTATAAAATGCCAGCAAAGCACAGCATTAAACTAATAAACTCTATAGGTCACAGAGCAGTAAGAAGCCATTACTTACTCATTATCCCACATATTCCTTGAGAATATTATTATAATATCATTTCAGAAATCTTTGAAGAAGTGGTTTTTTGTACATTAGTCAAGTCCTGCTTTTTTCTTCTCTTTCTTTCTCTCCATTACATTCAGCTGAAGAACTGGTGAGGAGATGCTCTCTCAGACTTATATAGCATTATACTGGATGTAACAGACACATCAATCAGGTAACAGGGTTTGGACAAAGAGATACGTAAGGAAAGTACATAAAAAAATGTTGGCATCCTCTAGAAAATCACTGAGGTAACATAAACTTACAAGCCAAGGTTTAGCGTGGGGTTTCTTGAGCCATTCTTTGTGGCTTATTGCACTTAGTCAGTAATTCCATTGATTTCATGCAGTATCATTAAATCCAAAATTCAGAGGGAGGAAGCACCCATTTTGTGTTCAGTTTATATGCAACCTATTGCTTAGGCTGAACCATGACCTCTCTCAAACAAATTTCCGTCCTCTGAATTTCAATCTGAAAAGTATACACTCAAATGAAAAAGTGATTAACAGAAATCTACAGACATAAAACACCTCTGTTAACAGAGGGCACCTGCAGAGAGGGATCCCAAAGATACATTTTAAAATGTTTAATTTAAAGGTCATCTTTTGCATTTAATGTATGTTCTCAGTCATAATCCACAACAGAATTGATCTGAATTGAAAATATCTCATAAACTGAGGTTAAGAAGAACTTATAATGTTTTTGTTGACATCCCAGATGCCCTGAAATAATTTTCTTCTCAACTTGAATCAGTCTGGTAGAGAAACACGTAGAGAAATTTTGGACGTGAATCAACAGTAAAATAAGAAAGAATAAGTAACCATAAAAGACAGCTAGGTTTATCAACTTGAATATCCACTCAGAGAGGCCTTGTAACACAAGCAACAAGGGGGATAAGCTCTCAGCTCTGATACCATTTGGGTCATTGTGATTATGTGGAGTTGAGGGTTCAGCATCAAAACATGCCTTTTGAACGCCATAGTGTCATAAATGTCAAAGTAATGAAACCATTTAAGTCAGTGAGTGATGTAGCCAGCCTCCACTGCAGAAATGAACATTAACCAGTGAACACCACCAATGAATCATCTGGTGTTTTCTTCAAAATAGCCCCTTCCATTCCATGTATTCTTTTTTTCCTTTTTTTTTTTTCTCTGTAGCCACTTTCTTCTTCTCCTACAGTCATAAGAAAAACTCCTAGTTGCTTCAGTATAGATGAGCAAGAGTTCTCAATGAGTGAAGCATCTAAACCAGAAATTTACTGTCTCTGTCTGGGCATGAATAGAATACAGACTTATAAGAAAAAAAAGAGAACAAAATACAAACACCTCCTGGATGCAAAGAATTTATTTTCATCTGAATAAGCTCTCATATCTAAAAAGTTGTAGTAGTTTTTTTATCTCAGACATAAACATTTTGATGGAATAATAATGGATAGATGCCTACTGTTATTCATACCATACCTAGGATATACAAATTATATGGCAGACAAAACACACAAACAAATGGACTAAAGAATAAATATTACACCTTGGAGGGCATGGCTAAATATTTATTCTTGAATTATTAAACCATTCTATCAAGCTGATAAGTTATCCCTTATCACTTAATTATTTTTTCAAGGTGGCTATAAAACTATTAGCAATAACGAAGCATAAGTAAAACAATTGATTTTGCCAATCACTGGGAATGTACCAGACCTTGTGTTATGTAACATGCATTGCAGGTCATCTGTAGGCTTCATTAATCATATACAACCCATTCATTCACGAAGGAAAATGATGAATTACTGTCTGTGGAAGCCTAACATTAACCTCACTAATTCCATGGAAGTGCAGGATATATTATAAGCGCTTTTTTTCCCCTTTAAACATGTCGGAGGCTGTAATCTGTAATCCTGCATGACACTTTAATCCATGTAAGCAGATATTTACATCTCATGGAGTCCCACTGAGTGTCTGATGCCTGCTCATGTGAAATTACAGTATAGTTTTCCTGCTGTTGAAATGATGATAAAACTGTGTATACATAAAGCAGGGAGTAGGGACTTCATTTCACCCAATTTTATCCAACTAAAATCTGGGCCAATAATCAAACCACAAAAAGTGAAAGGAAGGCACTTTTCTTTGGGTTATTAAATATAGGCTATGAAACTGGTACAGAAGTTATGTCATATAGAATAGATTGAACACAATCTTAAAAATAATTAGTTATGGCTCCAACTAACTTTCTCTTGGGAAGCTGTTCCAGAACTTTTCTTCACTCATGGCTAGAGACTGCCCAGGAACACTGCAACTATTTTTCCTATACTAACAGTGTAGTGTAAAACAGTAAAATACTAACAGTATTGTAAAACTCTCCCATCTCTTCCAGCATTTACCTATGTTATATTTTCATACAGCAATACTATCCCCCACATTCTATTAGGCAAAACAAACAAAGGTCTAAATCTTTTAATCTGTTCTCATGAAATGGGATCTTTTCCCCTTGATTACCCTCAGGATAATCTTCAACACTGGTGACAAGAAACTTTTGCAGGTTCTAGAGGAGGTCTCACAAGAGTTTCATGCATCTCTGTTTCTACCATAAAGTACTGTAGATGACAACTTATTTGCTGCTTGTCTTAAAAAAAGTAGATACTTGAAAATAATTATGCTGTTGGTGTCCTGAAACAATGATCTTACAGTGCTGAGTTGTTTTGGCATCCTTGTTCTTTATGTCTTTCTGCTTTGTTGCCTGTAACTTTTTTGCTTGTCTCTTTTCTTGTACTTCAGACTATTGCGCTTTGGTGAAAGATTTTTTTGTGTGTGCTTTGTACAATGATTAGCATAAAATGGTTATGACCACTCAGCCCTATCGTGATAGTTACGGTGCTAATAACAGCAATCTGAACATATGCATTTTCATCCTCTCATGATAAGCCATAATAGCATCAACTTTTTTTCTCTTCATCTAACGGCATTGTGGAGTTACCACAAGCAATAGCGGTGAGTCCTTACAATTACATGCTCTCGCAACCTCCGTGGTACTCAACTCACACTTTAAAGGACATTTCATTTTCCATAGACCCTAGATAACTAATCCATTCCAGTCTCTGCAATCAGAACATACCATCAAAAATATCTGCACTCTGAAATACAAGTACCTCCTTTTTTACTGAATTAAAAAGAAGTGTGATTTCACTGGCATGTGTTGTAGGGTCATTTCTTAATGTGAACAAACCTAGTCTCATTGCAAGGAATGGAAAAGAGATTCTTCTCTTTGCTTTTCTGAAATAAACACATGCTCTGAGATCATTTGTTTCCCCATGTAAATAAATGGGCTCTGTCTCCAGATCTACACATGTAAGTATTAGCTTTATCTTATCACCATAACTATTTTTAGATTGATGGTGAAAGGCATTGCCTCCAGTGATCGCTCATGCAGTAGAATGCACATTATATTGCCAACTGACATTTAACAGCATCTAATATGCATTCAGCCACTACTGGAAAATTTTTATGTAACACTTTCTAGATTTGCTTTAATGTACAGATTACAGAAGAGATATGCAGTGTACTGAACAGTAATCTCCATGGCAATTCCATTCACTTTGGAGAGAAAATGGTGACATTTGATTACATTTCTTGAGCAGAAGAAATGATCACAGCTAAGATAACAGCTGAACCTACAACGCTGTTTTCTAGCCTTGTCTTTAGCTTGAATTGCAGAGAACTAAACAAAATGGGTGATATTAAAACTAGAAGTAATTCCATACTGCTTCAGTGACCGTTGTAGGCAATCACAATTGCCATCTAATCTTATTTCAAGTTTAATGTTCTAGAAAGTTTTGAATATCTAATTCACCCAAGGACCCAGTACCAAAATTAACATGAAGAAGAATCCCAGAGAAAAAAGTTTGAGAAGGTATTTATTTGTAATAAACCAAATACCCCTTTCTTAAGCAAACACACCAATGTAATTAATAGATTCACCTGAGATTCAGTATGCTTGGATTTTGAGCTGAGACTATTCAAAGCACTCCAGGAGATTTAGATGCATATTGCTTATTGAAATTAAACCCCTTAGACTACTTTGAAAACTCTCAGTCTTGAATTCAGTCAGCCCACATGGGAGGCTGACTGGTTTCAATTACAAGAGGGCTCATGCACAAAGCGATGTAGGTGAAAGGAAGACTGCAGACACTAAATAGTCATTAATGATACTGATGAGCTAAGAGCTACTGGACACATGGACCTTGTGATGAAACTGACAATTAGAAAGTGAAGACATAGCTGGATACGTGGTGTTTCATCTTCCTTTCAATGAAAAATCTATCATCAGATTTCTTAGTTATATTGTGTTTCCTCCTTAAGGCTTTTGCTTAGGAAACATTTAGAAATTCACAGGTTTTATCTACTGAAGCATAATATCTACTCTTTTACTGTGTTTTTTTTTTACTTATCATTCTTAGAATACATTACATAGAATGTTCTGTGTTTATATTAGCTTCTTTCCTGGGTTTATTTATTCAGTTCAAAAGATTTCATCATCGAAACATATCAGATATAAGTAGTTTCAATTTTGTTTTCTCTCAAAACAAAATAAAATTTGTTTTTCTACATAAAATCTAGTATTACAATCAATTAGAGGTAGTTTTAGACTGTATCATTTTACAATTAAGCATGTTCTAGCTATGATAGGAAATAAAAGCATTTTAAAGTTATTTAAACAAAGGGCAAGATGACTTTCAGAAAGAATAGACATAGTCTTTAGGTGAATAAGAAGCATATATGTGTAAGGCTCCTAATATAAACTACAAAACCACACATGTAATAGTAAGTTATCACACAACCCTAGTACTGCACCCTTGCAATAAAAGCGAGGTTTTAAATAATTATCTCCCTATACTCTGCAAAACCTAATGATTCCCTGCTGTTAATAATGACATCTTTATTTAACTTCATTCCTACATTATTGCATGAGCCTGCTGCAGTTTGTGCCATAGAGAAGAACTGTAAGGTATTTCTCATTTTAGGAAATTAATCTCAGGTGCATTAGGCTGAATTTTGATTTGGGGGCAGTGAAGGGAGCTTTTTTTAGGAAAGAGCCAGGCTGAAGAAAGTTCTGGGGTTATAGATGTTACACTGCATAACGGTGACAGGGAGTTACACAAAGTGCGAGGTTTGTTCCTACTCTTCCCTTTTCAGCCTGTTTTATCTATTCTATTGTTTGATAATCTTTAGATTAATTCTACTAGTGGGAGAAATGAATGACTCAAAAAATCTCCCCATTTTTAATAAACTTTTATGAGGGAACAGTAGAATAACCTTTCTGAATAATCTTTGAGGAAACCAGTAACACAACATACAGGAGCTAGTAGCAAACCAAAATGCTTTCGTGAGTAAAACATTTCCTCTGCTGTCTCACTATCATTTTGCTTCCTATTGTTTTAACTTGATGTTACTAGTTTCCTGTTATCTTATATGAACATGTTTATTCTAAATTTGATGAGAAGAAATATATAGAAGTAGAAAAGTGCATTTATTGTTGTACCTAAAATCTGAGAGTATAAGCTCTGAGATCTGTGTGTCTGATGTTTGATTCACCTCTTTTCATCTTTTTTTCTCCACAGGATGCAAGTTTCATGTAGGTTTCAATATCATAATGGTCAATTAAACACTGTATTTGATTTTTTGCTGATGGGAGGAAGTCTGATAGCAATTCATGGAGGGGTAAAAAAATAGTCTGTGTGAAACATTTTATAAACTTCCATGAAAAGTTAAATAAGGCAACTCCTTCTGCCTTTTTGGTTTTGGAGGGGATTTTTTTTGTTTACTTTTTACATAATTCAGGAAATCTTGGCTCCTCTGGAAACTTTTTTCAGAAATGTTTGTGTTAGAGATTTGAGGAAAGGGAGACACAAAAGCTGTATTTTGGAACTTATAATAATGAATGTGGTGATGCTTACGTAAACCTGCTCCAGATTCAAACCTTGTTGATGATTATTCTTTTTTTTTCCTCAGAAGGGAACATGGCCAGCAAAATCAAACAAGAATTCCCTCTTCCATTAACTGTGGCACTTCTGAAGCCTTTAAGAGTACTAATATAATGCTGCCACTATTATAAAGGCTTCTGAAGAGGGGTCTACAAACAATGGTGAGGAAGGGTGATACAGAAAGCTTAGATGCCGAGTAGTTAGTTAGGACCACCCTTTCCTGAGAACTACCATTTCAGGGACAAATTGGTGTGGCTGTCTTTCCTCCAGGGACCTGTTGTTTAGCCAGTGAAGGAGGTTTATATAATTTTCCCCGTTACTAAGAGAAGATCCCAGTTCATATAACTAACACTGACCAGACTGATGGACCTTCTTTGGCCAGATCAAAGGGCTGGATTCTTGGAAGAAAGTCTTGGCCAGCTAAATAGCAGGGAGAAGTATGGCCATGAAAGAGCTGACTGATCAGCAGCAGCATTCCTCACCTCAACAAGAGCTTCCCTCCTTAGGGGACAGAGGGCTGCCCTGCCACCTCACTTTACCAAGGATACTTCCGCTTTTTCCTCCTTAAAGTAGTCTAACCAAATCTTTCCATGACAGGAAGTCTGGCCCGCTCTGTCCCCTTGTTATTCCCACAATGAAGCGTGCAATAGCTCCCAATACAGTGATGTGTCTTACGCTAGTATGAGGGCCCAGAACCAGCTGAACCAACGCAGATGTTGGACAAGCAACAGCAATTTAATCTCTGAAGTTTTTGAAAAAATGGCAGGCAGAAAATATTTTCAAACATGTTAAGATCTTTGGCACAAAAGAAAATGTAGTTTCTTCTGATAATACAAATTCCTTCTTTTGTCATGCAAGTAAATACCCAGACAGTCCCAGCAGCAATACATGCTTCTAATTTATCTATTTTCTGTCTCCATTTGATTGTCAATGCTGCTTCTTGCAGAACTTTCTGGACCTTTTCTCTTGAGCTTTCTGTGACTCCACTACAGACCAGTCAGGGTCTTGACACTGAGATCCTTCCAGGAACAGAGAAGGCTGATTTAGACTCTGAGAAGCAGTGGTAGAAAGTGAGAAGTATTTTTATGTCCATCTGCAGAATTTCTAGAGAATAAATTTCTAGACTAAATACTGATCAGACTAAAAAGCTAGTAACACTCTTATCTTCCTGGCTACTTTCTTTCCTTACTTCTCCCAAGGTAAAGGTAGATGATATTAAATGTAGCTCTGTTAGGTACCCTCACTTTTCTGGCACACCTACCGTTAATCTAACACCAAATGCAAAAGCCTCTGGAATAGTTTTCCATTGGCAGCAGACAAACCTTTAGTTTCCACCTTCAAACTGACTGGCTTATTTCATAATCCTTTATGATTCTCATTGCCTTTGGGAGTCTATATTTGCTTAGCCTTTGGTTAAATGAATTCATCTATTGATGTCTCCTGAGATATTACTTCATTCTGAAGAAAGAAATACTAACCATCTTTTTGACCTGTAGACGGCCTACAGCTTATCTGAATTTACTTCTTGTCTTTGGTATCTCATAAGTGAAGTTATACTGATGAAGTTAAAATAAAACTTTCAAAGTAAAAGAGTAAATGGCTATTCACCACTTATTTTTCTGAACATGAGGTACTATGAACAAAAAACGTCTTGCACATTGCAACTGCTTGAGCGCATATCAGCTGCTTCTCAGTTTAGTCTTGTTTTCAATACTAAATCTGATTTCCTTCCTCTCCCCCACCCACCCATTCACATTCCTTTCCACTTCAGTTCTGGAATGTGTGGTCTGTGGCCAGCTGACAACTTCTTTTTAAAAAATAAATTTGAGAATATTTAAACAAGGCATTTTAAAGATCTATGGGTCGTGAGCAGGGAGAGCTGCTGGAATGAGCTGACAGTAGCTCGAATGTTTGAATGATTTCTCTTCTCCACTCCACATTTCCCACCTATATCCTAGTGATGAAACTGGCTGTTGTTGACATTTCAAAGTGCTTTAACAACTTCAGCTAATCTGTAATGCTACCGATGAATTCCAGGAGATAAATGCATGGCCTAGGAGACACAAAGCTCCAATATTCTGTTTGCTTAATTTTAGTCTGTACTAGTTTTTCAGATATTGTACACCTACACCTGTAAGTTTTATTCTTCTACTGCTTAGCTAATGCAGACTGAATGAATTTTCAAGTAGGCTTTATTTCTCCTGAAGTTGCAGTTTTTGTCATTGAGAATCAAAAAGGACGAACTGTGCCACACCACAGAAGCAAAGTGGTGGCTCCTGGGTAGACACCCTCTCCAAATGAGCTTGGATTTCGATTAGAATATAATGAAAACACTGGCTCAAAATTATGCAATGTAATGCCATTTTTGTGGTATAGGACAAGTTGCAGTTTGTACAACAGGTCTTGCAACTGATTACTGAATGATAGAATAAAGCCTGAGAAAGTGAAGGAATAGCTAAAATAAAGCACTATTGCTTGCTTCTGAAATCACTTAATACACTTTAAAATAAGTTTGGGTTAGCTGGTAGACAACATGTATTTGTTTCAGAAATCTAAAGGGCAGTAGTTAAAGTAGTTGCTACCCCTACAGGTGGTGGACACTGAGTTGGCAGAAATAGGAATCTGTGAATCTGTCCATCTTCTACAGATAGAGCAATGGGTTAAAAAAACTCAAACCCCAACAAATCCAAACAAAAAAACCCCACACATTTGCCTCAGTCATACAACCCATGTAGAAAGAACCTTTGACAGATATCAATCCAGCTTACCTCAAGCCTGCTGGAAACTTTTAGCTCAGCATCAGAAAAATCCTAAGCTTCCCAAAATTGTTGCCAGAAGTCTTGATCCTGTTTCTGCTGAGATCAATGAGAACTTTGACACACAAATTGCAAGAAGGATTAACATTAAAATCACCAAGTGTGTAATAGAAATCATAACTCTTTGATATCTTTTTGCTGGTAAATTGCAAAGCACTTAATGAAAACAATGAGCTGTAGAAGAACTAAATCATGGATAAAGAAGGCTATGTGGCAAGATTTTCCAGTGAGCCAGGGATAGATTGCAGATCTTTCAAGTCCTGCTGATGTGCTTTCATATATTCAACTGTAAAATATCTGAATGTGTGCCCCTCAGAGTAATTTTCTGCAAAGAATTAACAAAGCAAAGCAATTCTGCCTTTCATCCTACATTTCTTCAACAAGTGTCTTAACCTGTTTCAAGAAGGGTTTAGTATGGAAGTTCACACATCTAAATTCACCAATTATTTCTTGGTGTAGTATTTTCACTATAATATCCTAGAGCAGCACATCACCTCTCTGAAGCTAGTGTGTTTACAGAGTGTTATAATTCCTGGGTTTATGATATTTTCTGTGTTAGTGTTAATAGTCTAGTTTGGAAAATGGACAGTGGTCTGATACAATTGCAGATACATCCTGTAGGTGATACGGAAAATAGAAGAAGACAGCTTAGTCTGACCATTTTGGATTTCACAGTTATTCTGCAAATTCATGAACTCCAGTTGATCAGCAGACCTAAATTCCTTTTGGAATAAAATTAATTTTCTTACACTAAATGTTAACTACTTTTGGGTGGCACCACAAAACTTTTGCTTTTGATGTCCTGTACAAATCCAAGGAAGCCTAATGCTCGTAGATATAATAGGGAAGGCTAATGTGAACTGAAATTACAATGGCTAGATTTTGATCTTGCTGCTGTTTTGGAAAAATCTTGATTTGAGTTTCTTTAAAAGGTTACTCTATTAAAAAAAAAAAAAAAGATCCTCTGAAATCACTGCTTTTAGTGTAATCTACACTTAAGATGATGATCTGTGTGTGACTAGCGGACTCATGAAGCTACTTACCAGGAGAGTAAGGTGCCTAATACTGTTTGCATTAGTAAATCAAGCAGATGGGGACAGCAGGAATATCTGCCTCATCTGACCCGGTGCTATACTGATGAAGTCTCTGGATGTTAGTATGGGAGACTGTCTGTGTCACAGTCACAGTGCATTTATGATTTATATTTTTAAGTACTCCGTAATCCTATTTTATTATAAACACCCCATGTATTATAAATATCTTCTTTCTTCAGACCCATTCGGATACTCAGAAATCATTCATTTTGGTGAGAAGGAGCAAATAAGCAAAAAGATATGCAAAGGACAAGCTCTTCTTGCTGATTTACTTCTAGACTCTTATTCCTTGTTTTAAGTGGACTGACAGGGAGCATTTATTTTAATTCCCATTGAGGGCCCTGTGAGCACTCACTTCCATTCGCTTCTCTGTCTTCCATGGAGTAGACGTTTTTTATTCTATTCTCTAAAAGAAATTTCTGGTAACCAGCAGAACACCAGGCTGCCTTGGGACATTAGACAGACAGGAACTTGATAAAGTTGTTGACTGAATCTTAAATGTGCTAGGGCTGTCTGGGCTTCTCTGAGTTAATTCTTGGGTAATCCTGTAAAGCAATTCCTACAAAGAGGAGCATTAGATAACTCCAGCTTCCATACCATCCTGCAGAATTTTGATACCTGAAAGCAAAAAAGACATATCTCTGCTCTGGAGTTTATCTCATGTCAGGCTATAGGAGTATCAACAAAATCACCACTGTCTTGATCATTAAGGGGAAAAAGAAACATGTTTGCGGGAAAGGAAAGAAGCAAAGAGGGCAAGCTTTCTTCTGCTTTTAGAAATGACCAGATCACAGCAATGTCCTGTGGGAAGAGACATCAGACTCCTTCATGCCTCCCCTCCACGCCAACAAAGATTTGTTCAATTCATGTTCTGTGTTACCACGAAATATTGAAATGTTTGGCAGTAAGGATGGTGGTGTGACTGAAACTGTTAGTGATAGAACTATCCAGACAAAAGTTTCAGTGTGAGGGACAGTGCTTTGGTAAGGTTTTCAGTTCTTCAGTAAGAATGCCCATTGTGCAAGAGGAGAAATAATACACTGAAGGTGTACCCTTTAAAAGTAGTAGAGTTATTTTCAATATGGAAATAGAGACAAGAAAATTGGCTTCAAAACACATTCCTAATGCTTAAAGCATTCTCTGGAATACACAAGTACTTAGACTGAGGGGGGGCGAAATGGAGAGTAGATGAAGAGATTATTAAAAATAACATTTTTTTTAAGGTTGACTGATACTGTATCACAGCTTAGCCATACAGCCATCCAAAAGTTTTATCACCTATGACAATATCTGAGCTTATTCATGATCAGTATTCACAGCCAACTATTAGTTTACTTAGGTATCCAATAATTTTAAATGTCAAACAGATTTGTTCTTTATCTAGCATGGACTGATAAGAAAATATTGTTTACTTACTCCATTCAAAGCAGACTGGATCACTTGGTTTATTTTAGAGTGTACTTTACCATACTGAAAGCCTGGCCAGGAGAATCAACCCTTCGGATGAACTTAGGTCAATATTGGCAGCAGTAACATGCCTTCAAATATCTGTTTGAAATGTGAACGATTACACCTCCACAGAGAAGGAACCGAAGACTGCAGCAAAGCCATAAAATTGTAACTGAATCTCGGTCCAGCAGTTCCAATTGAGATGAGCTTATCTGACACTCTTGCAATGGCAGTGTACTTGTCTCTGAAATTGAAAATACAAGAAAGCTGTCGTCTGACTGTCGTGTTTCTCTGTAATGACTTTTTCAGACTTTCTCTGAAGCTTCCAGATTAGGCCTCGTCTAAGCCTTTTTTTTTTTCCTGGCACCTGACTTCCTATAAATGATAATTCTGACATTTTTTAATGTGGGTGAGGTGGGGTTTTTTTGAAACTGCAAGTTCACACAACTCATCATAAGACTTGTTTTCCTACTGCATATGGACCGAGTTCACCTACTTCCAGGGTTACTTATACTGTGGTACCTTCTGGAATGTCATAGCGAAGTGG